>JGI24710J26742_10005453_pt1 | contig 10050 bp, 8 predicted proteins | sample BioPla2DNA2_FD_26742 | JGI IMG/M metagenome (IMG submission 26742) | reverse complement strand
TGATATTTAAATTTTATAAGTATAAGACTGTACAATCATTTATGTAAATTATAATAAACCATATAATTAAAAGTACCACTAATTATTTATATAAAAAAGTAGACATTTTTGTCCAAATTTATTATAATATCATTAGTCACAAAATAGTAATTTTGTGACTAATGATTTAAATATTTAATAAAAGGAGACTTAATATGGAAATTCCTCAAGTATTAGAAGACTATTTAAACTACATGGAAACTATAAAAGGAACCTCGCCAAATACTGTTAAAGAATATTTTTTTGATTTGAGAACTTTTCTAAGATTTGTTAAAATTAGATTTAAAATGGTTGATTCCGAAATCCTATTTGATGATGTTGATATTTCTGATATAGATGTTGACTTTATAAAAAGAATTACTATTCAGGATCTACATGCCTATATATCATATGTAGATAAATCTCGGAACAATAGCAATTCTACAAAATCAAGAAAGGTTTCTTCTATCAGATCCTTCTTTGAATACTTGTTTAAAATTGGTCTTTTAGATAACAATCCAGCTACAGCTCTTGAATCCCCTAAATTAGATACTAGACAGCCTGTTTATCTTACATTACCACAAGTTGAAAAATTATTAAGTATAATACTAGAAAATAAAGTTGAAGAATATAGAAAAAGAGATTATGCTATCTTTATGTTGTTTTTGAACTGCGGTCTCAGATTATCAGAACTCAGCAGTATTGATATAGATAAAATTAGGGATAATGACACTTTAAGAGTTATTGGTAAGGGAAACAAAGAACGTACTGTTTTTCTAAATACGTCTTGCATTGATGCAATAAATGATTATATCGAAGTTCGCCCTATTGCTAATAAAAATGATGAAAAAGCTTTATTTCTTAGTAAAAGGAAAAACAGAATGAGCAACCGTGCCATACAGCATATGATTGACAGATATTTAGAAAAGGCTGGCCTAGATACTAGTATTTATTCTACACATAAATTAAGGCATACAGCTGCAACATTGATGTATAAATACGGAAATGTTGATATTAGAGCATTGCAAGAGATATTAGGACATGAATCAGTATCAACCACTCAGATCTATACCCATATTGATGATGACAGATTAAGAAAAGCTATTAACAGTAATCCTCTTGCTAATATAAGTAGAAAAAAGTAAAACACAATTTTTTTAGTAATCCTTAATAAAACTTTTGATTTACACATTATATGTTTTTAATCATAAATTGGAATCTTTAGTATATCACCATGAAATATTTCACCTGTTTCCAAATTATTTAGACTTTTAATTTCGTAAATCATTTTTCTCACATCATAATCCTTTGGCATATACTCTAGAGAAATATTCCATAAATTATCTCCGTGTGAAACATAATACTCTTTATATTTTGGAACATGAATACTGCTATGAGCACTTGAAAAAGTAAATATTAAGGATATAATCATTGCTAGAAAAACTAATACAATTGTTAAAAATACAAAGAATCTTTTATTGTTTACTACCACATATCTCTTGTTTTTCATATCAACACCTCATATAACTTATATACTTTGAACACTCGTTCTAAACGTTTGTTCGGTATTTATATTATATACAAACATCCGTTCTATGTCAATAAGATTCTTATAAAAAGAACTAATGTTTGATTTGCTGTTTAAAATGTGATATAATCAATGAAAATGGTTAGTATTTATAGAATGCGAGGTGAATATTATGTATGAAGACTTGTCTCAGAAACAAATTGAAATATTGTTATATATTAAAAACGAATTGCAAGTACGTGGTTATCCTCCATCTGTTAGGGAAATTTGTAAAGGTGTAAGTTTAAAATCCACTTCTACTGTCCACGCACATTTAGAAAAACTTGAATTAAAAGGATACATAAGAAGAGATGCCACTAAACCTAGAGCAATAGAAATTTTAGATCAGGATGATGACTTTTTATTAGCCCATAAAAAAACTGTTGATGTACCAATAGTTGGAAAAGTTACTGCAGGTTCTCCTATTCTAGCTGTGGAAAATATCGAAGACACTTACCCTGTTCCATTAGAAATGGTTGAAGGAAGTAATGTTTTTATGCTAAAGGTTCAGGGAGAAAGCATGATAGATGCTGGAATATTAGATGATGATTTAGTTTTAGTAAAAGAACAGAAAACTGCCAATAATGGTGAAATCATTGTTGCTCTAATAGGCGATGAAGCAACTGTTAAGAGATTCTTTAAAGAAAAGGATACTATAAGACTACAGCCAGAAAATCAATTTATGGAACCTATTTATTCTAAAGAAGTAAATATCCTTGGAAAAGTTATTGGTCTATATAGGAGGATTTAATAATTATTAAAGCACTTAAACTGTTTTCACAGTCTTAAGTGCTTTTTTATATCCATAATATTCCTTTAGTTACTTTATAATGAAATCAAGCTCTTCTTGTATAAATTATTTAAGGAAATAAGTACTCCTAATTTACAATGTTCGTATGTTAAGCCTCCTTGATAGTATGCATAATAAGGGTCTCGCATAGGGCCATCGGCACTTAACTCAATGGAAGAACCTTCTATGAAACCACCAGCTGCCATTATTACCTTATCTTCATATCCAGGCATGTCCCATGCTTCTGGAATTACATAGGAATCAACAGCAGAAGCTGCTTGAATTGCTTTACAGAATTCACTTACCCTTTCTGGCAACAATAATTCAACACCTTGGATTATGTCACTTCTTTTATCATCTATATCAGGTACAACTTTAAATCCAAGATCCTTATATGTTTTTGCTACTAACAAGGCTCCTTTTAGAGCCTCCGAAACAATATGTGGTGCAAGAAATAAACCTTGCATTGTAGTCCTAGATGTACCAAATGTAAGACCACAGTCTTTTCCTAAACCAGGTGCTGTTAGCCTATTAGCAACTCTTTCAACTAATTCTTCTTTACCAACTACATAACCACCTGATAAAGCTAGTCCACCCCCTGGATTCTTTATTAAGGAACCAGCTATAATATCTGCACCTACATCAGTAGGTTCCATATTTTCAATAAACTCGCCATAGCAATTATCTACCATTATTATTACTTCATTATTGTATTCTTTAATTGATTTAATAGCCTCTTCTATTTCCTCAATAGTTAGGGCTCTCCTATCACTATAACCAGTTGATCTTTGTATCATAACCATTCTGGTTTGACTTGATATAGTCTTTCTTACTGTTTCTAAATCAATTCTATTATCTATCAATGGTATTTCCTTATAAACCACTCCAAATTCAACTAAAGTACCTGGACTATTTCCCTTTACTCCTATAACCTTTTGTAGTGTATCATATGGAGCGCCTGAAATAGCTATTAGTTCATCACCTGGTCTTAGGATTCCAGATAGGGTCAAAGTTATAGCATGAGTTCCAGAAGCTATAGTAGGTCTTACAAGCGCATCTTCAGCATTAAATACTGATGCATATATGCTTTCTACCTTTTCCCTACCTATATCTCCATAACCGTATCCAGTTGTCCAATAAAAATCAGTAGAACTTAATCTATTATCTTGCATGGCTTTAATGACTTTATATTGATTATATTCTTTTATTTCATCTATCTCTTTAAACTTATTAACGATTAACTTTTCTTTTTCATTTACATAATCAATAATTATGTCCTCTATATTATATTCCTTAGCCAATATATTTTTAGTAATTTCCTTCATTGTCACCTTTCCTTTTAAGAACATTAATTAATATGATACTATATTTCTAACTCAATAACTTTACTTGGTATTATAGTAGAAATAGCATGCTTATAAACCATTTGTTGCTTATCTTCACTTTCCAGTATTAAAACATAATTATCAAATGCTTTAACTATTCCTTTTATTTGATATCCATTCATTAGAAAAACAGTAATTAATATTTTCTCTTTTCTAACCTTATTCAGAAAGAAATCCTGCATATTTTGTCCTTGTTTCATCTAAACCCCTCCAATTTTAATAAAGGTACTTAATCAACATTTCTTGAATCTCATCAGCTAAACCATTTGTATCTTTGAAGTCATCAACATCAATCCATATAATTCTATTATCTCTTCTAAACCAAGTCAATTGTCTTTTTGCATAATTTCTACTAGCCTGTTTAATTTTTTCTATTGCTTCATCTAACGTACATTCATTTTCTAGATATCTAATTATCTCTTTGTATCCAATTCCCTGTAATGAAATTAAATTTTTGTCAAATCCCATATCTAGTATGCTTTTTACTTCATTAACTAAGCCTTCCTTTATCATAAGATCAACTCTAGTATTAATCCTATTGTAAAGCTTTTGTCTATCCACATTAAGACAAATCATAAGCAAGTCATAGTCTTCATTAGGGCTTCTGAAATTCTTATTATATTCTTCCATACTTTTACCCGTTACTTCATAAATCTCTAAGGCTCTGATTATTCTTTTAGTATCGTTTATACTTATTCTATTAGCACTATCTTGGTCAATGTTTTCTAATAACCTATGTAAATATTGATTTCCCTTTTCTATTCTAATGCTTTCATATCTTTCCCTAATTTTTTCATTTGGTTCAACACCAGTAAAATTTAGATTGTAAACTAAAGAATTAATGTATAGGCCTGTGCCACCTACTACAATAGGTAGCTTATTCCTGCAATTTATTTCTTTAATATAATTAGTTGCCATTTCCTTATAATTTGAAACTGTGAACTCTTCATCTGGATTAATAATATCTATCATATAGTGAGGAATATCTTTCATTTCATCTTTTGTAATTTTTGCAGTACCAATATTCATATACTTATATATTTGCATTGAGTCTGCAGAAATTATCCCCCCTTTTAATCTTCTGGCTAATTCTATTGATATAGAAGTTTTCCCTACTGCTGTTGGTCCCATTATTATAAACAATTTATTTTTCATATTATCACCTAAACTATTCTATAAAAGTGTTTCTCCATATCTCTTTTTGTAATCTTAATTAGAGTAGGTCTACCATGAGGGCAACTTAAAGGGTTTTCACATTTAGACAAATCATTAAGCAATGAATCTATCTCTAAATTACTTATCATATCCCCACTCTTAATTGCACTAGTACAAGCTAGCTTCATAAGTCTATCTACTTTTGTATCATAGCTGCTCTTCAAATTTTTATCTATATTATCAATTAAGTCCGTAAAAAGCATTTTTACAGAAGGCTCCCCAAATAAAAGGGGCACTCCTCTTATTGCAACGCTATTGGTCCCAAATTCTTCAACATCAAACCCTAATCCAGAGAACACAGTTTTATTATTAAGAAATTTCTCAAATTCACTATTTGTTAATTCTATGATTTCGGGAGCTATAAGTTGCTGAGTATTTATACTCTCTACTTCATATTCTTTTTTATATTTTTCATACATGACTCTTTCATGAGCTGCATGTTGATCTATAAAGTAAATTGTATTTAACTCATGGTTTATAGCAACTATATAAGTGCCGAAAACAACAGTTATAGCTTTCAAATTGCAAAGTTCATCTACTTGTTTTAATTCATCATTTTGTACATAATCATTTAAATCATACATCGAAAAAGAATCTTCTACTTTAATATTTTCTGTATTGTTCAAAAAATTATATTTTTTGTAGTCTCTCTCTCTATTATCCTCCGAACTTGAAGGGTTTTCTTCTACAAAGTCCACATCTGAATAATCTTTGAAGACAAGGCTCTTTTTTTTGAATTCATCCGAGTCATCTGTCATATTATATAATTGTTTTAATTCAACCCTAGGTTTTATTTCGTCATCTATATTAAATTTTGGTACATTTAATGATGAACTCAATCTTTCTTTAATTATCATACCTAAAATCCCATATATATCTGTATCCCCTGTAAATTTGATTTCCTGTTTGGTAGGGTGTATATTAATATCTATTTCTTTAGGATCTATACTTATGTAGATAATAAAAACTGGATATCGATTTATTGGAATTAAGGATCTATAATTCTGTTCTATTGCATTTGTTAAAGGAAAATTAACTATATATCGGCCATTTATATAAAGATACTGATGGCTCCTATTACTTCTGCTTAGATTATTATCAGATATATAGCCTTTAATCTCAATACCTTTTCCTTTGTAATCTATTGGATTTAATCCTTTGATTATATCTTTACCTAAAATCGTATATATGTTTTCCTTAATATCACCACTATTATTTGTTTTTAATACTATTTTGCCATCTTTTATTAGCTTAAAAGATATATTGTAGTTACCTATTGCAAGTTTGTTTACCATATCGCTAATTTTATTGCTCTCGGTTAAATCCTTTTTCAAGAATTTTTTCCGTACAGGAAGATTGTAGAACAAATCCTTAACTATCATAGTAGTACCTTTAGGAGTACCTACTTTATCTATGGATTTTATCTTTCCCTCTTCTATAATAGCATGAATTCCAGCTGTCGTATNACCTGTTTTNGTAAGAACTTCCATCTTTGAAACTGCAGCTATGCTAGGTAGTGCCTCACCTCTAAATCCTAGTGTCATTATATTGTATATATCATCGATCTTTCTTAACTTAGACGTGGAGTGGCTCTCAAAAGCTAAATGAATATCCTCATAATCAATACCATCCCCATCATCTGTAACTCTTATAAATGTTTTTCCACCATTATTTATTTCTATTATAATATTATCTGAATTAGCATCTATTGAATTCTCCACCAATTCTTTAACAATTGATGCAGGTCTTTCAATTACTTCCCCTGCAGCAATTTTTTGCACTGTTAATTCATCTAATAATTTTATTTTCCTCACTAGGATCTCTCCTTTAATCCTTTAGCATCTTCAACCAGGCTATCCAATGTGTTTAATGCGTCTAATGGAGTCAGATTTTTTATATCAATATTCTTTACCTTGTCAATAAAATAATCCTTCTTATAATCCATTAGATTCATTTGTTTTGATTGATTACTATTATTTTCATCGACATTCATAAGATGACTGCCCTCGATTTTAGTCAATATATCATTTGCTCTATCTATGATTTCTCTGTTTATACCTGCTAACTTTGCAACTTGTATACCATAACTTCTATTTGTACTACCTTCTGCTATTTTATGAAGAAATACTATATCATCGCCTTTTTCTTCTGCTAAAATAGTCAAATTCTTAATTCCTTTATACCTGCCTTCCAATTGAGTAAGCTCGTGATAATGTGTAGCAAATAGGGTCTTAGCTTTTATATTCTTTACTATATACTCTACAACAGCCCATGCAATACTAAGGCCATCATAGGTGCTTGTCCCCCTNCCAACTTCATCTAATATAATAAGACTGTTAGAAGTTGCTGACATTATAATATTTGAAACTTCATTCATCTCAACCATAAATGTGCTTTCGCCTTGAGACAAATTATCAGATGCCCCAATCCTTGTAAATATTCTATCCACTATGCTAATATTGGCTTTTTTAGCAGGTACAAATGATCCAATTTGAGCTAACAATGTAATAATAGCAACTTGCCGCATATAAGTTGACTTACCTGCCATATTTGGTCCAGTAATTATCTGTAGCATATTGTTATTGGTATTAAGATATGTGTTATTTGGAATAAATTGATTATTGTCAATAGTAGCTTCAACTACAGGATGTCTACCTTCTTCTATATCTATAATGCCTTTATTATTAACATCTGGTTTAACATAGTCATTATTATTAGCTACAAAAGCAAAACTAGATAGAACATCTAATACTGCTACATATTTGCTGACTTCCTGCAATCTTTTGATTTCATTTTTTACCTTGCTTCTTATTTCTAAGAATATTTCATATTCTAATTCCAAAGTCCTCTCTTCAGAACCAATAATTTTGGCCTCCATATTTTTTAGTTCTTCTGTGTAATAGCGTTCTGAATTAGTTAGAGTTTGTTTCCTAATAAAATAATCTGGAACTAGTTTTAGATTTGACTTAGTTACATCAAAATAGTATCCGTATATTTTGTTATATCCTATTTTTAGATTCTTAATACCTGTTTTATTTTTTTCCTTAAGTTCTAAATTGCTTAACCATTCTTTCCCTTTTAAACTACTCTCCTTCAGTTCATCAAGTACACTATTATATCCATGCTTTATTAATCCACCTTCTTTTATGGTAATAGGTGCATTTTCATCAATTGATGAGTCTATTAATAAAAAAACATCTTCTAAATTATCTATTTTTTTGGATAGATTTTTAAGTTGTTCATTGTCACATTTATTAAGCAAATCAATAATATCAGGTAAAACCTTTATGGATTGCTTTAAAGAAAGAAAATCCCTACCATTACAGTTGTAGGTAGATATTTTACTAGCTAATCTTTCTATATCATATATATTTCTAAGGAGTTTCCTTAAGTCATCCATAGTCATCAAATTATTAGTAAAATATTCAACTATATCTAGTCTGTTCCTAATTTGCTTTACATCTAGTAAAGGTTGCTCTAGCCATTTTTTTAAGAGTCTACCACCCATAGAAGTTTGAGTTTTATCAAGTATACCAATAAGAGCNCCTTTCTTTTTCTTAGATCGTATGGTTTCATTTATTTCTAAATTAGTTCTAGTATTTATATCCATTATCATATAATTAGACGGCTCGTAGTATGATATTGTGTTTATATGTTCTAAAGTACTTTTTTGGGTATCATATAGGTATTCTATTAATTTTGATGTAGCAATTGTGGCATAAACCTTCCCACTAATACCAATTTGAGTTAAATCATCTATTTTAAATAAATTACAAATATATCCTTTGAGATTCTCATCAATTTCATCTATATCTTCATAGATATTAATATAAGGATTAATCCTATTCTTAATATTTTTCAAGTATTTTTTATTCAATGTCAATTTTTTGTTGCATATTATTTCTGAAGGCCTAATCTTGCCCAGTTCATCCAAGATAAACCTATATGAATTATCCTCATCACTTAAAATTTCACTTGTATACATTTCCCCAGTAGAATTATCTACATATGATATACCAACACCAAAGTTATCAAAATAAATTGAAACAAGAAAATTGTTCGATTTTTCATCCAACATACTTGAATCTGTTATTGTACCAGGAGTTATAATTCTAACAACATCTCTCTTAACAATGCCTTTAGCTAAAGCTGGATCCTCTAATTGATCTGCAATAGCTACTTTATAACCCCTATCGACTAATTTAGAAATATAGGAATCCGCTACATGATGTGGTACGCCACACATAGGAGCTTTTTCGTCCAATCCACAATCCCTCTGTGTGAGGGTTATTTCCAGTTCTTTTGAAGCTATTTTTGCATCCTCAAAGAACATTTCGTAGAAGTCTCCCAGTCTAAAAAATAATAAGGAGTCCTTATGTCTTTCCTTAATATCCATGTATTGTTGCATCATTGGTGTTAAGTTTTTCATTCTTTCCTCCATTTAAACTACAATACCTTCCATTGTAAAAGTTTTAACCCTTTCAATCTTTACTTTTATAATAGATCCTATCAGGTCTTTCGTGCCTGGAAAATGAACTAATTTTCCATTCCTGGTTCTTCCATTTAGTGTTTTTTCGTCGTTCTTACTTACTTCCTCAACTAGTACTTCAACATTTTTCCCAAGATATTTTTCATTTTTATCCAATCCTATTTTATTTAATTCATCCATCAGTCTTTGGAATCTTTCATGTTTTACATTATCAGGTATCTGATTCTCCATATTAGCCGCTTGAGTTCCTTCTCTAATTGAATACAAAAATGTAAAAGCAGAATCGTATTTAACCTCTTTGACTAAATCTAATGTATCTTGGAAATCTTCCTCAGTTTCACCTGGAAATCCAACTATTAAATCTGTTGTAATTACAATATCAGGGTTTGTTTTTCTAATCTTTCCTACAATATTCAAGTAATCTTCCCTAGTATACTTTCTATTCATCTTTTTTAATATACTATTGCTACCTGATTGTATTGGAAGGTGTAGCTGTTCACATAACTTACCTAAAGACCCAAAGCATTCGATTAAATCATCCGATATATCTTTTGGATGTGAGGTCATGAATCTAATTCTCTCTATT
>JGI24710J26742_10005449_pt1 | contig 10055 bp, 8 predicted proteins | sample BioPla2DNA2_FD_26742 | JGI IMG/M metagenome (IMG submission 26742) | reverse complement strand
TTGCAGGGAACAGTAAGGTGATACTGACCATGGGGCGGGATGCCCATTTAAAGGGCTACTGGCATTTGTTAAAAGCATTTTCCCTCGTAAGCAAAGAGGTGCCGCAGGCGAAGCTCATGATCTTAGGACGTGGAGAGTATCGGGCATGCAAAGAACTGGCGCAGAAACTGGGTATTGCCGACCGGGTAAGGTTTGCCGGGGTGCGGAATAATCCGTTTCCGTATCTGAAGCGGGCATCGATGTATGTGCTCAGCTCCCAGGACGGCGAGGGCTTTCCGAATGCGCTGGCAGAGGCTATGGCATGCGGACTTCCGGTAGTGGCGACCAACTGTAAGAGCGGTCCGGCGGAAATTTTATTTGAGGACTATGAGAAAGCGGCAGACCGGACGAAGGCGTATGATGCGGATTACGGCATTCTTCTGCCGATCGGACAGGATATGGAAAACTATGATCCCGCTCACATTGAGCCGGAGGAAGAGGTCATGGCAGAAAAGCTGACAGAGCTTTTGAATGATGCAAAAAAGGATTTTAGATACCGCAGTCTGGCAGAAAAAAGAGCGGCTGATTTCTCGAACGAGGCATATATAAGAGAGTTGGAAAAGTTGTTGTAGGAACAGATAAACGGAGGCACCTATGCGCAAGGCATATTTTATCACGGCATATATGGATCCGGCACAGCTTCACAGGCTGGTGCAGGCGCTTGATGCAAGCAGTGATTTTTTTATTCATATTGATAAAAAGGTAGACGAAGCCCCGTTTCGGGAACAGGTAACGGAGCCGAATGTTTATTGGATCAGAGAGCGGGAGTTTATCAGCTGGGGCGGCATCTCACAGGTGTACTGCTTCCGCAAGCTCTTTCAGACCATGTTTGAGACGGGGAAGCAGTACGACCGCATTATCTGTCTGTCTGGAACAGACTATCCGATCTGGTCAAATCAAAGACTGGATGCAGAGTTTAGCGCCAATCCGAAAAAGCAGTATGTGTGCGGCTACAATATTACCCATGCGCGAAAGGAAGAGGCAAAGAGACGCTGCGACAGGCACTGGAGCATGGAGACGAAGATTCGCAACTGGTATGTGATGGCGGCGGTGCGCAAGTGCAAGAATAAAATACTAAACCGTATTCCAATGGAACGGCAGGTGCTTTTAAACGGAGAAAAACGGGATGTTTACTGGGGGTCGGACTACTGGTCCGTGACCTGGGACTGTGCCCGGTATATATATAAATGTCTTTGTGAAGAAAAGGAGTATATCCGCTATCTGAAGAAATGCTATGTGCCGAGTGAACTGGCGATCCAGACGATTGTCTTTAATTCTGAGTTTGGAAGGGATGCAATTTTACTCGATGAGAGTACGGATTATTCGTTTACGTTAGCGACTCCTTTGCAGTATCTGGAATGGAAGAACGGAAGCATACGGATCCTGACGGAGGCTGATTTGACGACACTTCTACAGTGTGGTAAAATGTTCTTTCGAAAGGCTTATTCCGGCATGTCGGATGAATTGATACGGCAGTTGGCGGAAATAAGGGTCTGTGAGAATTGTGAAAAATAAATTTTCGCACATAAATTTGTGCCTGCGGTCCAAATTTAGAGGCATTGGAAAGGGCATGGTTATTCATGAAAAATTGTCTTTTATATACAAGCTGTCTGCAGCGTGGCGGAACGGAGCGGATCGTCTGCGTGTATTCCGGCTTTTTAAAGAAAAAGGGCTGTCAGGTGTCGGTGCTGACGAATTTCCGTCTGGAAGAGGAATATGGACTGGAGGAAGGCATTGACCGGATTGTGGTGGGCGAATGTATTCGAAATACGGCGTCCAGAGTTTATAATTATATACAGAGACTGCGGGCGATCCGCAAGGTCTGTAAGGAAAAGAAGATTGAGGTGGCGATAGCGTTTGCGAAAGCAAATGCTATTCGACTATGTATAGCAACTCTTGGATTAAAGACCAGAGTTGTGATTTCCATCCGGACAAACCCGGAGGCAGAATTTAAGTCGGGTATTTCGTCTAAGATTGCGAAGAGAATCTTCGGGCTGGCGGACGGCTTCCTTTTTCAGACAAAGAGACAGAGAGATTTCTTTGGGAAAAAGATTGCGGCAAAATCCGTGGTCATTCCAAATTCGATCGACAGAAGCTTCTTAAAAGAACTCTATAGCGGGGAGCGGGATAACCGTATTATTTCTGTGGGAAGGCTCATCTCCTGTAAAAATCACAAAATGCTGATGCGTGCATTTGCACAGATCGCACCGGAATTCCCGGATAGTCAGCTTGTCATCTATGGGGATGGCGGATACAAAGAAGAGTTGGAAAAAGAGAGAGAAAAGATTGGGCTTTTGGACCGGATCTTACTGCCCGGAGCGGTCAGTCAGGTGGCGGATGTGATACAAAATGCCGGAATGTTCGTGCTCTCTTCCGATTATGAAGGAATGCCGAATGCTTTGTTAGAGGCGATGGCACTTGGAATTCCGTCGATTTCCACAGATTGTCCGTGCGGCGGTCCGGCAGAGATCATACAGAATGGTAGAAACGGACTGCTCATATCGGTAGGTGATACGGATGGACTCGCGAATGCCATGCGGACATTGCTTTCGGATAAAGATATGCAGAAGCGGTTTTCGGAGGAAGGAATTAAGGTACAGCAGGACTACAGTGAGGAAAAGACCTTTGAGGCGCTTTACCGGTATTTGGAAAAGGTTGTACAGGGATGAAAAGGAAAATTGTGTTTTATATAGCCGGACTGCAAAGGGGCGGCGCAGAGCGGGTTATCACAAATCTGGCAGGATATTTTCAAGGAATCGGTTATGAAGTAACCTTTTTTACAGACTGTGTACTGAAAAAGGAATATACGCTGGCAGATGGTATTGCCAGGGAAATCGTAGGCTATGAGCCGACCGGAAAACGGATTCGCGATATGTTTCGACGAATTACGGTCATCCGGGAGGCATATAAACGGATAAAACCGGATGTGGTCGTTTCTTTTATTGGAAAAACCAATATTCGCGCTATTCTGGCGGCGATGGGAACCGGGATTCCGGTGGTCGTATCGGTGCGTAATGACCCGGACCGGGAGTATTATTCAAAGGCTATGCGGATTCTGGCGAAGCTTTTGTTTGGGCAGGCGGCAGGCGTCGTATTTCAGACAGAGGATGCGCGGGCATGGTTTGGTAAAAAGGTACAGAAAAAGTCGGCGATTCTTGCAAATCCCTTGCAGGAGAAGGTGATACGCCCACGATTTGAGGGAGAACGTGCGGATGAAATTGTGGCGGTAAGCCGTCTGGAGAAGGCGAAGAATCATAAAATGCTGCTTCAGGCATTTGCAAAGATTGAAAAGCAGTTTCCGGATACCGTATTAAAAATCTATGGAAACGGTTCCCAGAGAGAGACGTTGGAGAAGCTCTCTGCAGAGCTTGGACTGATAGACAGGGTACAGTTTATGGGAGACCGGGAGGACGCTACGGATTTAATTTATCGTTCCCGGCTTTTTGTGCTTTCGTCCGATTATGAGGGTATGCCCAATGCTTTATTAGAGGCGATGGCGATGGGACTGACGGTAATCGCAACAGACTGCCCTTGTGGCGGTCCAAAGACGGTGATTGAAAACGAAGAAAACGGACTGTTAGTGCCGGTTGGAGATGTGGATTCATTAGCGGCTGCCATGAAAAAGGTTTTATCAGACGATAAGCTTTCCGAGAAGCTTGGCAGGAATGCCCATAAGCTTTCGGAGCAAATGGCACCGGAACGTGTGCATAAGGCATGGCAGGAATATATAGAAGGTGTGAGCTGATGGCAGGAAGAGTATTTTCTTATCGATTGGATGATATAACGGAGGATATGGACTGGGAGAAGTTCCTGCGAATGAAGGCGGTCTTTGACCGATTTCAGATCAAACCATTAATTGGCGTGGTGCCGTGCAATCGGGATCCTAAGTTGAAAGCAGGAGCAGTCCGACAAGATTTCTGGGACTATGTCAGGGGACTTCAGAACGAGGGCTGGACGATTGCACAGCATGGCTATGAGCACCTGTATACGACCAAGGAATCCGGGCTGTTAGGACTAAAAAATGCAAGTGAGTTTGCCGGAGTTTCCTATGAGGAGCAGAGAGAAAAACTGCGTCTTGGAAAGGAGATTCTGCAAAAGCATGGTATTCAGGCTGAGGTCTTTATGGCACCGGGGCATACGTATGATGAAAATACGGTAAAGGCTCTGGCAGAAAATGGCTTTTGTTATGTGACGGACGGCTATGCGGACTGTGTGTACCGTCTGCACGGAATGACCTTCATACCGTGTAAAAGTGCGGGGATTCCATCCGCAGGAGTGGATACGGTCTGCCTGCATGTAAACGGAATGCAGGAGGAAGACTTTGAAGAGATTGAGCGGTTTATCGAAAGAAACCGCAGTGATATTGTGGATTATAAAAAACTGCTTGAACTTTCTCCGTTGGAATATGCCGGAACGGCAGAAAAGCAGGAGAAAAGGAATCTCTGGAAAAGGAAGGTGAAGCATTCGATCACCCGGAATGAGACGGTACAGGAATATTTAAGGCAGCATAACAATTCGAATTTTTTATGGAAATGGATAAGCAGAATAGTGGGGCTGCCGGGGTTGGCAGTGAAGCTCCTTGTAAAGAAGGCATAGAATAGATGGATGGAGAGAGCGGATGTTCATTTTAGAGAAAAAGAAACATGGAACGGCATTTCGGACAATCTGGTATGCAAAACAGCCGTTAAAAAAGGCAGGAATTAATCGGTATCGCTATGCAGAATTTCATCCGCAGAAGGATTATCAGGTCATGAATACCTTTGTATCGGATCTGACGGAAGCGGATGAAGATATCGTGCAGCGTATTTCCAAGAACGGTCGTTATGAGATTCGGCGTGCCGTGAAAGAAGGCGTGACCTGCGAATATAAGGTAGGAAGCGAGATTACAAATCAGGATATCGAAGAATTTGCACAGTTTTTCAGTGATTTCTGGAAAAGCAAAGGAATCGAGAATCATAACAAAGAAGGCTATATTGAAGAAATCAAGGAATATGTTTCAAAAGAAGCTTTTGCTATTTCTGTTGCAAAAATGGGTGATAAAATATTGATCTACCATACCTATATTGTGGGAGAGGAGTTCGCAAGACTGTATCAGTCGGCTTCCCAGTTTCGGGTGGATGAGTCCATCCCTCCGGTGATCGTAGCGATGGCAAACCGTCTGCTGCATAAGGAGGACATGCTCTTTTTCAAGAGGCTGGGCAAGACCTTTTATGACTGGGGTGGTGCCGGACAGGGGGCAGATGTAGCGAGTGTGACCCATTTTAAGAAATCTTTTGGCGGAACACCAAAGGAGATTTATGATTTTGAAGAGGTCATTGGAATCAAAGCGAAGGTTGTAAAGGCAGTGATAAAGCTGTTAGAAAGGTATTAATGTAAAATGGATGTCATAAAGAAGCTTAACAAGGTACTGTCGAAAAAGCAGAAGGGAAGAGTTGTGATTCTGATCGTCATGATCGTGATCAGCGGTCTGTTAGAAACACTGGGAGTCTCCATGATTCTGCCGATCGTGACAGCAATCGTACAGCCTGATGCGTTTACGGAAAATCAGATCATCGTGGTGTTAAATCGTTATTTACATTGTAAGGATATCAATGAGTTCATGATCTTTATGATTATGGCGATGATTGTAATTTATATCCTTAAAAACGCATATATGTGTTTTCTGTTTTATGTGCAGAATACCTTCATTTCTAACAGCCAGTACCGGATTTCGAGAGATCTCCTTCAGATCTATCTGAATAAACCGTATGAATTTTATCTGAATGTCAATACATCGGATATTTTAAGAACGGTATACAGTGACACCACAGGTGTGTTTTCCCTGTTGTTAATGTGCATGCAGCTGATTACGGAACTGGTGGTAGGTATTTTTATTTGTGCTTCACTTATGATTGTAGACCCTCAGATGACCATTCTGATTGCTGTCATTTTAGGTGGAACCACCCTGATTATCAATAAATTTTTAAAGCCGAGATTACAGAAAATCGGTGCAGAATCCAGAGAGAAGCAGAGCCTGATGTATGGAAATATCATTCAGGTCGTGACCGGTATGAAGGATGTCAAGGTGTTTGCCAAGGAGGGATATTTTCTGGAAGGCTATAAAAAGCATGGCAGACGTTTCTACAATCTCTCCCGTGATTATGAAGTATTCAGTTCGATTCCGAGACTGTTGATTGAAGCAATCAGTATCGGCAGTGTGTTAGGATATCTGGCAGTCATGATTGTGAGCGGGCATGATGTGACAGACATGTTGCCACAGCTTTCTGCGTTTGCGGTTGCAGCCAGCCGTTTGATGCCGTGTGCGAACCGTGCCAGCAACTATCTGGCAAGAATTGCATATTACAAACCCAATCTGGACTATGTATATGAAAACGTGGATATGCCGCAGTATTCGGGCAGCGACAGGGATGCGGTCATCTGCCGTGATGAAAAACCATTGACCTTTCAGGATAAGGTGGAGGTTAAAAATCTTTCCTTCAAGTATCCGAATACGGAGAAATATATTGTGAAGGATGCGGAAATGGAAATTGAAATCGGAAAATCCATTGGTATCGTAGGACCTTCCGGAGCGGGAAAGACCACCGTAGTCGATATTATTCTGGGGATGTTAAAGCCACAACAGGGAGAGATCTTGTGTGACGGGCAGAATGTGTTTGACCATTATGCCGGATGGCTTCATAATATTGGCTATATTCCGCAGACGATCAGCCTGATGGATGTTTCCATTCGTGAAAATGTAGCGTTTGGTATCGAAGAAAAAGAGATTGATGAAAAACGGGTCTGGGAAGTTTTGGAAGAGGCACAGATGAAACAGTTCGTGCAGGAACTTCCGGAGGGTCTGGATACCAAGATAGGAGAGCGTGGAGTCAGACTTTCCGGTGGACAAAGACAGAGACTTGGCATTGCCAGAGCGCTTTACCACAATCCGGAGCTTCTCATTCTGGATGAGGCGACTTCGGCACTGGACAATGATACTGAGGCAGCAATCATGGAAGCGATTGATAATTTCCATGGTAAGAAGACTATGCTTATTATTGCGCATAGACTGAAAACAATTGAAAACTGCGATCTGATCTATAAGGTGGATGAAGGAAAAATTACGAGGACGAAGGTGTGAGAGGCTAAAGAGTATGGGAATAAGAATGCTGTTTACAGGCGTTGATTCAATAGAGGGCTATCAGAAAAAGGTTCTGGAGCGGATTGATGAGAGACTGCACTTTGAGAAATGTGTGTTGGTGCAGAAGGTGCATGACGATCTGGATATTTTTGAAGAAGAAAAATACCGGTTGTTAAACTATGATATGTGTGCCCACTGCCGTTATGAAGAATTCTATGATTTTAATGAATTTGAACCGCTTTCCAGAGAATTGGTACGACAGATGGCACCGTATGAAAATACCGCTATGCGTATGCTGCAGAGACGGTACAATTTTGATGTTTACGAGTATGACGAACAGCGAAGAATTTACCTGCAGAATCTACAGTTTTGGAATCACATTTATGAAACCGAGCAGATTAACTATGTCGTATTTACGAATATACCGCATCATACCTATGATTATATGATGTATGCTCTGGCTAAAATCAAGGGAATCCGGACGTGCGTGCTGGAGGTTACTGTTGTAAATGAACGGTACTTTGCCTGCGAGGATTTAGAGCAGGATGTGGTCCGTGTTACTTATAACGAAGAACGTGATGTGAAGCTGCCGGAGGATGTAGAACTATATTATCAGGTCAAGAAGTTAGATACGACGGAGGATCGGAGTAAAATCGAAGAGCCGAAAAAGGTTCACATGAAGGAGCAGTGGGATGCTTATTTTACGGATATCAAGCGTAAAAAGGTGTACAGGCGTTATCTTGCCAAAATCAAACAGGGCATGAAGGCGGCACTGCTTCATCATGATACGGCCGTAATGACGAAAAACTGGGCAGAGATCAAGGAGAACCAGCGCTATGTGGGCAGGGCTTACCGCAAGTATCATACGATGATTCCGATTAAGACCTATGACGATATGGCGCAGCTGCCGGATTACAGTAAGCCGTATATCGTATATTTCCTGCATTTACAGCCGGAAGCGACGACCCTTCCGATGGCAGGGGAGTTTGTGGATCAGATTCTTGCGATTAAGATTCTGGCAAAAGCACTGGAAGGAACCGGAATCCAGTTGTATGTAAAGGAACATTTCGTGCAGCCGTGCAGGGAATCCTATTTTTACAGCGATATTCAGAAAATTAAGGGTGTCAGGCTGTTAAAGAGTACGGTGGATTCCAAGGAACTGCTCAGACACTGTAAAGGGATCAGTACCTGTACCGGTACGGTCATCTTGGAGGCAATCATCAATGGAAAACCGGCGTTTGTATTCGGAAACGGTATGTTAAACAGTGCACCGGGAGTCTTTCGGATTACAAATGTGGAGAACTGTAAGGCAGCATTAGCCTGCACTCAGAAAGAGGAGTTCTGTATTCCTGAGCATCATGTGCGTCAGTTCTTCAAAGCATTTGCGGAACAGACTACGGCGATGTATATTTACCTTAACAGCGAAACGATCAAGGAGTCGCTCAGCGTGGAGCAGAGCGGGAATAATCTGGCAGATACAGTTGTGGAATGGTATCAAAAGTCGTAAGATAATAACAGATTTATATGCAGATCAGAGGAAGGGCAGGAAATACCAGATGAGCAGTAAAATTACGATGGTCATGTACCATTATGTCAGGGAAATAAAGAACAGCAGATATCCGGAAATCAAAGGATTGGAATATAAATTGTTTGAGGAACAGATAGATTTTCTGCGAAAAAAATTTCAGATCATCCGGGTAGAAGATCTTTTGGAAAATCTGGTACAGCCAAAATATACCCTGCCGGAGAATGCCTGCCTTCTGACCTTTGATGACGGCTATACCGATCACTATGAATATGTGTATCCGCTTCTTAGAAAATATGGACTGCAGGGTAGTTTTTATGTGCCGGGAAAGATATTGGCAGAGGATGCAGTACTGGATGTCAACAAGATTCATTTCATTCTTGCAAGCGGAATGCCTGTAGATCAGATCATACAGAAGCTGTTTGACAGACTGGATCAGTATCGCAGTCAGGGAGTAGAGTTGGAATCGAATGAGGTTCTTTTTGAACGTTTCGCTGTAGCCAACCGGTTTGACCCGAAGGAAGTCATTTTTATTAAGAGACTTTTACAGAACGGACTGCCTGAGCATATCCGAAATGAGATGACTTCGGCGCTGTTTGCAGAGTGCATGCAGAGGAGTGAGCAGGATTTTTCCAGAGAACTGTATATTCGCATGGAGCAGATGCAGGAGATGAAAAAAGACGGCATGTTCTTTGGGATACACAGCTATTCCCATTACTGGCTGGGAAAGATGCAGAAAGAGGAGATGCACAAAGATATCGATCAGTCACTGGCGGCATTGGAGCCGGTAATTGATCTGAATAACTGGGTCATGAATTATCCGTACGGTTCAGAGGGAGCCTATAATGACGAGGTGCTTTCCTATATTCAGGAAAGGGGCTGTAAAATGGGGCTGGTGACTGACGCCAGAGTGGCAGATCTTGCAAAGGATAATCCATATCTGCTGCCCCGGTTTGATACCAATGATTTTCCTCCAAAAAGTGAGAATTATTTAAAACTGAAATAAAAAGCAATGGAAAGGAACGGGGCAGAATGAGAAATTTCCGGATCAATGATATCGAAGTAGGAAAAGAAAGAGTTCTGGTCATCCCGGAGGTCGGGATCAATCATGAAGGCAGTTTGCAGACCGCTAAAGAGATGGTGGATGCGGCACACCGGGCGGGTGCAAGACTGATCAAGCATCAGACACACATAGTAGCGGATGAGATGAGCGGAGCGGCAAGAAAAGTGATTCCGGGCAATGCGGATGTATCTATTTATGAGATTATGGAGCGATGTGCACTTTCCGAGGAAGAAGAACTGGAACTGAAACGCTATGTGGAATCGCTCGGTATGTCTTTTTTAAGTACCCCTTTTTCCAGAGCGGCGGCAGAC
>JGI24710J26742_10005447_pt1 | contig 10056 bp, 8 predicted proteins | sample BioPla2DNA2_FD_26742 | JGI IMG/M metagenome (IMG submission 26742) | reverse complement strand
AGTAGACAACGATTCCGTTGAGATCGTCCTTGTGGGCAAACTTGATACAAAAACCGCTCCCCTGCTCGATCTTGAAATGGCGGATCTTACCGACATGTGCTTTGTGGAAATGGATTTTGCAAAGCTTGATTATGTTTCCAGCGCGGGGCTTAGGGTGTTGCTCAAAGTGCAAAGGCACATGAACGCGTCGGGCGGGAAATTTGTCATACGAAACGTCAACGATGCAGTCATGGAGGTATTCGAGATAACCGGCTTCGCGGATATATTGACCATCGTGTGACTCGTATGTAGCATGAAAATGCCCAGCTACGTGTAATTCGTGTATAGCATGAAAAGACATCATTACGTATGATCATCGAGTAGTTTAAAAATACGCGTAAATACATGCTCGAGAAATTGATTGCCATACCGTCTTATGATCCGCGAATCGTTTGAGAATACTCTGCTGAAAAATCGACGACACGTAACGTTGAGCGTGATCCGAGCATCGTTTGAAATGACGTTGAAGAATTGGGTAAAAATGGTTGTTTAAAGCCGCCGCGAAACGCTATCTCTATCTTCACAACGGCTTTTGATGTTTGTCTTTGTTATCAGACGGCGTGCAAGACGCAGTATTTTAAAGACGTTAATGCCATGTTCCGTTTGATACTTATGCTATCTGGCGGCGCGCTAGCCGCAAATCTCTAAAAACGTAAACGCGATGTTCCGGCTGATGCTTATGCTATCTGGCGGCGCGCTAGCTCCGCGAACCTGCCGTTTAGCGCCATCAGCTCCTCATAGTTGCCGGACTCGATGAGCCTTCCGTCCTCCAAGACTATTATTCGATCACAGTTCATGACGGTGCTCAAGCGGTGGGCGATTACGACGCGTGTCGCGTTAAGCTTTTCAAGACTTTCACATATAAGAGCCTGGTTCACGTTGTCAAGAGAACTGGTCGCCTCGTCGAAATAGATTAAATTCGGCTTGTTTACGATGGCGCGCGCGATGAGTATGCGCTGACGCTGGCCGCCTGATATCGTGCCGGCGCCCTCCGACACAACGGTGTGAAGTCCCATGGGCATCTCGGCGATGTCTTCCTTTAAGCCAACTTCCTCAATGACCTCCATGACACGCTCCTTAGATATGTCGCCGCCGGTGATGGTGATGTTTTCGTATATGCTGCCGGCGATGAGCTGACCGTCCTGCAACACCACGCCTAAGCGCTTCCTAAGCTCGCGTTTGTCGAGGTTGTCGATGTCCTTGTCATCATAGTAAACCTTGCCAAGCGTTGGCTTCTCAAAACCCAGAAGGATTTTTAGAAGCGTTGATTTACCTGATCCGGAAGAACCGACGATGCCTACGTATTCGCCCGGGTTTACGACGATATTAATGTCGTTTAAGACCATCTGGCTTTCCTCGCTGTAACGGAAGGATAAGTTGTTGACCTCGATCTTACCCTCAAGCTTGCCTGTGATCACGGCGTTCTCCTCATATTCTTGCGGGGTCTCAAGCACTGCCTTTACGCGCTCGTAAACGGGTATCGCGTTGTTAACCTGTAAAAATGCGGATACCACGCCGATCATCGCTGCGGAGAACGATCCGAAGGCGGAGGTAAAGCCAATGTATTCACCGAACGAGATGCCGAGATCCTTGGCAATCATCATGTAGTAGAATACTGTGGTGAACACCACCCCTAGGAACAAGTTGACGTTAGAGGCGAGGTTAGATAATCGTTCATTTTCGGTGTGTACTTTTTTCACCTCGACATATGGTTCAAGATATTGAAGAAGCGCCCTGTTTTCCACACCGGCGATGCGTATTTTTGCGATGCCGTTGAGTATTTGGTACATCAGTGAGGAGAGCTTAGAGTTGCCCTCCGTGATTTTTTTCTCGCATTTTATCTGCAAAAGACCAAATGTCGCTGTTATCACCATGTTGATGAGGATCATCAGAATGCCGATCCATGCCATTTTTTTGGCGTATTTGAACATTCTAAACAGATACAGCAGCGAGAAGACGGCGGATAACAGCGTTGTCATCGCGACCTCTGAAATCAGCTTGAATATCGCCGAAATGCCAAGGGCGCGCGTGGCAAGATCCGCGCTTTCGTAGTTGTTGTAGAAGTTGATGGGCATGTTGTACAGGCGATCAAGCACCGCGCTCTGTATGCTTATCTCCATCGCATTGGAAGAACGGAATATCGCCAGATTTTTGACCATGGTAAATGCGAGATTGCCCAATGAGAACGCGAGTATCAGAAAACTTATCTGTACCAGTGTGCTCTGGTCGCCCAAAGGAATGTAGCTGTCAAATATCTTCTCATTTAAGTACGGCAGCAAAAGACCTATCAACGTGCCAAACAGCGCAAATAACAGCATGTTGAAAATATCGCTGCGCCGCACGCTTTTCATACCGAAGCTTATAAGATCCTTAACACCGATGCTTTTATTTTCGAAAGGACGGTATACCATGTGTGCCTGCGGACGCAATGTCATTGCGACATCGATGGTGACTTTTAACGCTTTGCCGCCCTGAAGGTCGTACAGCATATATTTGCCTATGCCTTTCGGCAGGCACAGCATCGGGTGACCGTCCTCCGCCGCATATACAATGAGGGGACCCGCATCAGTCTTGAACCAGTTTTCCTCCAGCAAAAGGTCGCGGTATAAGAAGTGCGATACTCTCGAGATATCTTCGAGGGTAAAGCGTCTGCCGCAGGCTTCCTTGATATTGTCGATAGATGCCATGTGTATGCCCTCGTAATAACAGAGGAGAGCTACGGTGTCATACAGCAGGTTGCCGGAGCTGTATAATTTGGCCACATGCGCGCTTTTCTTCTTAAAGAGTTTTAGTATAATGGAGAGACTTTTTTCATAGGTTGCCTTTTGCTCCTCCGAGGCGGCATAGATGTAGCCTTCCTCTGTGATGAGCCGCATGTTTACACGCTCGACAATTTCATCCGCGAAATCCTCACAGTCAGACAAACTCAGCTTGATCCTGCCGGCAAAATTGAATACCGTTTCTTCGGTCAGCTCGTTATGTTCTACAAGCGTCACTTCGTCAAGTCCGGTCAACAGGAATAGCCATGTACCGAACTCCTCGGTCTCATTATACATGGCGGGTATCCGGCCGCCCTGCTCGACTTCGGCGATCAAGGTACGGCGCCCGGTCTCGTTTTCACCGATTAGCTTCACCGCATACACAAGCGCGATCCCGTTTTCTACGGTATAGGAGCGGAAAGGATCATACGTAAGGTGAGTTTGAGGCCCTTTTAAAGTAATATTCTTCACTGCTGACACCTCCTAAATCGTGCGAATGAGCTTCTGATAATGACCCGGAAGATTCATCAGCTCTTCATGCGTGCCGCGTTGAACGATTTTACCCTTGTCCATGACAATGATCTCGTCGCAGTCGCGAATCGCGCTCAGTCTGTGAGCTATGACGATGCATGTACAGCCTCTGCGTTTGATGTTGTCCATTATTTCCTTTTCGGTCATGGGGTCGAGTGAGCTTGTGGCTTCGTCCATGATCAGTATTGTCGGATTGGTAACCAGCGCCCGCGCTATTTCAAGCCTTTGTCGCTGACCGCCGCTCAAATTGCGACCGCCTTCGGATAAGTAGGAGTCATACGCGCCGGTTTTTTTAGTTATGACGTCGTGTATGCACGCGTCCTTTGCAGCCTGTATGATGTCCTCATCACGCAGGGTGTCGTTCCACATCGTTATGTTGTCGTGTATCGTACCGGAGAACAGCGATATCTCCTGGCTAACCGTAGAAATGGAGCTGCTTTGTACCTCAGGAGGAATGTTGCGCAGCGAAGCGCCGTCAACAGTGATATCGCCGCTCCACGGCATATATAGTCCGCTTATGATCTTTGCTACGGTGGATTTGCCNCTNCCTGACGCGCCCACGAAGGCTATGCTCTTACCGCTTTGGAGCTTGAAGTTGAAATCCTCGATTAGTGGTTTTTCGAGCTTACTGTAACCAAATGATATGTCGTGCAGTTCGATCTGGCCGGACAGCTTATCGGTTCGCGCTACCTTTTCGTCGCTTTCCTTAAAGACCTCGTCCTCCTCATGGCGGAGTATATCGTCCACGCGGCCCATATCCGCCTTGACCTGCTGTATCTTTTGCACGAAGCCGACCAGCTCATTAACCGGTTCAATGAAAGCGGCCAATAGTGTGTTGAAGGCTATTAGCATACCGGCCGTCATGTTGCCGCGTATAACGAGCACACCGCCTATCATGAGCACCAGTATGTTGCAAATCTGTGATGTTATCTGCGGCACGGAGTTGATTATCTGCTGCAGCTTGCCGTAGGACTGCTTCTGCACCGATGATTTCGCGTAATAGCCTAACACGCGACTAGCATATTGGTTTTCAACGCCGGCTGCCTTGAGCGTCGTGATGATGTTGATGCCTGAGAATATGACGCCGGTCATCTTACCCTCATCTTGCTGCATCTTCATGACGGAGCGAGAGATAGTGTCTGAGGTGAGCTTGATGATCGTGAAGTTAATGATGACGGAGCCGATGCCGATAAGCGTCAGCAGCGGGCTGTACGACAGCAGCAGTACGAGATAGAAGGCAGAGACTAATATGTTCAATATGGACTGTGCAAGATCGCCCGCGATGAATTCAGCTACGCTGTTGTTGTTTGATACGCGGGAAGCGAGGTCACCGGCGTAACGTTGGTCAAAGAAAGACATNGGCAGGCGGAACATATGTGACAGCAAACCATGTGCCGATAATAGCGCGAGTTTATTCTGAAGCTTCAGCAGTATCGTATTGCGGTAGAAAGTGATACCGGCTTGGAAAAGAGCCGAGCCCAGCATGGCGATAATAAGTATTTTGAGCCAGTCCTTGCTGCCTCCTATCAGTATGTCATCGATGAATATCTGCGAGAATATCGNAGTCAAAAGCCCCGGGAACACTAGGAATAAGCCTAAAAGTATCAGGTAGAGTATCGCGGACCTCTGGCCATTTAAGCGTTGCCTGGCATAGTTCAACAGCGTGCGNACCTTTTTGCTTTTGGTGAAGCCTTCGGTAGGCCAGAAGAATAATACGACGCCGGTGAAGCCTTCATCCAGTTCCTGTATTGTAAGTTTCCTGCGTCCATGCGCAGGATCGTTCAGGTATGCGTATTTGCCCTTGACTCCCTCAAACACGACGAAATGGTTGAAGTTCCAATGTATGATGCAGGGCAGACGGTTTTCTTTCAGCAGCGCATTAAGACCCATGCGGTAGCCCTCTGTTTCAAAGCCATGTTTTCTGGAGCCCTGCATGATCTTGCTGGCGCGACAACCGTCGCGACTGACGCCTGTATCGACGCGCAGTTTGTCAAGAGGTACGTATTTGCCGTAGTAAGCCATGATCATGGCGAGCGAAGCAGCGCCGCATTCAGTGCCCTCCATTTGAAAAATAGTGGGCGTTTTCACATATTTTTTCAAAATGCACCCCCTATTCAGACTCTTTTACTTTAACCTTCAGTTTTTCCTTCAGGTATGGCAGAAGTTTGGTTATGGGGGCCTTGCTGTCTGTGATGACATTGGCGTTTATCACAGTGCCATCACCTATGGATATCTCAGCACCCTTCTTATTGGACCATTCATAGCCGCTTGCGGTGCTTTCATCGCGGTTTATGGCGACGATGACCTCCAAGGACGGCCCCTGCTGCTGCAACCCGCTGACCATAAGATCGTCACCGACTCGGTCACGCATCTCCTGCGTTGAGGCAGAGCTGCTTGCGACGGAGGTTATCTTGCCGTTCATATGACCGAATTCCTGCTCATTGACGGTGCTGGGGGTGAGCCTGACCTCCATACCCGGCTTAAGCTTTTTGGCGTCCGCCAAAGGAACGAAGAACACCACGATCATATCGTCCGCGCTAAGGGACTTAATCTTTAGAATCTCTGTGCCTGCACCGATGATCTGGCTGTTCTGCACTGACAGCGCAGTAACGATACCGTCGCTTGTCGCTCTTATCTCAAGGTTGTCAAGCGCCGTTAACAACTTATCGCGCTCGGCATTAAGCTCCTTTTCCATTGCACGTTTGGTCATATTGAATTTGTTTTTAAGGGCGAGCAAATTCGCGTCCGTGCCCTTTTCGTTGCTCTCAAGCTGTATCTTCATGCTTTGGAGATTGGATTGCATACTGCTGAGCATACTGCTCGCGCTGCTGTAAAGCGAGTTCTTCTCGTTTAAGATAAGGTACAGCTTTTGTGTGTTGGCGGCAGCGCTGTCCTGATTTTTTACAGCCTTTTCATATCTCGCCAGCTTGGTATCGAAGTCTGCCTGTTTTTGAGCTAAATCCTGCTGAGTCGCCTGCGTTACCAGCTGTGTCTGCTGATACAGCTGTTCAGCCTCAAGCGTTATCGGGTCGTCACCTCCATAGGCGTCAAGAGCCGCCTGATAGGCCTGTAAGGCTGCGGCCTCTTCGGCGGCAGCGCTTTGATACGCCTTTACGGCTACGGACAACAGTTCTGATGCCTTCTGATAATCGTAGGTGGCGGCGTTCAGGTTATTGTTGTTCATGCTGCTTAGATAGGCATTACGCGCGGCAATATACTCGCCTTGAAGTCGATTAACTTCCTTCTCTTTTTCAGCGATATCAGCTTCTAATAGAGCTATCTGAAGCTCAAGCTGCTCGTCCGAAAGTGTCGCGGCGCTATAGTTTACTTTGATCTCAAGCAGGGAGCTTAAGTCNGATGAAGCGGGATCGTTTTCGCTGTCCANTGTAATGCTTGCAAGATCGGCAAGAGTCTGCTCAATCTTGTCTAAGGAACTTTGCGTTTCGCTGTCGTCCATGACTGCGAGCACTTCTCCCGCTTTCACGATGTCGTCCTTTGAAGCGAGCATATCTATTTTGCCGTTTGCGGGAGCGTATATACTTTGTACTTGGGCGTTGCTCGTATATAGGCCGCTTATGTCTACCTTTTCAGGCAATCTGCCGACAAAAGCCCATATTACCGTCACAGCGATCACCACCACGATTGCGACGGTGGATAGCCATACCATCGGGGATGTGATCTTTATCATTTTGTCAAGCTGTTCGGGAGACGCCAATCTTTCGAGAGCTGCTTTTCTGAAGATATTGGACATAGTAACCAACTCCTAACTGACTAATTCGGTTTTTCAATCTCTGATCGATAGCAGAGCATGATCGTTTCGTGAGCCGTGAGCCCTCCGAAAAGATCCTTTATTACCTTGAGGGAAGCGTCGTTGCTTGTATAAACGCAATAGGATACACGCTTGTATTCGGAGGAAATAGCGCGTTCCAAAGAACACATAACCGGCAACAACAGGGAGCCGGAGCTTTTGTAGGCATCCGCCACGGAGATTAGCTGGAATACAAGCGATTCGNTATCAACGTGCAGGACGATCGTTACCGCGGCGGGAACCGCGTCCTTATACGCAATAAAGCTGTAATCGGGAAGAAATCTCCCGTGCATGCCTGATACCAGCGGGGCTATAGGGTAACGATTGTCGAAACCGTTGTTGGAGTCATCCATAACACGTTGCAGCAGTCTATCATCGGCGTGTGCGAAACTTACACAGGAGAAGCCCAGCCTATTGAGCCTTTTGTGCAGCTTTTCAAAATACATACTCACTGAGCGTTGCCATTTTTCGCGGTTGGTGACATCGATCTCGCATCGAAACACATGCGCGTCCTCCACATAATGAAAGCCTGCGGCTTCAATAATGCACAAAGCTGCGTCGAAAAATGGAGCGCTTTTCGTCAGCCGGCAAGTCAGCTCTCGTTTGCCCTGTTCACGCGCAAAGTCCATCGTCTTTTCAACAACTGCGCGACCGTAACCGCGTTCGCGCAGCGTAGGATCTACACAGAAATACGTCAGCTCAAGGCCGTCGGGCGAACCACTGCGGTGTAAAAGTACTGCGGAGGCCACGGGCGTACCCTTATCGTAAAAACCGAGGACATAGTCGCCGGCGGTTGCCAGCCGCACGTAGTATTGCAACAGAGCTGAGCCGAGTATGGGCTGGAAGTTTACCGCGTATTCCATGTAGTTGAGCTGTTTTAAATCAACATCCACGATCTTTGCCCTTCCTCGTTTACATGATGTTGCGAGAAGAAACACATGCCTGAAAGTATTGCTTCTAGTCGTGACATAAACAAACAGCCCTCTCTTTTGCAGAGGATGCTTAAGGCAACCGGAGCGGAAGAAGAAAACAGCTTATGGGTGCCTATTCGTTCCGATCCAGCCTCTTGCAAAGATAGGTGTGTACGTCGCCCAAGGTTTCTAAGCCGNACAGATCTTCCTGAGGTATCTCGATATCGAATTCCTCCTCGAGGTCGCAGACCAACAGTATNANCGACAGTGAGGAAAGCCNAAGGTCGCCCATAAGCGACGCGCTCATTGTTGCCTTGGACATGTCCACCTCGGTAAAGGCGAAATCGCGCAACACCTTTTGCATACGAGTGAATATCATGTGCCGTTACATCTCCACGTCAAATACATTACACAGCATACCAATGGGAGGGGATCTCATTTATAAGTGATCCCCTCCGAGTGGAAACGAAGTGATTAATTGCTGGCCGCGCTCACAGCCCAATTTATCCCAGTTAATACTTTATCGAATATATCGAGGGTCTTTGTGGCGGCTTTCCCTCCTGCGACAGCGTCGAGATCGTCCTCGGTCAATAGACCGGACTCCATATCCTTAAGGTAGGAGTTGGCAATGTCCATTTCGGCGGTGAACTGCTCGAATGGCATGTCTACCCGATCTTTCACGAGCGTGTATACCTCTTCAGGGCTCTTGCACTCGCTCATCTTCTGCAATAGGGCCTCGTCTTTTGCTAGTTCGACAAGGGAATCGCTGATTTCTCCTCTCGGTGTTTTCATAATAAGATCTCCTTTTTCCTTTTTTTGAAAATGACTCTGTTTTTTAAGATTAGTTCCGACGATCGTTTGGAACCCTCTCATAAAACAGGGTGTGTAACGTTTTTCCGGTTTAATATGGTGGCGGCCGCCAAAGCCTTGTGCTCCGTCGAGTGCTCATAGACAGGCGTGTCTTGTCTTGATATGTTCGCTGCGCTCGCGATAGCAACTCCAACCTTCAATCGGGCCAAGGTTCCGTTAAAATGGATTGACTAGATGCTGGCCAAGCTGGCACCGATGACAACACTTTTAATGACGATTCTGGTAGTGGTTAGGCCGATCTCGACATATTCTGCCGTCTTTTTCTTGCTTTTCCCTCCTGCGACAGCGTCGAGATCGTCCTCGGTCAATAGACCGGACTCCATCTCCTGAAGATAGGAGTAGGCAATAGTCATTTCTGCGGTAAACTGCTCAAAGGGCATGTCTACACGATCCTTTACAAGCGCGTATACCTCTTCAGGGCTCTTGCACTCGCACACCTTCTGGATCAGGACCTCGTCTTCGGCAAGGGCGATAATGGAATCGCTGATTTCGCCTCTCGGTGTTTTCATAATAAGATCTCCTTTTTCATATTACATATTAAATAAATAATAAATCTGGTATTAAAAAATAAACAGATTTGTTCTGATGACCGTTTGGAACTCTTTTATGCAAAACACGGTGTGCCGTGTTCTACCGGTTCACTGTGGTGGCGGTCAAAACTCTACGCTCCGGCGCATGCACCATGACAGGTGTGCCTTGACGTGTATGTGTCTGCTGCGCTCGCAATAACATCACGGACAATCGCACCTGCCATGGCGCTGTGCAAACAGAGTAATTAGGCGAAGGTGACCGCGCTTGATGCGATGGTAAGTATCGTTTTATTGAATTCGTTCTGTATGATCTTCATGGGGTCATCTGACTTTTTGTTGAAGAGTTTTCCTCCTGCGACACTGTCAAGATCCTCTTCGGTCAAAAGGCCGGAGTCAATATCCTGAAGGTAGGAGTAGGCAATCGTCATTTCGGCAGTGAACTGTTCAAAGGGTATGCCTACCCGATCCTTTACGAGCGCGTATACCTCTTCAGGGCTCTGGCACTCACTCATCTTCTTTAACAGGGCTTCATCGCTGGCAAGGGCGATAATGGAATCACTTATTTCGCCTCTCGGTGTTTTCATGATAAGATCTCCTTTTTCATAATT
>JGI24710J26742_10005441_pt1 | contig 10064 bp, 8 predicted proteins | sample BioPla2DNA2_FD_26742 | JGI IMG/M metagenome (IMG submission 26742) | reverse complement strand
CTTAAAGCTTCAACTATTTAATAGGATCTTAAAGCAGTTGTTGGGTGTAATGCTGAGTTGAAAAGTATTTCACTACCCTCTACGCCCTACTCCCTCTAGTGCGATTGTTGCATCAAATAACCATGAATAGTCCATGTTGACTGCTTGTCATTGAAGAGAGAAGTTTTAGTAAAAATGCAACACTAGCATTATGTAATTTCTGCTTGCTTTTTAGACGATTTTTTAAACATTATTATTAACTGAGGATTTGACTTTCTAAGCCTTAGTACTAACTTCACCGCCAATAATAAGAAATGCAAAGAAAAGAATTTACAGAGACTATATTTTATCTATTTTGGCTGAGCACCATTTTCTTGGTGATTCTCTATTCAGAGAACTCTGTCTTTTCTCTCAGCGCTATTATTTTTTTGATGCTGGTTTTGCTGGCATTTATTCATCAGAGGATAAAAGAAAATCTCTCTCTTAAAGAAATATGCAGTTTTTACAAAGAACTCTATGCTTTCGACGATATGGAGCTTCTAGGAACTGATGACTCCAACAAGTTTCTTCTTGATGAGACAAATAAACTTGGGTACTACGATTGGTCAGTTCTCTTTTTAATTGATTATGAAAAAAATGTTTTCTATGCAGCTGAAGCTTCAGGTATCAATATAAGTCTTTTCAAGAGCTTTGATTTTTCAGAGTTGGAGCACACAGCCCCAGACAAACTCTCATATGAATTGCTCAAATATGTTTTCAAAAAAAATGAAGTCAGAGGAGCTCTTGCAAGCACCAATATAGAAAAAAGCGGCGTTTATTACGGGTCTCTTCTTGTCGGAAGGCGGGATCCCGAAGCGACACTTACCCCTGACGATGTATTCAGATTAGAACTGATTACAGACAGAATATCTATAGCTTTAAACAATTGCCGTTTGCATAAAGAACTTTCAATAAGAGCTGCCGAACTTTCTGCCAGACAAAATATTATTCAAGGCGAACTGGAAATAGCCAAAACCATTCAGGACAGTGTTATGCGGCGAGCTGTGCCAGTTGTCAAAGGTCTGGAAATAAAGACTTTTTTCAGACCGGCAAGATTTATAGGCGGAGATTTTGTGAAGTTTTTGCCTGACAGTTTCGAAGAATCTGATTTTGCTTGCAATCAAGCTTCAAACAGTGACGACAAGCTATGCTTGCTAACAGGAGACGTTTGCGGCAAAGGAATACCGGCAGCCATGGTTCTTTCAGTAGTTTATTCACTTTTTAAGGCTAGAATGAAAATAGATTCAGACCCGGCCAATGTTATGAAAGATGTAAACGGAATTCTGAAAGAATTACTCGGTGCTGGCTCCCATTTCAATTCAACCGCTATGCTTGGAAGATTTGATATGAAAAATCGTATTTTCACCTATGCGAGCGCTGGACATGAGTTTCCGCTTTTATGGCACAAAGACGGCACTTTTGAAGAATTGCCTTCTACAGGCACTGTTCTTGGCTTTTTCTATGAAAGCGAATTTTACAACAAAACAATTCCTTTTAAGCAGGGCGACCGATTCTTTTTCTTTTCTGACGGACTGTCTGACTTTCTGGAAGAACTTACAGGCAACAAAGAAAGTATTTCTCCTGTAAAAGATTATTTAGAAGAGCACAAAGGCCAGAGCCTTGAGCAGATTGTCTCCGGAATAGTCTCAAAAGTTGATAAAACTCCTGCTGCCATAAAGGACGACATTACCCTTTCAGCGATAGAAATACTCTAAATTAGGGGAGCTTGTCCGAAAACTAGCAAAAACTCAAAATCTGAAAAAGTCCACCCTCTGAAACAGCCTTGAATAGCGAGTTTTTAAAAATGAAAAATCACAAAAAGCGGCAAAAAAATGAGTTTTCGGACACCCTACCCCCTCTAGTGCGGCGGCGGCACCAATCAAGCATGAAGAAATTACTGACTGGCTTGGTATTAAATAGGTAACTTTTAATCAGAGGTTTGAGCCGCTGCGTTGTGTAACTATTATATCTGAGATGTTAAATGTGATGTTATTGGCTACTCTTGAGCGTAAATTAAAGTCATATTCCAAGATTACATGTTTAGGCATCAAGAGAGGTCCTGATTCGCCGTCTTGTCTATTCAGATTTTCTACTGCCAAGTTGCCGAAAACATTTATGCTTTCGTTGCCCACAATGCTGTTTTTTGCATAGATTGCTGCTTCGATCTTGGCCTTTTTTAAGGACGGTTTAAGTTTAACTTTGCCGTTAAGTGAGACTAGAGCCAAATAAGAGTTGGCATTGTCATGTAAAATGTCGCTCGTTACGTTTATGTCGCCTTCGCAGACTATCATGCACTGGCCGGAGATACGTCCGCCGATATTTAAGGGACCTTGAACATACTTTAATCCCCAAAGAGTTGCAGGTTTGGAATATGTGCCTGCTACTGTGAGTTCTTTGTCATAAAATTCATGGCAATAGTCTTTGGCATCTTTGAATATTCGCTTAAACTTCGGAGGTTCTAAGAGATCAGGATTTTCAGCTACAAAGTCATGCTTGGTATTCAGAGTATAAGACTCAGAGGAAGGGTAAGGAGTTTCAGTTACTCCAAGCACGTAGGGCTTCAGTTTTTGATAATAACGTATGATATCTCCTTCATAATAGGAGTATTTGCTTAAATAAGGGTCATGTAGCTGATTTGAGCAAAACAGAAAACCTATTTCAGGGCGCTGATGCGAAAAGACGTTCTTGTCTTCAAAATAGTTGATTATGTCGTCCGCAGCAAAAAAAGGAAGGAAAACGTGCAAACGTCCGTTAGTTCTTACTTTTCCCCAATTGTGAGGTTTTAGCTCTTGAATAGTCATATCGACGTAGTCTTTGATATCTCCGTCAGAAACAGAGAGGACAAAATCCCTGATGATGCCCAAGGTTTTCATTTTGACTTCGCCTTCAAAACTTACGTTGCTTGCAACAGAAGGTTCCCAGAAAAAGTCTGTGGCAGTATTTCCCAAGACAGACTTAAAGGCCTTGTTTGTTTGCTGAGCCAGCTTTGTAACCATCTCATAGAGCTCTCTGACAACAGACCAATTTTTGCAGCGGAATTCTCCTTCTTTCAGAAATTCGTCTTTGTGCCCTGAAATAAACAGAGTGTATTCATCTGCTGGCGCAGTCAGATCAGTAACCTTGATTTCTTTGGCTACTTGGATTGTTTTTTCTGTTTTTTTATATTTTCCGGTAGAAGTATAAACTAAGATGCCTTCCCAGCCGCCTAAAGCTTTTCCTTTGTCTTCACCTTGAGGGCTTTCATAGAAGGCTTGCAGCTCTGTGGGAATCTGCTCGAATCTGTTTATGTTTGCGTAGAAAGGTGTGGGTCTTAAGGCGCTGAGAGTGACAATTACTTCTGCTTCAGTATCCGGAAGCAACTCGTTCTGCTTGATGAATGTTTTAAAGCTGAAATCTTGAGCCTTGTCTATGTCCAGCAGGCTCAAGAAATTTCTGTTCACCTCTCCTTTGTCAGATAAAAGCTTCTGTGAAAAAAGCTCTCTAAGTTGAACAGCGGCTTTTTGAACTCCGGCTTCAGCTGCGTAGTGAGCCTGCATTCTTTCACTCACTTTTTCAGTGAGATAACGCTCTTGGGTCATGTAGTCTATCAAGAAAAGTCCAAGCATAAAAAGAACTCCGACAACGAAGATCATAAAAATCATGGCGCTGCCGTTTTTGGAAGAACTCTGAAGTGCTTTTGCCCAGAGATTGTTCTTATATGTTTTAGAAATTCTCATAACCTGTCTTTACATTATACTCTATTTTTAATTAATCGGCATCTGTCACGTTCATTGGCTTTTCGCCGTTTGCATGCCAGTTAAGGTAAGATTTTATGAAAGGTTCAAGGGCTCCGTCCATCACCTTGTGAACATCGGATGTTGTACAGCCTGTCCTCAAGTCTTTAACCATTGTGTAAGGGCAAAAAACATAGGACCTTATTTGGCTGCCCCAAGCTATGTGTTTCTGATCGCCTTGAAGATTTTTTAGTTCCTGTTCTTTTTCTTGCCGCTGTATTTCAAAAAGTTTCGCCTTCAGCATATTGATGGCAATTTCTCTGTTCTGATGCTGACTTCTTTCAACTTGCGATGAGGTGACTATTCCGGTAGGCAAGTGAGTTATTCTGACAGCGCTGCTGGTTTTGTTGACATGTTGGCCGCCTGCGCCAGAGCTTCTGAAAAAATCCATCTTGATATCGTCAGGTTTTACTTCTATTTCTATACCTTCGGGAAGAATAGGCATGACATCAACAGCTGTGAAACTTGTGTGTCTTCGAGCATTTGAGTCGAATGGCGAAATTCTGACAAGGCGGTGAACGCCTTTTTCGCCTTTCATATAGCCGTAAGCATATTCGCCTTTTATGCGTAAAGTTGCTCCCTTTATGCCGTTTTCTTCCTCTTGCAAATCTATGACTTCAAACTTGAAGGGGCTTTGCTCAAGATAGCGGCAATACATGCGATAAAGCATTGATGCCCAGTCAGTGGATTCAGTTCCGCCTGCGCCGGGTTTTATTGAAAGGTAAGCGTCAGACTTGTCGTAAGGTTCTGATAGGAAAGAGGTCAGCTCCAAGTCATCCAGTGATACTTCAATTTCGTTCAAATGAGAAAGCAACTGATTGAACATTTGCATATCTTCGTCGGCTTCCGCAAGTTCCATAAGCTCAATTGTGTCTTCGGCGTCCGACTGGATTTTTTCGTAGCTCTCGCAGGTTTTCTTGAGCGAGGCTATCTCTTGGGTTATCGCTAACGCTTTGTCTCTGTTATTCCAAAACTCCGGATTAGCGGCTGATGCTTCTAATTCTTTGATTTGCTCCTTTTTTAAGGGCAAGTCAAAGATAGCTCCCGATTGTCGAGAGTCTGGAATTGATGCTTTTAATTTGTTCTTGAACTTCGTATTCCATCATTATTCTCCCGTAATATTTTCCAAGCTTTCGTCGGAGATTTCTTGCGGTATCGTCCGCGAAAGTGTGAAAGCTTTATCAGAATACAACCCTGTTACCCTTATTTGCAAGGTTACAGATGATTTTTTTTCCGAAGCTTCCAGAAATTTTGCATGTTCTACAGAATAGTTGTAAAGAGCCTCTTCAGGAGAGAACCCTTTGCGAGGCGGAATTAAATCTTTGATATAGATTTCTTCCAGTTTTTTTAATGTGGATGACGTAGTCCTTGGAGAGGCAAGTAATCTTAGGTTTTCGGGATATGCTTCCTGCATATGGTTAAACTTCAGTTCCGCATGTTCAATAGCTGACTTGGCCATAAAATAGGCCTTTTTTTCTTCCAGCATTGAAGCGAAAGATGTGTAAATATTTCTTTTATGGCTGGCAATGAAAAGAATATACAAAAGAAGTCCTGATATTAAAAGCGCTGTGAACATAACTAGTATCAGTGTTTTGTCGTTGCTCATTTTTTTGCCTTGTAGACCGCCAGTTCCAATTTTGGTTTGCGTTCGCCTTTGCTGGTTATCTGTTGCAATTTTATAAACTTCAAATGATTTGAAAAATGTTTCTTGGCATGGATACTTCTAACAGAATCTGAGAGAAAAGACATGTAAAACTCTCGAGGTTCTACGGTGAGTTTATAAGTGAGAAGAGTTCCGTCAGGCAGAGTTCTGTCTCTCAGATCCAGTTCTTTGCCGTCAGGATCCCTGAAGAGCTTGTTTTGATACACTCCCGCAGGGAATGTGTCGTAATCCATCAGCAAGATTTGGTCTGTTTTGGTTTCCAGCTCTGAAAGGAAAGTGAAAAATTCTTCATAGCTCCAAGTTACTGTTTGGCGCAAGTGACGCAGGGGAAATAAAATAAGCGGCAAAAAGCTCAAAAGAGCGATAAGCGCTAAAATTTCTGTTGCAGTCAGGGTTGGCAGAGCTTTGTTTGTTTTTTCTTCTATGACTTTCGTCCTCAGCTATTTAAAAGTCAGAACAGGGCAAAGGTTTATGAGCCTTTGCCGCAGCATCTTTTGTATTTGAGTCCGCTTCCGCACGGACATGGATCATTTCTTCCGATCTTGTCTTCGGCTTCAACCGGCATTGATTTGGTCTGAGCGTCATCGCCGCGGTTGTAATACATCTCTTTTTGCTCTTCTTCCGCCTCTTGCTCATGTACTTGCGAGAGGGTTAACCTGAAGAGGTAATAAATCAAGTCGTGCTTAATGGAATAGAGCATGTTGGCATAAAGGTCGCCGCTTTCTTTGGTATAGGCCACCAATGGGTCTTGCTGTCCCCAGCTTCTCAGATGTATGCCCTCTTCCAAGTCGCCAATCATATATAGATGTTCTTTCCATTTGCTGTCGACTATCTGAAGCAGTAAGAATTTTTGAAGTTTTGAAAAAGCTTCTTCGCCCATTGAAGCACGTTTTTCTTCATACTTGGTTTTGACCTTTACAAGAAGAAATTCGTAAATTTCATCCCTTGTCATAGTGCAAAGCATGCCTTCTTCAGGTTTGGCTGCTGCTTCAGTATAACTGCCGCCTACGCATTCTATTGAGAAAATACGTTTGACTTCGCCGGCAAGAGCCTCGTAGTCATTTTCTTCAGGAGGAAGTTCTGGATTAATCATGCTTGAAATGGTGTGTTCCAAGACCTCTTCAGCCATAGTTTGCACTTCTTCGTCTATCTCGGCTTTTTCGAGAGCTTTGCGGCGTTCTGCATATATAACGGTTCTTTGCTTGTTCAAAACGTCGTCATATTTCAAAACTTGTTTTCTTATACTGAAAAAGTGAGCTTCCGCACTTTTTTGCGCTCTTGCTATGGCGCCTGTCAGCATTGAAGATTCCAAAGCGCCTTCTGTCCAACCCATTGCGCCTGTGATATTGCTCATAGCCTCAACAGGGAACATTCTCATCAGGTCGTCTTCCAGAGACAAGTAAAAGCAGCTTTTGCCCGGGTCGCCTTGTCGTCCGGCTCTTCCTCGCAGCTGATTGTCAATTCTCCTGGCTTCGTGCCTTTCTGTTCCAAGTATATACAGACCTCCAGCTTTTATAACTTCCTGCTTCTCAGCTGCGCATATCTCTACATATTTATTGTAGATCTCTTCATAACCTGGCTCATCTTTTCCGCCGGCTTCTTTGATTGCAAGCATTTCGGGGTTTCCGCCCAACAGTATGTCGGTTCCTCTTCCAGCCATGTTCGTAGCGACGGTTATGGCTCCTTTTCGGCCTGCTTGAGCTACTATTTCAGCTTCCATTGCGTGGTATTTGGCATTCAGAACTTGACAGTTATACCCTCTTTTGCGAAGCATGGAAGCAATAGTTTCGCTCTTGTCTATAGCTACTGTTCCTACGAGAATGGGCTGTCCTGTCTGGTGGATTTCGATAATTTGGTCTATGATNGCNCCGAACTTCTCTTTNACCGTGCGGTAGATTACGTCAGGCATGTCTTTTCTTATACATGGTTTGTTCGGAGGTATTACAAGGACATTGCACTTGTAGATTTCNTTGAACTCGGCAGCTTCTGTTTCAGCTGTTCCTGTCATGCCGGCAAGTTTTCTGTAGAGTCTGAAATAGTTCTGGAAAGTAATGGAGGCGAGGGTCTGGTTTTCTCTTTGAATCTCGACTCCTTCTTTAGCTTCAATTGCCTGATGGAGACCGTCTGAATAACGTCTTCCGGGCATGAGACGGCCTGTAAAGCTGTCTACTATAACGACTTCGTTGCCTCTGCCGCCTTCACGTTTCACAAGAGTATACTCTTGGTCGCGTCTGAAAAAGTGCTTGGCCTTCAAGCAGTTTTGAAGGTAATAGACATAGTCCATGTTGGTGTTGTCGTAGAGGTTTTCTACTCCCAAAGCATTTTCTACTTTTTGTATGCCTGATTCGTTTACTGAAACAGCATTGGTCTTTTCATCTATTGTGTAGTCTTGATCCAGAATAAGCGTATCTTTTGCAAGCCTTGCGAAAAAATAATAAAGGTCGGTAGCTTTTTCTGCAGGTCCTGAAATGATAAGAGGAGTTCTGGCTTCGTCTATTAGAATAGAGTCTACCTCGTCAACAATAGCATAGTTGAATTCGGGACGCTGAACACAGTCGACAAGCCTCAGAGCCATGTTGTCTCTCAAATAGTCGAAACCGAATTCGTTATTGGTTCCGTAAGTGATATCGGCTGCATATGCGGCTCTTTTGCTGTCAGCATCCAAATCGTGGACGTTTAAGCCGACAGTCATGCCCAAGAACTTGTAGATTTTGCCCATCCATTCAGAGTCACGGGTTGCCAGATAATCGTTTACGGTTACCAGCAAAGCGCCTCTTCCCGGAGGCACTAATACTCCGTCTGTTTCATCAAAAATAGGCTCAAAGTTTTCAATACCGCGTTCGTCAGCAAGTTTTACCCAATCAGGGTTAAGCTCCAAAGCGTTAAGATAGAGAGGCAAGGTTGCAACGAGAGTCTTTCCTTCGCCTGTTTTCATTTCGACTATATCGCCTTTGTGAAGTGAGAGTCCGCCGAGTATTTGCACGTCATAGTGACGCATGTTGAGAGTGCGTTTGCCAGCTTCTCGAACTGCTGCGAAAGCTTCGTTTTGAATGTCTTGAAGACTTTCGCCGTTTCTAAGTCTTTGCCGGAAGGCGACAGTCAAACCGCCCATTTCCTCGTCGCTCATAGCCGCGAATTTTTCTTCAAGGCTGTTGATTTCGTCAAGGTCAGGCTGCATCTTGCGTATTGTTCGTGTATTGTAATCGGGGAAGACGAATCTTATCGCTTTGATAAGCCAGTCGAACATAAAATGAAACTCCTTAAAAAGTGTACAAACCAAAATAAAAATGCGAACCTGCGAGGCTCGCATTAGGTGGTTAGATCTGCGTCATAATAAAGGGATCCGCGGAAGAATCATTCCGAGGAAATAACATCAAGAATTCCTTGGACATCTTTCGCTTCCATCAGTTTCTTCCTAAATTCTTGGTATCTCAGAAGCCTTGAAAGGCGAGCGAGAGCTTTGAGGTAAAGACCTCCGGATTCAGCGGGAGCGGCTATAAGGAAAACCAAATGAACCGGTTTGCCGTCAAGAGCTTCAAATTCAATGCCCGCTGTAGAACGCCCTACGGCTATTACAACTTCACGCACCGCGGCTGTTCTCGAGTGAGGAATGGCAATGCCTTTGCCTATGCCGGTCGAGCCTGCTTTTTCTCTTTCAAGCACGGCTTTAAGAAAGGCATCGGCATCAGTTAGATAGCCTTCCTTGTCCAACAACTCTACAAGCTCTTTTATTACATCTAGCTTCTGTGTAGAGGAAAGTTCAGCTTTAGTCAGTTGTGGAGATACAAATTCGCTTAGTTCCAAAGAGATCCTCCTGACAAGGGTCAGTATTCCGGCTCTATAAGGCCGAAGTTTCCGTCGCCTCTTTTGTAGATAACGTTTATTTTGTTGGTCTCTGCGTTGGAGAAAACAAAGAATTCCTGGTTGAAGAGTTCAAGCTGTTCAGCTGCTTCGTCAGAAAACATAGGTCTCATAGGGAACGTTCCGCTTCTGATGATTTTGGGTTCTGCGGTCGCAGGTTCAGAAGCTTCAGCTTTTTCAGCAAAGTCTTCGCCGAAGGAAAGAACAGTGTGCATTGCCTGCATGGCTTCCTGTTGTCTGGTGCCTCTGCGTCTTGATGTGTTCTTTTCTTTGTGTTTTTTGAGTTGGCGTTCGATTTTTTCCACAACCAAGTCAATGGAAGCATAAAGGTCGTCTGAAGCTGCTTTGCCATGAATCGGGTTGCCTATGGATTTGGCCCATATGGTGACTTCGCAAACTCTGCTCTTGCTGATATCTTTGGAGTCTTTAACCGAAAGAGTTACATCGACTTCAACAACGTTTTCGAAATATCTGTTTACGTTGGCAAGCTTCTTTTCGGCATATTGTTTAAGACTGTCTGTTAACTGAAAATTTCTGCCTTTGACTAAAAATTGCATTAAAAACCTCCGCGTGAGGGAATAGTTGATAGGATTTTTCGAAATACTAGCACAGCGAAAGCAGCCTGTCAAGAACAGACTGCTGGTGTGCCGTTTTCACTAAAACTTTTCTATCCATAGATTTACGCAGATGACACAGATGAAGAACCCAAATTTTTAAACCACGGAACACACAGAATACACAGACAGGCA
>JGI24710J26742_10005439_pt1 | contig 10066 bp, 5 predicted proteins | sample BioPla2DNA2_FD_26742 | JGI IMG/M metagenome (IMG submission 26742) | reverse complement strand
TGCCTGATATGAATCGTAAAAAAACCTACGCCCTCATCATTGGAATGTTCTTCTGAATAATCTACTACAAATGCTTTAGAAAAAGAAACTTTTCTCAATAACTTATCTGATTTATAATGCTCTACTGTAACTGTTTTATAACAATCCGGGTTAGTTGCCGGAAGCAATGCCCAGTTATAAAGACTTATAGTGCTTTCTTCTGTGTCAATATAACCGGTAATTTTAATAGATTTTCTATTATTAGTATCTCTGCTGCTATAATCGTCAGATTGTAAAGTGTAAAACTGAACGTTATTAATGCATTTTTCTAAAACTGTACCATCTGAAATAGTAACTTTATACATTTTATCCTCCCCCATGTTTATTATACAAATTTACCATAATTAATACTATATGTCTAGAAAAATTATATTTTTCATTGTAATTTAATACTTTCTAATTCGTATATTTGGTGATTGGAGGAGTTATAATAAAGAAGAATTNAAAAGCTTCCTATGATAAGAAAGCCTGTTAAAGACATCTTCAATGTCTCTAACAGGCTCAGTTCACACCTCACTTGTTTATACCGGGAAAGAATCTATTTTACGCAATATATATCTTTTGAGCAATGTAAGGTCTGTCGAATCAACAGCACCGTCTCCATTGGTATCCGCATTTAAAAGCATTCTTTCTGTAAGCGTTGTCTTTCTAAGCAAATACCTTTTTAATATTGTTATATCTGTTGAGTCAATCGCTCCATCGGCATTTACATCACCTCTAAATACCGGTGGCGGTGTTGGGGTGGGTGGGGTAACCACTTTTCGGGAAACGGCAGTTTCCAATTCCCATCGGTTCACACTTACAACGCTTCCATGTCTTACTCCCGACGGCACACTGATTCCGGTAACTTTCGTCCAGCTTAAAGCATTTAAATCGTTTGTCTTCCAGCATTCAAAATTACCGTTGTTGGCAAAAAGATCAACATACATATACCATGAATTAGAATCATTGTCCTTGAAGACAAAGGGTCCCTCTGTATTGGCCGAGGTTATAAAGTTCGGGGTAAATACACTGAAGCTGTTGGGATATAAAGTGTTTGACTTAGCTGCCTTAATGGATTTTCCCGAAGTCCTTTCGTCTTTAAAAAACAAATAATGTGTTCCGTTGTTGCTTACAATATGAGCGTCAATTACATCATAGCCGGGGTCAAAAAACACTTCGCAGTCACTCACTGTCATAAAATCCGTTGTATAGTTCACATATATTCGGTTATAATCCGTATTTCCTGCCCAGTATATACCATACTGCTTCCTGTTTTCATCGTAGAACACCTCCGGAGCCCAAGCATGCATGTTTTTATTATGGACTTTTATCAAACGCTCGGTAAAGTTTATTAAATCATCGGATTCCCAATAATGAATATACTGGCTCGTATCTCCCCAATTAGTACCCAGCATGTCGGTTGCAACTATCCCAAACTTTCCGTCCTGTTTTCTGAATATATACGGATCCCGTATACCCTTGGTTCCCATTTGTGCGTACAAAATCGGCTTCCCGTCATTTATATTTCTCCAGCGGATCCCATCTGTACTGTAACAGAGATTGAGCCCGTATTCACCCGATGCCTGTTTGAAATAAGCCATTATATATCCCGGTCCGGTTATCGGTTCATCGGCATCACCGCCGATTATTTTAAATGTCGCATCCTGCCGGTCCAGATCCGTCGAAATCTTCTCCAGTTTCAATAAGTATCCATAGTGCCTTATATACCTGTCGGGATAATTGTACGACTGAAAAGAAGTGTATGAAGAATCCGCAAGCCCCGAAACCATTTTAAAGGTTGCATCCTGAGCAAAAACTGCGGTACCGTCGTTTTTTTCCAACCGGAAATCATAATCCCAGTGTCTTAAGTAGTATCCCGGATTGTTTACCGATTGAATAGACACATATCCTTCTTCGCTATTTGCAAGGCCAGGAACTAGCTTCCATTGTGAATCCTCTTCCGGAGTAACATTTTCATCTATTCTTGCATCAAAATCCGCATGTCTTACGTATCTATTGGGATAATTATAAGATTCAAGCTTTACTGCCGGTATCGGTGTGACATCACCATCATCAAGGGATATGACATATGTATTTATCGAATAGGGCGGCAAGGTGTCGGAAACGGTTTTATTCGATGCTGTTATATTGCTTTTGGCAAGGCTAAGGCTCGGAGATGTTCTGTAAACCTCCACGGTGCTGTTTACACCTGCAAACCTTGACAGGTTGAATGTAAAGTTTTCGCTGGATGACTTATTGTCATTGGTTGCCACAATAACAAGCTTCTTTTTATCCGGGCTTATTGCCGCAATTGTTTTTTCATTATTGGCACCAATAATTGTATAACCGGACCTTATAAACCTGCTGTAATTTGCGTGCATATAGAATTTTTCCGTAAGGGTAAAGGTTTGGGCCGCATCATCTACATAAATACTTCCCCAGTTGCCTCCGTCTATTATCTGCCAATCCAGCCATGCTACACACTGCAATTCTTTCAAGTCGGTAACAATACGTTTTGACAGCATTATACACGAATCGGCCATATCGCCGTTAAAACTCAGCGGACCGGATTCCGACTGCCATATTCTAAGTCCTTTGGATTTTGCAAGGTCTCTGAGCTGAGTTCTTTTTGAGCCGTAATAAGAATGCACATTAACCTGGGACATATAGGACAGAGTAGTTGAGTCATAAGACTGAAGCCCCGAAAGACCGATGTCAATATTGGTTTCATCGGCAGCACTGACGGTTGTCCCGGTCAATCCTTTGGCGTTTAATTTCTCTCCCACCTCTTTAATAATTCTCTGTTGATTTGCAAAGGTAAAGGAGCAACCTTCCTGTCTGTTACCGGTCTTCCACCAGTCTGAAGTGGGTTCATTCATGGGCTCTAGAGTCCTGAAGGTAATACCCCATGCATCCCTGAAATGCTTTACCACCTCAGTAAGGTAATCGGCAAAATCGTCATAATAATCGTCTCTTAAATTATTGGAACCATCGGAGGTTCCGGAAGCACAGCCGCTTTTTGTCATCCAGTACGGAGGAGAGTTGGAGAACGCTTCGAGTATTATTTCCGATCCATAATACTCCCCTCTTTCTATCAGCCGGTTAAGCACAGCCCTTTGAGTGGCATCCGCATTCCAGTTCCACGAACGGTCTGCATTCTGATATCCTTCAATATCCGCATAAACCCTCATATGATTATGTCCGGGATTTTCTCCGCCGCCGATGTTGTACCTGAATATATTATATCCCATACCGTCGGTCGTGCTGACAATTTTTTCAATCAATTTGTTCCTGTTATCGGCCGACCAGTGGCCAATCTGGTTTCCCCACCAGCATAAACTTGCTCCCCAGCCTTCAATGGTTTGATAGGTTGCATCAGGGTCAATGGTAACAGTTGTTGCTGCACTGGTTATTATAGGATTCTGAAAGCATATTACCATTAGGAAAACCAATACAACCGCCAATGCAAGCTTTCTTGAATTATTCATAAAATCCCCCCTTTAAAATCGTTTATATAAAGGCGATAAATGTGCCCCACTTCCATAAGCGGCAGCTACAGATTTGCCCGAAGCAGTGGAGTGTACATTTATTTAATACACCATAGGCAGTGTTTTAATTTTGCCCAAAAGATACCTCTTAAGTATTGTTAAATCCGTTGAGTCTATACTTCCATCCAAATTAAAATCGCATACCTGCTGCCAGTTTGGTGCCATTGGAACACTCTTTCCAAGCAAGTGCCTTTTCATAAGTGTCAAATCCGTTGAATCGACAAAACTGTCTCCATTTATATCGCCATAAATTAAGTTGTTAGGCGTGGCAGTAATTGTAGGTATTGGTGTCGGTGTCGGTGACGGTGTCGGTGTTTGGGTCGGAATATATATAGCATTTTCTCCGTCGGCAACCGGTATCCCGAAATCCGGGGTACCGTCAGCTTTCCAATTCACTATTTGTGCCCGGGTGTGTCTGTTTGGGTCATACAAAGGATCACCTGTTATATCCCGGTAGTTCCTCGCATGATATACCATAATATCCACTTTTCCATCCGGCGAAGTGGTAAAGGAATTGTGTCCCGGTCCGTACTGCCCTGTGGATGTATTGCTTAAAAATACAGGATTCGGCGATTTGTGCCATGATTTCGGATCCAATAAATCACTGTTATCCGATGCAGTCAGCAATCCCATGCAGTAGTTTGAATCTGTGGCACTTGCTGAATAAGTCATAAATATTTTTCCGTTCTTCTTTATTACTGCAGGGCCTTCATTAACCGCATAACCCACCTTTTCCCAGGAATACTGAGGTGATGCAATCATAACCTGACTTCCGGTTATGGCAAGAGGCCCATTCATTTTTGCAATATAAATATTGCTGTTACTTGCTATATTGGGATCTTTCTGAGCCCATACAAGGTACCTGACCCCTTTATGCTCAAAGGTAGTTGCATCAAGGGTAAAAGACTCCCAATCGGTCTTTAATTTACCTCTTTCCACCCAAGTTCCGCTAACAGGATTTAAATCCGAGCATTCAAGCACATACAAGCGTATATCAAAGTAATTACTGGATGTTCCTGCTGAAAAATAAATATACCATTTTCCATCAATGAAATGAATCTCAGGAGCCCAGATATGCCCTCCCATAACTCCGCTGGAGTGCCTTTTCCATATTGTCTTAGGTGTAGCTGTTGACAGCCCCTGCAAAGTTTTCGCCCTTCTGAGCTCTATTCTGTCATACTCCGGTACGGATGCCGTCATATAATAATAACCGTCGGTATGCCTGTAAACCCAGGGATCAGCACGCCGTCTGACTATTGGATTTGTCACAATAACCGAATCTTCAGCCTTGTCAGGATCCACAGATGAACCGTCAATCACTTTAAATGTTGCATCCTCTCTGTCAAGACTCGTTACAATTTCATCCAACCTTAACAGGTAATCATAATGCCTTATATATCTGTCAGGAAAATTATACGACTGAAAAGAAGTGTATGAAGAATCCGCAAGCCCCGGAACCATTTTAAAGGTTGCATCTTCAGCAAAAATTGCAGTCCCATCATTTTTTTCCAATCTTAAATCATATTCCCAGTGCCTTAAGTAGTATCCCGGATGATTAACAGATTGAATAGACACATACCCCTCTTTGCTATTAGCAAGGCCTGGAACCAGTTCCCACTGGAAATCTGTTTCTGGAGCAATAATTTCGTCTATCCTGACATCAAAGTCTGCGTTCCTTACATACATATGCGAATAATTATAGGATTGTAGTTTTGCCCTGACACCATCCCCGTTACTTGAGTTACACACTGAGGTAGCTAATAGTATCATAGCCAAAACCGATACAATAAATTTTAAAGTCCCCTTTATTATAATCAATCCCTCCCTATTATCTATTTTTCTATATTTAAAATTTATAATCTAATATAATAATACCAAAATTAAATATTTTTTTGGGAATGTTGTTATTTATAAACGAAAATATTCCCTACGCAATACATCAGGTTTATTCAAAGGTTCCATTTTCCTAAAGTGTTAACTGCTTTCTATGAATTTATGAATTACGAGTAGGTGTTTTTTATCCTGTCAAAGTCTAGTTGGTATCTGCTGGAAATCTCAATATTTTTCTTAGTAGATACCTCTTCAAATAAGTTAAGTCTGTTGAATCAATCAAACCGTCCCCGTCTAAATCTCCTGCTATTAAACCTTTTTCATTGGGAAACTCTTTAATACGCCTTAGTAAATACCGTTTCATATAAGTTAAGTCTGTTGAATCAACCAAACCGTCCCCATCTAAATCTCCATATACCAAATCATTTGTCGGAGTAGGAGTTGGAGTAGGAGTCGGTGCTGTTCCTCCTTCAAAGGGAGCCGCGATTGTTATCTTATCGATATTCGGTACATACCCCGATGAGCTGTTATAAAATCTAATTGTATTATTTCCGGCCTTCAAATCTACGTCGATTATATCTGTACGGTATGTATTCCATCTACGGGTGTTGAAGAAATAATGACCTGTTTCAGATCCTCCGTTTACACTAATACTTGTATACCTGTCAACCACATTATTATTATAAGAGTGATCACCAAATACTTCAGCATTTGCAAATTGAACGACCATCCTGTATGTACCTGCTTGTGGAACATTAACGTTGTTAAATTGGAGATAATTATTAGAACCATTTCCAATCCAGCCTACATATTGTCCACCCGATGCAGCATTATCTCTTTCCCTTACAGCCGCTCCGCCCAGTGTATTTGCAGAATCCTCGGCTTCATAACTTTTCATGGTACCGGATGTGGATTCGATCTCAATATAGTCTATATTTACACAGTCCGATTCATCCGAAGTATAAGCCTTGAAGTCCAAACGGTTAATACCTGCCTGCAGAAATACCTTGATAGTAACATTTGCCCATGTATTCCAATCAGAAGTCTGGTTACAAGCTATATCCCTATGGAGCCCGCCGTTAACGACCATCCTTAAATATCTGGTATTGGGTGCTCCTTCTAAAGGACCTGCAGAATATCTCAAGGTCACATTGTAGTATCCGTCATTTTCAGCAGTTACAACAAAATTGGTGCTTGCATTATTGCTTCCGGCATATCCTTCAACATAACCTGTCCCGGAATAACCGGTATGGTTGCCGTAAGCAACTTTTGCAGATCCCAATATCCTAGCATACTCCGCCTCATAACGGTTTTTATTATTGGCAGGCGACAGGTCTGTATTAGGAGTTATTATCATATGGTATGCCGATAACGCTTTCATATTATTGACAGGTACCGTAATCTGTCCGTTGGAAATGTTGTAGTCACCTTCACTTACCAAGTATGGCCCACCGGAAGGATTAGTACCGGTATTGTCCACTCCCCAAACAGTTACATGAACCGAGTTTCCAAAGAAGGAATTCGAATTGAAACCTTTAACTACTACATCAGTACCAAATACGTCAGTGCTTCTCAGTGACCCACCGAAAATAACCCGAGCCTGTTTTTTGTCTTTGTCCAGAGCAGCCAATCCCTGAAGTGATCCATTCATGCTGGGCGGAGTTACCTTCACGGTGTTTCCTGTAAGTTCTCCATACCATTTATACAGCCACCATGCACCGGTTGCCTTATTGTTCTGAGTTACAAGGTCATTCAAGGTTCCTGCTGTTGTCCAATAGGCAAGACATGCATCCACTTTGCTGTTTTCAAAGCGTGCTATCCACTGCACGAGATTTCCTGGAATACCTCCATCTACGTTGATTCTGCCATATTCGTTTATGTTTATCGGTCTTGGAGAAATTCCGAGGCTTTTCTCAATGTTCCTGAAATCATTATAGTGGTTATACCAGTTTGAAAAGAATCCATCATCCAATTCATGCCATGTCACTAAATCCGGCAAACAGTTGTTGTTTTTGCAATAGGTCATAAATTGACGGTAAACCGAGCTGTTGTATACTGCATAGTTAGGTCCTGCAATCTTGCCGGTAGGATCGATAGAGCGGATCTTTTCGTACATCATTTTCCACTCGCTACATAATCTATTCATATTTCCCCTGTACCAAATCCATTCAGGTTCATTAATCGGAACATACACATATTTGCTGCGGTGCGGATCTGCAACAACCTTTCTGCATATTGTCTCAATTTTCGATAGATAGTCGTTAATACCAAGATCTTCATAGGGCCAGTTCCTGTATATGTCCTGCATCATTATCATAATATACTCTCCACCGGCTTTTACAAACTGTGGGGCAACAATAAGTGCATCACCAGTAGGATGTTGAAGCCCTTCAGGAGGCTTTTGCGAAATACTTTTCATATTTAAAGGAACAATCACGTTATCTGAAGGTACGCCATAGCTACCCATTGCATAAAGACCGCCAATGCCACCATAACAAATTTCCCCTGTATCTGCTGACAGGTCTACGGTCATAACTTGGTTTGCAGCAAAACTCTTAGATAAAGGTAGACCGCTCACAACCAGCATGAGGGTTAAGAAAATTGCACACCACTTCTTTAAATCCCTCATTATATTCCCCTTCCCTTTTTCACCAACCATCCTTATACTTTTACCTTTCATCGAATTAACCACTCTTTTTAAAATAAAAAATCAATATAAATGCCGAAAGCCATGAAGAACTCTATTTGTTCCATAGATCCTCATGTTTCCCATTTACCTTTTCTCTTTCTCTGCCCACCCAAGCAGTTCTTATAATAAATTTTGATTTATTATAACAAAGTCTTCTATTATCCCTCCCCTCTTTTTTTAGCAAAGCACAAATATACTCTTTTAGGTACCTATAATTTTGTAGATAGTAACAATAAACATACCCCCACTCCCTTAATAGTATTTCTATTTAAATTTTTCCCTTTTAAATTACATATACGAAAGAAATGTGTTTTTTGAGTTGAGAATTTGTACGCCAATTCGACTTTTATTTTAAAATATGCTGCATAATATTTCTCAAAAGTTCGGTTGATTCTTTTTCCTCTTAAATTACTATGAAGTAATAAAACACATACGGAGAATTCAGGCAATAAAAAAATTGGCAACTTGTACTTGACACCAACCCTATGTTCAAGTTTTCTTGACAATGCAAATTTTGACATAATAAAATATTATGTATCCCTTTATTTGTCCTTTTTCCTTCAACAGTCAAAGGATTAAACCGCAGGCAAGGTTTAAGAGGAAGTATTCTGGATTTGTTTTCAAGGAATTATAAAATAATAAAGGCTGTGAACAATATCTCCATGGAAATCCATCGCGGTGAAATAGTCGGATATCTTGGACCCAACGGTGCCGGAAAATCCACGACCACATTGCATATTATCCAAGCCTGATATTCTTAAGACCGAATGAAGTACCGATTCTGACATATTTATCGCTGGTAATAGGAGTACTGTTTTTCTATTTAAGCTATAAGATCTGGATGAAAGGTGCAACCAAGTATAGCGGAACCGGGTCATAAAGCACCTTCTTCCGGTGCTTTAATTGAAGAATACCTTAAGTAAATGTGAAGATAGATATTCCGTGAATCAATACTCAATTCCCTTCCTTGCTCCTATTCCCTTTTCAAAAGGATGCTTCTTGCAGGTTATTTCGGAAACATAATCCGAAAGCTCCAGTATTACAGCCGGTGCATTTCTTCCGGTAAGGATAATTTCAACGCCTGCAGGCTTATTTTTTAAAACGTTTGCCACCTCGTTTACATCAATCAAGCCATTTCCCATAGCCGCCATTATCTCATCAAGTATCAGTACATCACATTCACTTCTTTCAAGCACCGTTTTAACAAAACTGAATGCCTCCTGTACTTCTGCTTTGAGCTGTGCAATTTGCTCTTCATCAAGAGTCCATATAAATCCCCGCTTTTTCTCAAAGCGAAATACTTTGAAGCCGGGCTCAAGTTTTTCAATAACCTTAAGCTCGCTCGTATCCTGACTCTTTAAAAACTGCACCATATATACCTTGTATCCATTACCCAATGCCCTTATACCCAGCCCTATTGCCGCTGTCGTTTTTCCTTTGCCGTCCCCGGTATAAACATGTATCAATCCCTTATCCATGTATTCAAGCCTCTCTTATTTATTCATCCTTTATATTTTAGCATAAAAACCCGGGAATCATTAATTAAAACTATATTTTTGAAGCAATAGTTTGGTTTGATACTTATAATGTAGTATTTTAATACTTATTTTTATAAAATGGAGCTATAGTCTTAAGTAGTGGTGTAAAATTGGTGGCTTAAAATTGTTGGAAGATATTGTTCCTTTTAAAAAAAGCCACGATATGGTTTTCTACTATGTTAGAGCAAACAAAAGTAAAGGAGGTTATATCGTGGCTACAAAAAAAATAATGCGATTAGTCGAAGAAATTTTCCACCATTATAGGCATGTAAAAGATGGAAATTTCATGAGAGAGATGATCGAATTAATCCTAAATAAGCTGATGTAAGCTGAAATAACTGTAAGCGTCAATTAGAATAGGACATCAAGTCTAAAACTGCTTCTTTACTTTTTTCCTAACCATTCATTAAAAGCAGCTGATATTTTTGCTCTGAATTCGT
>JGI24710J26742_10005436_pt1 | contig 10067 bp, 6 predicted proteins | sample BioPla2DNA2_FD_26742 | JGI IMG/M metagenome (IMG submission 26742) | reverse complement strand
GCCGCTGCGCTTCCTCCAGCGCCTTTCTCGGCAGCACTCGCCACGGACCGTTTCCAGTCACTGATATTCTCACCCGGCTGCCTGCAGCGACCGGTACTTCTCTTTCTCCGTCAAGCGCAATCATGCAGCGCTCGGCGGCAGTAAATTCATAAGCCTCACCAAGCTCCAGTATTTGCGGGGTATCTATTTCCACCTCAGTCAGCACACCTGCCGCGATAGAGGCAAGAACTTTTTCCCCGCCCAGAGCGTTTTCGGCAGCTATCTCGCCCATAGCCATGGCCGCGTGAGCGAGCATCAATTTTCCCGTACAGTCGCCTATGGCGTAGATGCCGGAAACGTTGGTTTCGAGCTTTTCGTTCGTGCAGATAAAGCCGTTTTCAGCCTTTATACCTGCAGCCTTGAGACCCAGACCGTCGGTCAGGGGACCCCGGCCTACGCTGATGAGCACCTTTTCGACTTCAAAGGTCTTTTCGCCATCGGGGCATTTGACCTTTACTTCCGCTCCGTTTTCGATATCCCTTACAGAGACAACCTGGGAGTCTGTATGGATTATCATACCCTCATTTATCAGCTTGGCCTCAAGCAGGTCGGTGAGCTCTTTGTCCATCAGGGGCAGCAGACGTTCCGTCATCTCGACGACGACGACTTTAGCTCCGTAGCGGCGATAAACCGTACCGAGCTCTAAGCCGATAACTCCTCCCCCTATAACCAACATACTTTCAGGGATATGGTCCAGCTCGAGGCAGGCCGTTGAGTCGATACAGGCTTTGCTCTCTTTTACCCCGGGTATGCCCGGGATAATCGGATATGAGCCTGCGGCAATAATTGTTTTGTCGGCGCTGTATTCCTTGTCCCCAACGCTGACTTTTTTGGGACATATGAATTTTGCCTCGCCCTCCACCAAAGTGATTTTATTCAGCCTGATGAGGGCCCTTACGCCGGAGGTGAGCTTTTCGACGATAGAGGCGCGGAAGGCCTGAACTTTTTCCCAGTCGACATGTACCTCGGGGCATAAAATGCCGATATCGGCGCTGCTGGTCGCGGTTTCATATATCTCCGAACTGTGCAGCATCGCCTTTGTCGGCATACAGCCGCGGTTGAGACAGGTGCCGCCGACATCGGCCTTTTCGATAAGCGTGACCTTTGCGCCGAGCTGCGCCGCCCTTATCGCGGCAGTGTAGCCGCCCGGGCCGCCGCCTATGACAAGAACGGTGCCGCTCTCGGCGGGGGCGGCAGATGCCGGTTTTTCGGGAGCGGAAGCCGCCGCGCTCGGTGTACCGAGGTCGAAAGTTTCCTCCGGCTTGCCAATGAATGCAATCGGAGTGAGACAGGGAACTGTTTCACCGGCCCCTACTGCAATTTTAAGAAGCGTGCCGGACGCGGAAGCTTCGACATCGTTGGTCAGCTTGTCGGTGGAAACGGAGAACAAAACTTCGCCTTCTTTGACCGTGTCTCCCTCTTTTTTCTTCCACTCTTCTATGGTGCCCTCGGTCATGGTCAGCCCCAACTTCGGCATTACGATTATTTTTCCCATTTGTTTGCTCCTCCCTGTCAGGCCAGCATAAGAGCGGGATTTTCCATCAGGTTTTTAAGCCTCTGCAGGAAGCTTGCCGCAACGGCCCCATCGATAACGCGGTGGTCGGCGGTAAGGCTGAATGTCATCATCGGACGGATGACGATTTCGCCATTACGCACAACGGCTCTGTCCTCAATGGTCGTGACACCCAAAATTGCCACCTCGGGCTGATTGATGATTGGTGTAAAACTTTCTATGCCGTACGCGCCGAGGTTGGTGATTGTGAAGGTTCCGCCGCGGAGCTGGTCCATTGAAAGTCCGCCTTCACGCGCCAGCTTTGCCAGCTCTGTGACCTCGGCTGAAATTTGCGTAAGGCTCTTCTTATCGGCATCTGTGATGTTGGGAACGACTAATCCGTCGTCGAGCGCCACGGCTACACCCATATTGACATAGCGTTTGTAAATTATTTTATTGTCTTCGACGGAACAGTTGAGCAGCGGAAACTCGGTGAGCGCTTTGGCTGTAAACTTGACAAGCAGGTCGGTATAGCTGACCTTGATGTCATACTTTTTGAGCTGCTCCCTATAGAGCTTCATTTCAGACATGTCCACAGAGAGATTTAAGGTTACTGTAGGGGAAGTCAAATGAGAATTGAGCATGTTTTTCGCAATCGCCCTGCGCATACCGTTCATCGGAACAGTCTCCTCGCGCACCTCCTCACTCGTCTTTTCCCGTGAGCTTTCAAGATATTTCAGGATGTCCTCGGCAAGAATGCGGCCTTGACCGCCCAAATCCGCAAGATCGAGCCCGATATCCGCCGCGACTTTTGCCGCAAGCGGAGAGGCCTTTACCGCCGGTTCCGCCGCTTTATAGTTCCTTACATCCTCTTCGGTGATTCGCCCTCTTGGACCGGTGCCGGTGACAAGGGCAACATCTATGCCCAGTTCTTTGGCGAGCTTTTTCGCCACAGGCGACGCAATCACGCGGGCTGCCGGAGCGCCTGAGGGCTCAGCTGTCGCAGAGATTTGGACCGCTGCCGGGGTCCCTGCCTCTGTCGGCGCTGCAGCGTCCTCTTGCGCAGGCAGAAGGCCGCTTATATCCTCGTCAGCTTCGGCAATTATCGCGACAGGCGCCAGACATTCGGCTGTCTGTCCCTCAGCTAAGATTATACGGCGCAGGATGCCGCTAGCTGGAGCATCTATTGTGTTTGTAAGTTTATCGGTTTCTACATCAAACAGAGGCTCGCCCTCTTTGACGGCGTCCCCTTCTTTTTTCTTCCACGCACTGAGCGTGCCCTCGGTCATTGTAAGGCCGAGCTTGGGCATTACTACTAATTTTGCCATTGCATATCTCCTTTGCCAATTGTATTTAGCGCCTGTACATACCCAGCCGCTGCGCTTCCTCCAGCGCTTTTCTCGGCAGCACTCGCCACGGACCGTTTCCAGTCACTGATATTCTCACTTGGCTGCCTGCAGCGACCGGCACTTCTCTCTCTCCGTCAAGCGCAATCATGCAGCGCTCGGCGGCAGTAAACTCATAAGCCTCGCCAAGCTCCAGTATTTGCGGGGTATCTATTTCCACCTCAGTCAGCACACCTGCCGCGATAGAGGCAAGAACTTTTTCCCCAGCGCCCCACAGCTTGACGGCCATGCCGCAGGGGTCTGTGTCTTTGATGATGCGGTACGCTCCGGGAATGGCTGAAAAGCCTATGGTTGCCGGATGGCAGCGCGAAACGACAATGCGTTCGATACGGGCGGGGTCCCATATTGCACGCGCACCGGCGAAAAAATCGGCCGAAATAACCGCATCGATAAGCGCGATGTCACGAAATTCCCCGTTCACAAAGACTTCTATTCTTTTGTCATGTATGCAGCATGAATAGGGAGACGGCATACGGCTTACGGCTGCAGCCGCCATACCGATAACTGTGCCCTCCATAAGTGAAGGATAGACATTGTTGGTGCCGGTGGATACGGGCAGAATCGGTGTGCGGTTTATTGCCTTTGCCGCAGCGCGGGATGTTCCGTCTCCGCCGAGAATCACTGCACAGCCTACACCCATAGCCTCCATCATGCCGGCAGCGGTTATGCTGTCCTGCAATGAGGCGTCGATTTCAAAGTCAAGAACCCTTATTTTTGACTTAAGCACGCCGTCACCTTTCAGGTTGTCCGCCACTTTGAGGCCAATCATGAATGTCTCCGGCATGAAGATAAACTCTTCTATGCCCATCTCCTGCGCTGCCAGTACTATGCGCTGACAGATATTCACCTTTTCATTGTTGTCGATTATTGTGGCATAGGATACAAGACGACGTATATCCTTGCCGGACGCGGGGTTGGCAATGATGCCTATGGAAGCCATGGACATCCCTCCTATATGTCAGGGCTTCCGGAGCTGACCCCAGAAGCCCTTTGATTTTTTGCCATAAACCGGTATGTCAGAACATTTTTCTTGCCGCAATGATGACATCCTGTTCATTGGGCATATAGAACTGTTCCAGATTGGGGGCGAAAGGAACAGGAGTGTTCAGCGCGCCTATTCGAGCCACGGGAGCATCGAGATAATCGAACATATCCTCGCCGATTATGGCGCTCAGTTCACCGCCGTAGCCTCCGCGTTTTACTTCCTCGGTGAAAACAATGGCTCTGTGCGTCTTGCTGATTGACTTCTCCATAAGCTCGACATCCAGCGGGTAGAGACTGCGAAGATCGACAATCTCGGCTTCTATTCCCTCAGCTGCGAGAATCTCTGCGGCCTTAAGCGCATCAAACACCTGGCGGCCGTAGGTGATTATGGAAAGGTCTCCGCCTTCGCGCACGATTTTGCCCTTGCCCAAGGGAATGGGTTCCAGGCTTTTGACTTCGGATTTTACACCCATGAGCAGTTTGTTTTCAAAATATACAACAGGGTTATCGTCGTCTATGGCGCTGAGCATAAGCCCCAACGCATCCTCAGCGGTGGAGGGATAGACAACCTTGAGACCGGGCACATGAGTTACCCACGCCTCGAGAGACTGGGAATGCTGGGCGGCAGCGCCGGTACCTGCTCCGGCAGGCATGCGCAAAACCATGGGCATTGAGATTTTTCCGCCAAACATATAGCGCATTTTAGCCGCTTGGTTTACAAGCTGATCCATACCGACGGTGAGAAAGTCGCAGAACATCAGCTCTGCAATGGGCCGCAGACCGGTTGCTGCCGCGCCGACTGCGCAACCGACGATAGCGCCTTCTGAAATGGGCGTGTCCCTTACTCTCTCTGCGCCGAATTCATCGAACATTCCGGCGCTGACGCCGAAGCATCCGCCAAACGCGCCTACGTCCTCGCCGAACAAAACAACATTGGGGTCTTCACGCATCCGTATGCTCATGCCCTCACGAATACCTTCAGCATAAGTCATCATTTTCATCTTACACGCACCTCCTCAACTATATCTGAATAGACATCTACAACGCAGCTCTCCAGAGACGGTATCGGCTGTGCCTCGGCGAAGGCGATTGCATCCTCAATCTCCTTCTCAACCTGTTTGTCAACTTCTGCAATCTCCTCGGCGGTCATCACGCCGTTGTCGGTCAGGAACTTTGCAAACATCGGCAGCGGATCCTTGTCCATCCACGCATCCTGCTCCTCTTGGGGTTTGTATATAGCGGGGTCGCCTTCAAAGTGCCCATGCTGGCGGTAAGTCTTGCACTCGAGAAGAGTCGGGCCTCTACCCGCTCTCGCTCTGGCGACTGCCTCTGAGGCGGCCTCGTATACGGCGAGAGGATCATTTCCGTCAACACTGAGACCGGGCATATCGTATGATGCTGCTCTGTCGGCCACGTCCTTGATTGCCTGATGCCTTTCTTGACTCATGGAAATACCGTAGTGGTTGTTCTCGCAGACAAAGACTACCGGCAGTTTCCAAATTGAGGCTAAGTTGAGTGACTCATGAAAAGTGCCTTGGTTGGTGGAGCCGTCACCGAAAAAGCATACGCATACCTGATCGGTGCCCCTTATTTTGCTGGAAAGTCCGGCACCGGTGGATATACAGTGCCCTGCGCCGACTATGCCATTGGCGCCAAGAATGCCCTTGTCGCGGTCGGCGATGTGCATCGACCCGCCCTTGCCCTTGCAGTAGCCGGTTTCCCGGCCGAAAAGCTCGGCCATCATAAGGTTCAGGTCTCCGCCCTTTGCAATGATGTGTCCGTGGCCGCGGTGAGTGCTGGTGATAAAGTCATCGTCACGCAGGCACTCGCATACTGCAGTCGCGATGGCTTCCTCACCGATATAAAGGTGAACAAAGCCGGGTACCTTGCCCTCTGCAAACTGCTTAGATGCGGCTTTCTCGAAATCACGTATGCGTCTCATAGTCGCATACATGTCTTTCATCAGTTCGTTGCTGATTGCCATTAAATAACCTCCTTTTGCTTACTTTTTTTGTACACGCCAGATATATGGCCTCAGGAGCTTTCCCGACTGCCGTATATTTGAGCGCCGCTTCAGTACATGCCATAATTACTGCAACACTTTGTCGAATGCGCATTTTGTGCAGTACAATGCCTCTAAATAAATTTCTTTTACCGTACTTTAATATATACTTTTCTCACTTGATTATCAATAAAAACCGCATTAATCGATATATTTCGGAACTTTTTACAGAAAAGTCAAGAAAAAATGTATCATTTGCACTATTAATTAAATAAAAAACAAAGTGAACTTGAGATCTTCTCAGAAAAAGTCTCAAGAACATGAAATAAACCTGAAAAAGTGAGATAAAATATTGATAAAATGATAACAAATAGGCAGGGCGAGAAATCGTCTCATGTTAAGACGATTTTTGTGAGAAAAATGTGTTGCTTTTAAATGCATTTAAAAGCAACACGTTTAGATTATAAGAATTTATTTGAAGCCTTGGGATCTATATTGTATTTTTTCAGCCGTCGATACAAGGTTGCGCGACTCATTCCCATCAGCTCAGCCGCGGCGCCGACATTGCCTCTGCATTGTTCCAGAGCCTCCGTGATCTTCGATATTTCATCAGCTTTCCCGCGAAGCAGTGAGGTACCGCTTTCGGAGATCTCACTGAATATATATTTTAGGCTTGCCTCTGTAAGACTTTCCCCTGTTTCGGAATAAAATGCGCGCTCGATCCAATTCTGCAGCTGGCGCACATTTCCGGGCCAGTCATAGTTCAGCAAACCTGCCATAAACTCCTGCGTAGGTGTTTTCTTTAGCTCCGGATATCTGGAATTGAGCCGGTCGATTGTATTCTGCGCACAAAGAATGATGTCGCACCGGCGCTCGCGCAGCGGTCGTATATCCAGCCGCAGCACATCGAGCCGATGATACAGGTCACTTCTGAAACTACCGGACTTGACAAGCGGAGCGGTAGGGCGCCCTGAGGCTGCAATGATTCGGATATTTAAGTGGATATCCCGTGTACTTCCAAGCCTTCTCACTGTGTGAGTTTCGACGGTCTGGAGAATCTTTGCCTGCAGTTCCATGGGCATTTCCGAGACATCCTTTAAATAGGCTGTGCCGTTCTTTGCCAGTTCGAAGCGGCCCGAGCTTCCTTCGCTTATCTTCCCGCCGAAGGCTCCTACTTCACAGCCAAAGAGCTCGGATTCAAGCATTTCTCTCGGTACGGAGCTGCAGTTTATCGTGACAAAGGGGCCGTCGCGCTGAGGTCCAGCGTTGTGTATTGCTTGAGCAATCATCTCTTTGCCGGTGCCGCTTTCCCCTTCGATCAGAATATTCCCCTCATATTCGGCATAGCGTTTGGCAAGCGCAAGCATTTTCTTGGTCGCAGCATCATTGGTCAAAAAGTCCTCAAAGCGATAGCTTGCCTTGTTGCGAACCAAGCGGTTGACTGCGTTGAGCATATGTTTCTGCTTTCTTAGCGTGATGCTGTATGCATCAGTTTCGAGACCTTCAAGACGGTGAATGTCTACGCCGCAGTAGATTAACTTTTCTCCCAAAATAAAACGGGTGTCATCGGAGAAATAGTCCGAAGCGACTTGCCAGTTGACATCGGGGAGAATTTTGCGAAAATCGTATTGGGGCATATTATCGGCCTCGGGACCGGCCACCCTTCGGGCAGTTGCGTTCATCCAAAAGGTCATATATTTTTCATCGACTAGGAATACCGCGGCATTGCTTGCGTCAAGCGCAGAGTTGAGCAGCTGCGCACTGTGTTTTGTTTTTATCTGGCCTTCAATGCCGTATGCCACAGCCAGCGCAAGGGCGAGCGTATGCTCATGAGCACTTTCAAGCACGCCCGAGAAGTTGATACATCCTATAATATCTCCGTTTACACCGTGTATGGGTGCTGCCGAGCATGTCCAGGCGTGGTGAGAACGGCAGTAATGTTCGGCGCCTCGAAGCTGTATTGCCCGACCGTATTCAAGGGCGATACTTATGGCATTGGTGCCGACCTCATAGCTGCTCCACCGCCGGCCTTTACTAAACTGCATATCTCCGCTTTTCTCGAGTATATTTTCATCGCCCATGGTCTCGAGGATGTAGCCTGCGCTGTCGGTAAGCACCATCAGGTAGCTTGTGTCCCTTACGATCTTGAACACGGACTGCATTATGGGAAGGGCCGTTTCAATAAGCATGCGGTTTGCGCTGTAGATACTTTGGAACACCTTTTCGTCGACATATCTTCCCTTACCGCCGGCCGGGTCTATTCCTGCCCGACGGCATTTTTTCCAAGAGTCAGCTATATCCGGGCGTATTCTGGGATCGAGCTTTCCCTCATAAATAAAGTCCGCCCAAAGTTCTTTGCCGAGCTCGATATCAATACTTTTATCCATTCTCACTGCCTTCCAATCCGCTATTCGCGCATAAATATTGCCCCGACAATTTCATCAACTGTTATACCTCCGAAGGCTGCCACTATATCGACGCCAACCAAGGCTTTGCGCACATCGCTTTCTCTGAGCTTTTGTCCGATGACAGCCGCTACTGCCTCATCATTATCTTTAATCGCCATAAAATCGCCGAAGAAAGAAATGTTTTTGATTATGCCATGCTCCACTTTCAAACGCACTTCGAGAGTGCCTCCCGGATATCTTACACGGTTTTTAAAGCTGTATTCCGGGCTTTTGCCGTAAGTCCAGTCCCATGAGCGGTATTTGGCAGAGGCTTGCGCTTCTATCTGCCGCTGTTCTTCCGACGCAAGAACACCCGGGATGCTTCCGTCACGGCTAAGCTGAATACGGAGACGATTCCAAAACTCGTTTATGCTTAAGTCTTCTTTGAGAAAGTCTTTGATATTTCCGATTCTGGCGCTGACGGACTTTGCGCTTTTCGATTCAAATTTCTCTTTGTCTGCATTCAGCGCTCCGGCGACCATCACGGGGTCGGAATTAAAGAGCAATGTGCCGTGGTGAAGTATACGATTTTTGTATATGCGCTGCGCCACTCCGGAGATCTTCTTCCCGCTGACCACAATGTCATTGCGACCGCTGACTTCGGCGGCAACGCCCATGGAGGCAAGCGCGCGGCAGACAGGCAGAGAAAACTGAGAAATGCTCATACTTGCTACATCACCAAGGTCGGTGATAAAAGAATAGTTCAGGTTGCCAAGGTCATGGTACACTGCGCCTCCGCCGGTGGTTCTGCGCACAACAGTGATGCTATTCTCTTTCACGAAGGCTGAATTGATCTCTTCCGCCGTGTTTTGATTTAGCCCGACAACGACAGTATTTGCATTTTGCCAAAGCATGAGAATATTTCCTTCGCGTCGATTTTTTAAAAGGTGTTCTTCGTAGGCCAGATTATAACAGGGATCAGTACTCTCCGTTTCAAAATAGAATACAGCCATTCTCGATTAACTCCCTTTTATCACATTTTTCTCAAGTATATTGGCAAAACTACGGGCTGTCAATGAACTGTATCAAGTATTCTCATTTATTGAGACAAACAGGGGCAAATAAGTCGGATTTTCGGACAAGTTTTTATTTTGCTTTTTCTCCTTTATTGTGGGGCTAACAGGATCATGCTATAATTTAGGCGTAAAAAAGTTGGAACTTTTAAGCAAAATCTGGCTTTGGATAACTCTGTGTGAAAAAGTATTTCATTATAAAATATTGAGTTTGAGTTAATTTGTCTGCATTCAGCAAAAATGTGTTTTGCACATCGTGCCGGAATTTTCTGGAATATGCGTACCCCCACTTGACGGAGATTTGCCGCATGCTGATGCAGCAGGCAGGTGGAGAGCAATGGAAGCAATAATAAAACAAACTATGCTAAAAACCTGAAATTAAACATTGTAATAAAAAAAGATTTGAGGTGCTGATATGAGTTGGGATAATATATTTAAATTATTAGCCAGTGTTGGCGGTATTGGTGCTATTGTAGTCGCAGTCATTAAGTTTTCGTCAGAGATTATTGCTGATATGATTATAAAGAAATATGAAGCAAAACTGAACAAAGAATTAGAAGAACACAAAACCATGTTGGGCAAAAGGGAGTATGTAAGCAAAATAAGATTTGACACAGAATTTTTAATCTATCGTAAGTTAAGTCGATTGTTCTTCAGCTATTTAAAAGCTGTTTGCATTATGAT
>JGI24710J26742_10005435_pt1 | contig 10068 bp, 7 predicted proteins | sample BioPla2DNA2_FD_26742 | JGI IMG/M metagenome (IMG submission 26742) | reverse complement strand
AGATTACTGAAAATACTCTTTCTTACTTCAAATGGGTAAATCGGTATTCTTTTATAGGAGGCAATTGCTTCATCAGAAAGTAATCCAACAATTACTTTGCCATACTCTGCTCCTTTATTAATGACATTGATGTGACCGGGATGGAGAATGTCTGCTCCAATTGCAATATATACCTTCATTTTTACTACCTTATCTTTCTATACTTTTTTAATCCGTTTATTCCCCAAACTAAAACATACCAAAGACTTTTGAACCAATTATATCCTTGATTTCTTCTATATATATGGAACATTGGCTTTATTAATTTAGATTTTTTAAATGATTTTGAATTTTCATGAATAATATACGTGGCTAAAATCTCTTGGTTTCCCTTAGTAACATATCCTCTTCGCAAAATATTTAACCAAAAAGCGAAATCCTCTGCTTTAACCAAATCTTCCTCAAAATATACATCACCTATAATATTTCTATCATACATAGTCGTTAAACAAGACATAGTGTTTTGCTTCAAAAGTTGTTTATATGTTCGTATCTTAGGGACACTAAATACAATCATGTTTTTCTGGAATTTTATTCTATATCCAGCAGTAATGATTGGTCCATTATCATGCATAAAATCGATTTGCGACTCAAGGAAATTTTCATCCCATAAGTCATCTGAATCAAGAAAAACAATATATTGTCCACTTGCTTCCTTTAAACCTTCGTTCCTAGCCTTAGCTGTTCCCCCATTTACTTTTAAAGGAATCAACTTTATCCTCTTGTCATTCTCCACCATTTTCTCAATAACTTTTAGCGAATTATCGGTTGAGCAGTCATCAATAATAATTAATTCCCAGTTAATGAACGTTTGCTTTAAAACGGTGTTAACGGTTGCCTCTATAAAAGATCCCGAATTAAAGGAAGGCATAATTATTGAAACTAAGCCTTTATTAAGATTTTTTTCTAAAAAAGATGATTCATTATTTTTATTTAACACCTCATTTGTTTTTTTCACTTTTTTGCATTTCCTTAATGTTAATTTAATGTTTTGAAATTTTTCTTTTCTTTAAGATACAAAAAGAAAATCGTATACTCTCTAATAATCTTACTCTTTTATGCTATTAGTTTCAAGTTATAGTCACATTAAAACTCTATGGTACCTTGTTAAATTTACATATTGGTCTGAAACTCAACTTAATAATATAAATTATTAATTTTAAAACGTTTATAGGCACTTTATTAATATAATGAGAGTAAAAAAACGATAAATATTATATTATAGATATACATATGAAGTAGAAAGGAAATTTTCTATGTTTAAAAATAAAGTATTACTAATCACTGGGGGAACTGGATCGTTTGGAAATGCAGTTCTCAATCGGTTTTTATCATCTGATGTTAAAGAAATACGCATTTTGTCGCGAGACGAAAAAAAACAAGAGGACATGCGTAAAAAGTATAATAATGACAAAATTAAGTTTTACATTGGGGATGTTCGCGATTATCGCTCGATTGAAGGAGCATTTATCGGTGTCGATTACGTGTTCCATGCAGCAGCCCTTAAACAAGTTCCAAGTTGTGAGTTTTATCCACTTGAAGCCGTAAAAACAAACATTATTGGTAGCGATAATGTAATTTCTGCATGTGTAAAAAATGGTGTTAAAAAAGCAATATTTTTATCGACAGATAAAGCTGCCTATCCTATTAATGCTATGGGAATGAGCAAAGCTCTTATGGAAAAAAACGTTGTTGCAAGATCAAGACAACTTGGTCCTAATGACACAATCTTGTGCCTAACAAGATATGGTAATGTAATGGCATCTCGTGGCAGTGTGATTCCGCTATTTATCGATCAAATAAATGAGGGTAAACCAATTACAATTACTAATCCTGATATGACACGCTTCATGATGACGCTTGAAGACGCAGTTGATTTAGTTATTTACGCTTTTATGAATGGCGAGCAGGGTGACCTATTTGTACAAAAAGCTCCTGCAGCATCAATTGATGTTTTGGCTAAAGCAGTTTTAGAGTTAAAAGGGGTTAAAACGCAACCGGTTTCTATTGGAACTCGTCATGGTGAAAAACTTTATGAAGTTCTTGTTACGCAAGAAGAGATGGTTAAAGCGGTTGATTTACCTGGTTTCTTTAAAATACCTGCTGACAATAGAAACTTAAATTATGATAAATTTATCGAAAAAGGACTGAAAGAATTTTCTCATAAAGAAGCCTATCACTCACATAATACTGAGAGATTAGATATCGAAGGGATGAAAAAACTTCTCTTGAAGTTGGACTTATTTAAATAGTGATAGCATGAAAATATTAATTACCGGCGCTAAAGGTTTTATTGGACAAAACCTTATCGAAAAACTAAAAGAATTGTCAAACTATGATATTTTAGCGTACGATTTATCATCGACTTTAGAAGAATTGGATGACTTTACTAAAAAGTGCGACTTTGTATTTCATCTCGCGGGTGTCAATCGTCCTAAAGAAGAAAAGGAGTTCTTAGAAGGTAATTTTGGCTTTACTTCTACCCTTCTAGATTACTTGCAAAAGAATAAAAATAATTGTCCAATAATGATTTCTTCTTCAATTCAAGCTACCTTAGATAATCCATACGGCATCAGCAAAAAAGCTGGAGAAGACTTAATAAAGACATACGGAAAAGAAACGGGTGCTAAAGTTTTTATTTATCGTTTTGAAAATGTTTTTGGCAAGTGGTCACGGCCAAATTACAACAGTGTAATCGCCACTTTTTCACATAATATTGCTAATGATTTACCTATTACTATACATAATCGAGACACTGAAATGAATCTAATTTATATTGATGATGTAATAAATAGTCTCGTTACTCTATTAAATAAGGACGCTTTAAGTAAAGATGACATGCAATATGTTAAACCAGTTTACAAGGTTAAATTAGGATATATCGCTGATTTATTGTATTCATTTAAAGAAAGCAGGAAAAATCTTTCAATCCCTAAATTAGATGATGATTTTGTAAAAAAATTATATTCAAATTACTTAAGTTATTTACCAGAGAATAAATTTATTTATGATTTAAAGATGAATGTTGATAATCGCGGGTCATTTACTGAATTCATTAAAACCGATGATAGAGGACAAGTTTCAGTAAATATATCAAACCCAGGAATTACCAAAGGTAATCACTGGCATCACACTAAAACTGAAAAGTTTTTAGTAGTAAGCGGATACGGTGTTATTAGATTTAGAAAAATTAATTCCACTGAAGTAATTGAATACTATGTAAATGGTGAAAAATTACAAGTTCTCGATATCCCACCAGGCTATACTCATAACATTGAAAATTTAGGAGATGTTCCGATGGTTACAATTATGTGGGCTAATGAAAAGTTTGATAGAGATAATCCTGATACCATATTTGAGGAGGTATAAATATGAGCAAATTGAAATTAATGACAATTCTTGGTACTAGACCAGAAATAATTAGACTTTCAGCAGTTATAAAAAAAGCTGATAACGTTTTTAATCATGTGCTAGTTCACACTGGCCAAAACTATGACTATGAATTAAATGAAATTTTCTTTAAGGAATTGCAAATAAGAAAGCCAGACTACTTCCTCTCAGTTGCGGGAAAACACCTTGGCGAGACAATGGGGGGAATCCTTGCTAAATCATATGAAGTTATCGATAAAGAAAAACCTGATGCCGTACTTATTCTCGGTGACACTAATAGTGCATTATCTGCCATCAGCGCAAAAAGGCTAAAAGTACCAGTATTTCACATGGAAGCGGGAAATCGTTGCTGGGATTGGAATGTTAGTGAAATGATTAATCGCCGCGTAGTCGATAGTATTGCTGACATAAATCTCCCTTACACCGAAAATAGCCGCCTATACTTAATTGAAGAAGGTATTGATCCAAAAACTATTTTTGTGACTGGTTCACCAATGGCCGAAGTATTGAAGATGTATAAGGAAAACATTGAAAAGAGCGATGTTTTGTCGAGGTTAAACTTAAAGAGTGGTAAATTTATTCTCGTATCAAGTCATCGTGAAGAAAATATTGATGAAGAACATAATTTCAATAACCTTATGAATGCTATTAATGAAATTGCCGAACACTATCAATTGCCAATAATATACTCCGTGCACCCACGCAGTAAAAAATGGATTGAAAAACGTAACTTTAAGTTTCATCCCCTAGTTCAACAATTAAAACCACTTGGGTTCTTTGATTACAATAAATTACAAACCGAAGCTTTTTGTGTCCTAAGTGACTCAGGAACATTAAGTGAAGAAAGCGCAATGTTAAACTTTCCTGGAGTTCTCATTCGAAATTCAACTGAACGTCCTGAAGCTCTAGACTCTGGCAGTGTGGTCATAGGCGGCATAAAAACAGTAGACATAATTCGTTCTATCCAACTAGCCTTAGCTTTAAAAGACGAAAAAATTGCCTTAAATAAAGATTATTTAAGTTATAACGTTTCATCAAAGGTTGTTAAAATAATTCAAAGCTACACAAGCATTGTAAATATAACAACTTGGTTAAAAAGGGATTGATAAGGAACTTATTTTAAAACAGATTGTATAATTACAATTTAGTAAAATACAATTGTGTTATAATATTCATTTGAGAAATTGATTATCATGCTGAAACTAGTAAAAAACATTAAACTAAAATTCGCGCAACCCACCTTGTTGACTTTCTCGACAAGCATTTTCGTTTTATACTTATTAGTTTTCGCCAATGCCTTTGCATTTAATAGTAATCTATTATCAGTGTTTATTTTCATAATGTCTTTACTTTTTATTGTTCTATACCAAGGTGAATTTAGATTAATGCTCATTTTTAACTTACTTTTAATATCGACAGTGGTTAAGACGGGATTCTTTTCTACTTCACTTGTTACAATTATTATTCTTCTTTTTTCAATATGGGAGTTGTATTTTTTCTTTGAGCCATTCATTTTTAAAAAAAGAGGAAACGCACGCGGATTAGTTTATCCTTTTATATTGATGCTTTTATTAATTGCTTATGTCTTTCTTTTGTGGGTAATCATTAAAAATGGTCGCCCTGGATTTAATCGGATAATTTCTTACGCAACAACGCTTTTATTTGTTTTTTCTACCACCACTTTCATAAAACGAAACAATCTTTTAAAAGATTGCTCTTTTACTGCAAAAATGGTGTTGAATTTTATTGTAAATCTAGTTGTTATTGCTATTTTTAGTCTACCAGTATTTGTGAAAAGTTTAGGCACTAACTATCATAGCTTTACAGGGGCAAGCGATTATCATCGTTTTATAATTAAAAACATAAATGATACTTATGCATTGGTTCGTTTTTCCACCACCTTCCATGATCCAAATGTTTCAGGCTTAGTTCTAGTTGCTGCGCTTGCTCTACTGTTAATTTTCTTTTCAAAGTTAAAGAAATTAATTAGTGCTCTCCAACTAATTGTTTTAGGTTCCCTCTTAGCTTTATTTGCTTTACTTTCTTTCTCAAAAATGGTAATGGTTTTATTGGTGCTATTACTTTTAGTTAGGGTTTTTAATTATTTGATTCATTCAATAAAAAATAAACGTCCCATTAATCTATTAATCATATATGTCCCGCTAATAACAATTACATTCGGTCTACTATTTTTTGGTGATTTATTCAGTTTACTCCTCGGACGTTTTTCTGAAGGGTTTATGGTTGATTTTGAAACGACATTAAATGCGTTAACGACCTATCGGTTTTTTATCGCTAAAGATATTGTAAGCCGCTTTATTGTTCGCTTTGATTTCTTTATTTTTGGAGTGGGCATTGAAAACACTTCTCTATATTCATTTAGTCATGCACCTCATGACACGATAATTCAAACTTTAACGAATTTTGGTCTGCTTTTTACAATTGTATTTATTCTCTTTATCACTAGCGTTTACAAGGCACTTGTAAATGGGTTAGGGTTAGGTGAAACTTCTACTAAGCACGTACTAAAACGGTTTGTTTACCTTGGTGTTCCGATGTTGGGGCTAATTTATCTATCACTATTAACGTACACCGTTTTTTACCAATTGATATTAATTGTTATCCTATCTCTCATATCAATTAAGAAAGAGGAAAGTGAAAATGCGTAAAAAACTATCTTCAATCTTAGAATTTACTTTCTTCATTGTTTTTAATATTTATTCAATGCTCTTTTTAACTGCCCTTGGTAGCAATTTAACAATCCAAAAAAATGAAAACTTATCACAAATTGTAATTGACGCTACTAAACATTTAAACGCAGAGGAATCTTCTACCTTCATTAATTACGAAATTAATAATTTTGTGTCATGGACCCCAGATGTAACTCCACCCCCACTTAATATTGTGGCGAAGGCACAAAACGATTTCTTGCCCGAAGAAGTTATCACTAATGCATATTATCTTCCTACCCCTAAATCTTTTCCGTTTTATAAAGATGAAAGCGGCTTAGGTGATAAATATGCGGTTATTACTGCTCCTAGTGTTGAATATCTTGGTTTGGCAGTTATTGCTGGTAATGCCGCTGCTCCTTTATTACTAGCAAACCGTATTTCAATAAGCCAAGAGTTGGCGGATCAATTATTATTAGAGCCGGAGTATAGTTCCTTAACATATTCAGATTTAATTGATTCTGATTATCACTTTTACTCTTCTTCAACCGGAAATAAGGTTAAAAATAGTTATAAAATTACTTCTATATTTAGGAGCGATGCGAACGCTAAGGTTTATAGCAACTTATTAGACAATAAGTTTATTATTGCTTCCACTATGACAACATTACCAGGAACATTTGGAATTAACTTCAAAATAGTAAATAAAAATGTTGCAACCATGCAAAGACTGTTTGCGTTCATTAATGCTTATCTAAAAGTTAGTAAAAATTATTATAATATTGATTACAATAAAGTATCCGTTGTTACAGCTAGTGTCGTTGATGATACACAAATAACTCCATTATTACGATTTAATAAAGTATATAACTATTATAAAACGCGGCAAAATATATTATTCAGTGTCATTATTTTGCTTTTTGTTCCATTTTTCGTTTCTAGTTTCTTTAATGTTTCAAAATCATTAGCAAAACGTAGCAAGTTTGGTGTTCGTTTAACTCTCCTTGCTTTATTTTCATATTCACTAACCATATTTATAATCGGTGCGGTACGTATCTTAAACTTTGATTATGCCCTTATATACTTACCTAACTATTATAGTTTTATTCTTATTTCACTGTTTTTAATTATCCAATTAATATTTATAAAGGCCACTATAAATATAAATAAGAAAACGGCTTCTTCTGGACCGATAGATGGAAAGCCCGTTATTATTCAACAAGTTCCTAATCGGGCGTTATCTAGTGGTCTCACTAAAGATTTAGACAATATGATGAGATCAGAGGCGCTTAATAAAAAGTATGATTTTCTGGTCATTGACAGTAACAAAAAAAGACCCTTATCTATGATCAAAGACTATAAGGCTAATTTTGAAAATTCCACCGCTAATACAGTTTTAATTCGTGGCGCTGGCATCGAATCATTATGGCCAACAATCGCTGCAAAATTGAGTAATAAGCGTATAATAGTAGCAATCCATGGAATGTGGAGTGACCTTCATTATATTAGTCGTATCAAAAGATGGATTAGTTTGAATGTAATTGAACCCTTAATCCTTTCTTTATGCGATGAATTCTATACCGTATATGATGGTGCTATAAAGAAACGTAACCTTAAAAACTACAAAGATAAGTACAGCGGAACAATTTATAATCCTATTTCAATGAATGATGAAAGCAAAAATAATAAGAGTAACAAAAGAATTCAGAGCATAAAAAAAGATGATATAGTAGGTCTTTTTGTTGGTAGAATTACCCGTGAAAAAGGCATTCAAACCATTTTAGATTCTTTACACATTATGAGTAAGTCTGAAAATCAATATAACTTTAAGATGCTTTTTGTTGGTGATGGACCAGATATTGAGTACTTCAAAGAACTCGCCTGGAAAAATAATTTAAGTGATGTCACTACATTCGTTGGAGAAAAAAGTGACATTGATAATTATTATAAACGTGCTAACCTTATTCTTTTCCCATCACTTCATGAAAATATGCCAATGGCTATTTTGGAAGCAATAAATCATAAAAAATATATCATTTCAACGAATGTTGGGGGTATTCCTGAAGTTTTAACAACAAATGTTGGCTATAAATTTTTCGAACCAAATAACGCTAATCAATTAACAAGCATTTTAAAGAAAACCTTAGAAAGTAAAATTTACAAAAAGGAATTTCCTTATTTAACAAGTGAATTAGCGGATAAGTTTTCATTTACCAAGTTTGAACAAAGTATTGATAAACTTCTAAGAGGAGAAATAAATAATGAGTAGGAAAACATATTGCTTAATTAGCAATTTGATCGCTCTCGAACACGATGACTTTATTGTCAAACATAGCAAAATTGCCATTCCTTTTTCATCAATCAACTATAATCGCAAAATTATTGAGGCTTTTTTACTAGAAAATAAGCATAAGATTATTCCACTGGCGACAACTGGAATTCCTGCATACCCCCGTTTTTCTGACCTTAAAAAAATAAAACCTCTTCCTTGTTATGGAAGTAACACTATTGCACACAATAATTTACTTGGTATTCGAAATATTTCAGAAATGAAAGCCTTTAAAAATCAAATTAAGAAAATGGAAAGTGTAGATTATGCCGTCGTTTCAAATTTGCATTCACCATTTCTTTATGCGGCAAAAATACTTAAGAAAAAACATAAGGCTAAAATGATAGTTATTGTTTATGATTTGCCCCAATTCATGAGTTTTACAAAGCGAAGTTTTATTTATCGTGTTTTAAAAACAATTGATAAGATTATTATCAAAAGATATCTTAAACACGCTGATGCATTCATTTTAGTGTCTGAAGCCACTAATGCAATTGTGAATAAGTATAATAAGCCTTATGTTGTGCTTGAAGGAATAATCGAAGACAAACCAATGCTTAAACCATCAACGAATAAAGTGATTATGTATTCAGGACTATTGATGTTTGCTTTTGATATTAAACTTCTTATTGAATCTTTTATTAAGGCAAATGAAAAGGTGAATAACTCATTTACCCTCGAACTATATGGAAGTGGTGACGCTATTGATTATATTTTAGATACTGCAAAGCTTCATCCTGAAATTAAATATATGGGAATGGTTTCGCCAAAGAAACTCACTAACGCTCGTGAAAATGCTTTTGCGTTTATTAATCCGCGACGCAATGTTGAAGAATTCACAAAATATTCTTTCCCATCAAAAAATCTCGAGTATTTACAAACTGGTAAACCTGTAATTGGTTTTCACTTTCCAAGTGCTAGTGAAAATTTAAATGAACTTATTTTCGCGCCCAAGGATAACGAAGGAGACTTAGCGAATGCCATTGAAAGAGTTATGAGTCTTTCCCAAAAAGAAATCGAAATATATCAACAACTTGTTTTAAAAAATCTTAAACCCTATCGGGCTAGTAATTATATTAAGGTTCTACAAGAATTAATATAACCCTATATCAAAAAAGCATTTTTATTACTTTGATTTATCCCCACCAATAATAGCGTTTTCTGGTACATCTTTAGTAACAAAGGCGCCGGTGGTAATAACAAACTTTTTTTATCGTTACTCTATTTAGAATAATTCTCCATGGCCCAGACCAATTATCATCTTATAAAAAATAAGCCATTAATATTGGTTGTTTTTCACTATTTATAATTGAAGAATAGTTCTCCCCTTCATATGTAAACGTAATCACTAGTCATTTTCATAACGTTAGGATTAAACATTATATAATTTATAAATTCACTTTCTTAACTTGGCAAGAAACACTCATCCTTACCAACCAAAATAATGTTTCCGAATGATACATTATTAAAAATCAAAGTATCGCAGTTGCCAATTTTCACATTTTTTTGTTTATTTATAATCTTTGACATTTTGGATAGGGTACACTTCATGAGACAGACAAAATATTAAAGGAAATGCCGGCATTCCCTTTAATGTGAATTTGTTAAAATAAAATGAAGGAGAAAGTTTGTATGAAGTCT
>JGI24710J26742_10005434_pt1 | contig 10070 bp, 7 predicted proteins | sample BioPla2DNA2_FD_26742 | JGI IMG/M metagenome (IMG submission 26742) | reverse complement strand
GTCGTATTCAGAATCGTCGTTACGCGATTCTTGCTTTCCTTATTCCTTTTCTTGTATTATTTCTCGCTTATGCAGTTCGCGGTGTTTTTCCATTTGGTAATCGCCATATACTTACGGTCGATCTTTATCACCAATACGCCCCCTTCATGGCAGTCTACCGCGATAAAATTCTATCGGGAGGATCTCCGTTTTACTCATTTGCCGGCGGTCTTGGGTTCAATTTTTACGCGCTCTTTGCCTATTACTTGGCAAGTCCTTTTAATTTGCTGCTGCTGATTTTTCCTCCGTCATTTTTGACGGAAGCCGTTTTGCTTATCACGCTTCTGAAGATTGGACTTGCGGGTTGGGCCTTTCATTTTTTCCTCAGGACCGCATTTCAACGACGCGGTTATCTAGCGATCGCTTTCTCATCGTTTTACGCGCTGTCGGGTTTTACGATGGCGTACGCGTGGAACGTTATGTGGCTTGACACGCTTATCTGGCTTCCTATCGTGTTTGCCGCGTTGATTCGATTGATGCGCGACGGCCGATGGATCCTGTATCCTGTCGCGCTGACTATGATGATTGTGAGTCATTTTTACACTGCCTATATGGCGTGCTTGTTTATAGCGCTGATGTTCCCGCTTTTCTTTTTACGTTCTTGCGAAAAATTTTCTAACAGGAAGAAATTGTTGGTTTTTTTGTCGGTTGTCGGGTTGACAATCCTAGCCGTTGCAATCACAGCAGTGATTATTTACCCGACATGGGAATCACTAAAACTCACTTCTGCCGCGGGAGACACTTTCCCTAAACCTGAACTTGAGGGTCAGCCTCTCAATTACCTTGGACAGCTTTTTCCTTTCTTGGAGCCAACGGTTCGCTCAGGTGCTCCTAATATTTACTGTGGCGTAATTATTTTGTTATTGTTGCCTATGTACGTCGTCTCGGGAAGAATACGTCTGCGCGACAAAATTTTGAATATGCTCGTTTTCTTCTTGTTGCTGCTCTCATTTGACTTCAATGTGTTCAATTTTGTTTGGCACGGCATGCATTATCCCAATCAGTTGCCTCATCGCTTTTCTTTCGTTGTTGTTTTCTTCATCTTGACGTTGGCCTATGAAGCGATGCGTTCTGTGAGCGATTTTTCGCGGATGGAGATAGGACTGGTTGGACTCGCTCTTTCGCTCGCCGTACCGGTTGTCACTGCATTAGTGGAAGATATTAAGGCGCCTTCATGGGTTCCGTGGGCAACCATATTTTTCATATTGATGTATGTGCTCTCGTTCCTGTCGCTTCGAACGCGAAAAACACGCCGTCGCCTGATGACAAGTGTTCTTTTTTCGATTATGTTGTTTGAGATCATCTTGTCAGCCATATCGGGTATTTCTTGGCTTGACAATAATGAGTATTACGGTAGCCGTGAGGGTTATACTGTCGGCGAGGTGCCGTCGTCCATCAGACAAGCAGCAACTAAAATCGACGAATTAGAAAATGGTAATAGTCTTTTTTATCGGACGGAAGTTAAACCGCATAAGACCTCTAATGATCCGGCGCTCTACGGTTTACAGGGATTTTCGCTTTTTGCGTCGACGTCTCCTGAAAGCGCAGTTCCTTTCTTCAAAAATTTAGGCTATCAAAACAACGGCATTAACAGCTATCAGTACCGTGGCTCCACATTATTTTGTGATTCTCTTTTTTCTATCCGTTATGTGATTGAACGCGAAGACACAGAGCTTATTGACAATGAACGCCCAGTCGTCTTAGGAAATCAGTCGGTGACTGTCTATGAGAATCCTTACGCCTTTCCTCTAGCATTTGCTTGCAGCTCGAATATTACGTCTTATAGGAGTAGCTATNGCAATCCCTTTAAGACGCAAAACGAATTGTCGAAAGCGATTTCAGGAGAAAAGNATGTGATGTTCCGGCTTCTTGAGCCTACTATTGAATTGGGTGGAGGAGAACTTTCTGCTACTTCGCAGGATCAGACGCTCTTTCATTTCTCGAGGGCATCGGGCGGTATTTCTACGTATGAACTTCTTTGGATAACGAAAAGAAGCGGACCTCATTATCTGAACGTCGATTTTCGAGGACATGCGATCAATCGTGTTGAAGCTGATGTTGACGGCAGACGTGTGTCAGTCGACAAGGGAAAGAAGGGGATCACTGAACTCGGATCCGTTGAGAAGGGTGCGTCGATACGCCTGACGATTAAATTGGAATCAGATGCAAAAACAGAAGGTGAGTTCGTTGTGCATTGCGCTTCGTTGGATACTGAGCATCTCAAAGAGATATCTAGACGTGTGGAAGCCAACCGGTTTACGCTATCTTCCTTTTACGAGGATCGCTTTTTCGGCATAATTCGCGCGGAACAGGACGGACATATTCTGCTCTCGATACCTTATGATCCCGGTTGGAGTGCTAAGATCAATGGTGAACCGGTTGAGATAGAAGTCATTGACGGTGCGTTGATGACCTTGCCGGTGAAGCAAGGTGAACATACGCTTAGCATGAACTTTGTTCCGGTAGGATTCTTCATAGGTCTTTACATCAGCGTTGGCGCGTTAGCAATTTTAATCATTCTCCTTATCACGACACTTGTGTTGTATTACAGGAAAAAAGCTAAAAATGACGCGATAACAAACAGTAATCATCCGGAGGAAGAAGAGCGCTTGGAAGACGATTTTTTTCAAGAGCTAATCGCTCAAAAAGCGGAGATGACGGCAAAGATTGCAGTTTTAAGAGAAGATAAGGAAGAAGAACAGCACATTTAGCCGAACAAAGGTCGCAAGTATCGAAAATGTCGTAAATATAAGAGGCCGTCTCATTTTTTTAATTCAGCACCCTGTTTTGGGCAACACACCGTGTTAAGACAGCCTCTTTTGTTAAGAAGTGTTTGTTCGCTTGTTCACTTAAGCTTCAGCGGTCCAAAGTCCGTGCAAGTTGCAATGCGCGTACACACGGACATCGTCCGGAGAAATATTGAATGAGGCTTTAGGTTCATCATCAGGCGTCAGATGTACGAATTGCACATGGTCACCTTGAACTGTCGCAATCCACATGATGTAATGCTGAGGGATCATCGGGTGTTCCACGCTGCCGACCACGACGTCCAACATATTGCCATTACGCGTGGGAGCGGGGACGTGTTTTTCTTGTGACGCATCCTCAGAGCCGGCTTCGAGTTTCGTCATTGGCTGATTACAGCAGACTAATTTGCCTTTGCCGTCATTTACCAGATACACCAAATTTTTACAGATGTCACATTCATAGAAAGTAAGTTCGTTCATATTCTATTCTCCTTATATGATTCGAGAGCAATTTCCCTCGATTGAGTGACTTTATCGTAGCATAGCTCGCGTATTTTTGTTGTGTTCTATGTGACCTTCATGGTTTGAAATAATGTTGTGTTATCGAAAAAATCCTTGAGATCACCGACCAACAGATCAAACTATCTTGTCTTGCGAGGAGGTATAAGTGACGTTGTTAAGGCAGAAAGACGCAGTTCCATTATTTGCGCGACGTGCGACTCACTTGGCGGCTACTAGCCTGTGAAGCTCCGTGATTTCGTCGTCCGTCAGTTCGCGCCACGCGCCTTCGGAAAGGCCTTCAATGGAAAGATGCATGATCCTTACGCGGCGAAGATCGAGTACTTTGTAGTTGAGCGCACCGCACATGCGTCGGATTTGGCGATTGAGTCCTTGTGTCAGTACAATATGAAACGTTCGTGGCCCGGTTTTCCAAGCTTTGCACGGTCGTGTCACTGTGTTCAGGATCGACAAACCGTTTCTGATCTTCTTGATCATAGCGTCGGTGATGTCGCGGTCACACGTTACCTCGTATTCTTTCTCGTGCCCGTAACGAGCCCTGATAATGCGGTTTGTAACCAGGCCGTCGTTTGTCAGCAAAATAAGTCCGCGAGAATCACGGTCAAGTCGACCTACGGTGAAAATACGCGTCGGATAATCGATGAAATCCATTATGTTATCTGAGACATCTCGACGGCTGCTGCAGATGATCCCGGGCGGTTTGTTGAGAAGAATGTAGACTCGACGGCTTTCTGAAGGCGGTGCAAGTGTTTGTCCGCAGATAGTTACAAGATCACCCGGTTTGATTTTCGAGCCTAGCGTGGCAGGCACGCCGTTGATCATGACATCACCTGCCTCGACAAGGCGATCTGCTGCTCGACGGCTACAGTATCCGGTCGATGCGATGTAACGGTTAACTCTCATCGTGTGAATCGTAAACGTCTTTCATCTGATCAAGTGAACGCATGACGTTGTCGGCTAGCGGCATGCTCAAGGTGAAGCATGATCCTTTACCAGGTTCACTTTTAACCGTAAGTTCGGCACCCATCTGCTCAGCAATGATTTGCGCGATGGAGAGTCCGAGACCTGTTCCAGGTTCATTGTGGGCGCGATCCGCCTTATAAAAGCGGTCGAACACATGATCCAAGTCATCGGCTGCGATACCGATACCTGTATCACGAACGCTGATATGCACATGTCTGTCATTCGAATCTGTCTCGATTGTAATGACACCGCCTTCGTCCGTAAATTTCATGGCGTTATCGATTAAAATCACGAGAATCTGTTCGGTACGGTCGGTGTTGCTCCAAGCAGGGGGTAAACGATGTTTTGCGTTGTGTAGCTGCAATGTTTGTCCATGTTCAGACACTGTCGCATCGTATGCATCGAAGAGACCGTGGGCGATGTCGGTAATGTTTACAGGACCAAGTTCAATCGCATTGGTTCCGGACTGGATGTTAGAAAGTTCCAGCATGTCGTTGATCAGCCGTGATAAACGCATAGTTTCACGAAGTAAAATATTGTGATATCGCTGCTGGTCTTTCGGATCTTTTACCATGCCTTCCGTCAGTGGTTCCAGCAGTCCACGCATCGCCGTCAGCGGAGTTCTGAGTTCATGCGATACGTTGGCGACGTAGTCTCGCCGGATCTGTTCCAGCTGTTGTTCTTTTGTAATATCGCGGAAAAGACCTACGGCGCCGGTGATCATGTTTTGTTCGGATATCAAGGGTGTGACCACAACTTGGATTTGCCTGTGGTCCTTTGTCATGACGCACGATACAGCTTCTTTATTGCTCATCGCCTCGGAGAAAAAGGTTCCGATTCTGGTACGCGCAAGAAAATCATCAGGCGTCGTATTTTTAGCGTATTGAGGATCGAGGCCGAAAAGTGAATAGATGCGATCATTATGGACGGTTATTTTGCCATCGCGGTTGCACGCCGCGATGCCGTCTTCGATGCTGTCAATAATCTGCTTTAGATTGTTGCGTTGGTTGCTGAGTTGCTGAAAGGATGCATGGAGTTCCTCAGCCATCCAATTGATCGTCCTTGCCAAATCACCGATTTCACCCTCTTGTGTCTCGTCTGCGCGTTGTGAAAAATCGCCTTCCGCCATTGCAATAGAAAGCTGGCGAATCGATTCTAGCGGACTAAGAATACGTAAGGCTGCGATGATGATTGGAATGACCATGATCACCAGAACGATGAGGGAAGACGTGATGAGGGCGAAGTTTAGACTCTGAATTCCCGCGTCCATTTCGTTCGCCGGCTGAACGATGACAGTTGTGCCTTTGATTTGTTTGTCATCCGGATTGATGATCGGTACAGAAAGGATTAAAAAACGATCACCTTGAGGCGGGATCTTTATTTCTACGAGATGATGGCGTTTAGGATTTTGGATGAGCTCCCAGTGTTCCTTGACAACGAGCGAGGTCAGATGTTCATTAAGATCCTTTTTGGTATTGGGAAGTCGCGTATGGCAGACGATTTCTCCTTCCGGATTTACGATGTAAATCCAGTTGCCGAATAGCTCATCAGAGTGATCGATGAGAGTAGACGCAAAAGTATCGTCGATTATTAAATCGCTTGTTCCGGACACGTTTTTCGCGATGATTTCAGCGCGCGGAAGGAGTTCTCGCGCTTTAATGCGGGTAAACACAGGATGGGCGACAAAGCTGTAAATAACAGCCGTCAAAACTGTCCATAGAAGGATTGCTACCACAAGAAGGAGGAAAATACGGCGTACAAGAAAGCGGTTTTTCATAAACGAGAGTAATGCGGGTTAGGAGGCTTCGAATTTGTATCCAACGCCATATACTGTAATAAGTCCGTAGTGAGGAGAGTCATTATCAATTTTCTGACGGATGCGTTTGATGTGTGTGTCGACGGTGCGCGTGTCACCAAAATAATCGTAGCCCCAGACCTTTGAGAGAATCTGCTCACGGTTCATGACCTGTCCCGGATGAGACGCAAGAAGGTATAGAATTTCTACTTCTTTCGGTGTGAACGGAACAACTTTGTTGTTGACTTTGACCTGATAATTGTCGAGATTGATNTCGAGTCCTTCGAACCGCAAAATAGATGGTTTCTGACCGGTCTCGGTGTCGTGTATACGGCGGAAAACGGCCTTGATGCGCGCGATCACTTCACGCGGGCTAAAAGGCTTCACAATGTAATCGTCAGCGCCGAGCTCCAGTCCGAGCACGCGATCAATCTCTTCGCCCTTTGCTGTCAGCATAATGATAGGGACATTGCTTGTTTTTCGTATCGTACGACAGACGTCCGTGCCGGACATCTTCGGCATCATGAGATCGAGAATAACGAGGTCCGGCTTTTCCGAGGCGAATTTTTCAAGCGCTTCCTCTCCATCGTATGACGAAGAGTACGGAAAATGTTCTGCGTCAAGATAAAGTCCTAGTGACTCGTGGACGACGGGGTCGTCATCACATATTAGTATATGAGGTGTTGTTGACATAAAGCCTCCTACAAAAATCGTGCGTGATTGCAACATTTATCTGGCAAATTCAGCATTTGTTCATTTTTATTTGTTTTTTACATTATAGCCTAATTGAGGTGCTATGATAGTCCCAATGATTCCATTGAACATAAGAGAGGCTGTCTCTAAAATGTCATATGAAGCCGATTAAGGATAGACATGGTGTAATAAGAAATAAGCCTGTGATTCTCTATGAGGATCGCCATATTCTTGTTGCAGTAAAACCGCCGGGAATGCTTTCTCAAGGTGACATCACGCGCGCACCCGATATGCTGACTGAGATCAAAAAGATTCTTTGGGAAAAATCAGGTCAGACACGACGTCCTTTTCTTGCGCTCGTTCATCGACTTGATCGTCCGACAAGCGGATTGATGGTTTTTGCGCGCTCATCTAAAGCGGCATCGCGTCTTGCTAAAGCATTTCGCGAGCGTCAAGTGGTCAGGGAGTACGTTGCGATCACGCGCGGGATCCCCGAGGAAACAGGTTTTTTTACCGATTCAATTTCAATAGAAAAAGAGAAAAATGGACGCGTTCAGGTAAGTCGAAATCAGATGCCGGATCGAAAAAAATGGAGAGAGGCCTCTCTTTCTTGGAAGAGACTTTCAATAGACTGGCAACGCGAAGAGTCGCTTCTTCTGGTTACCCTTTCAACGGGGCGAAAACATCAGATACGTGCTCAGTTTGCGGCAAGCAAAATGCCGCTTCTCGGAGATCGGCGTTATGGGAAAGGGGATGCGCGTGACCGGAATGTGCCTACAGTTGCGTTACACGCTTGCCGCCTGACTTTCACACATCCGGTGAGTAAAACGGTCTATACATTTAAGAGTATGCCGGATATTAATCCCTCTTTTTCCGATCAAGACGGTATAGTGCTCAAAGGCGCGCTTGAACGAAATAAGCCTGATTTATTATCTCAATCTCCCTGAAACGTAAATCGCCGCTTTAAAAGATACTTTGTTCAGTGGTAATAGTAAGATTATTGCCATCTTTAAAACACATTGTTGTCATTCTCAAAGACGTGCTTGACAAAAACAAACTGTTTTCCTTATAATCACGTAGCGCCCGACGGAGACTTAGGGGCCATTAGCTCAGTCGGTCAGAGCAGCCGGCTCATAACCGGTTGGTCCGGGGTTCAAGTCCCTGATGGCCCACCAACTTAATCTTTTATGGGGGAGTTCCCGAGTTGGCCAAAGGGGGCAGACTGTAAATCTGTTGTCGACGACTTCAGTGGTTCGAATCCGCTCTCCCCCACCACGAAAACGGATCACTCATACGGGTGATCCGTTTTTGAAAAAGTTGCCGGTGTGATGGAATAGGCAGACGTGCCGCACTCAAAATGCGGTGGGAGTGATCCCGTGCCGGTTCGAGTCCGGCCACCGGCACCACTTCAATTATTTTATATACTATAGTATTCGAAAGTATTCGAAATAATTGATGCTTTAGTGAATATATGAATGCATTATTTGCATATTTTATCTAAAATGAGTTCCATAGTATTGCAAATTAACACAGATTCCTAAATTGTACTTATTTTATGGTTAGTATTTTTGTTGCTTTTGTTGGTGAAGTTGAATGATTATTTAGAAAAAGTAAACACAATATGAAACATTTTGGTACTGTCAAGGATTTTTCGCACAGAACAGGACTTAAGCTTCTTGTGTAAAAATCTTATAGCTGGTTTTAATCTGCCGGAATATGACTTGATTCTGTCTAGTGTTCTTTTTCAATGTTTTCAGTGCTTATATAGAGGATAATCTGGTCTTCACGCTCTTTTTCATGCGATAATTATTTTTGACTTTTGTCTAAAGACAACGTACAATCTTACAGGTAGCGAGGTGTGGCGCAGGTGGGAGCGCGCTTGCTTTGGGAGCAAGAGGCCGCAGGTTCAATCCCTGTCACCTCGACCAATATAGAAAACAGCTGTTGATACTATGTTTAGCATGTTAGACGGCTGTTTTCTTTTGTCTCGGGTAGAAGTCGCTTTTTTGGCATATGCGACTAAAAAACTTGTTGAACTAGAATCATATAGCAGATTGTGCCGCCACCGATACTCAGCAGAGATTGGCGTTTCCAAAGGTGTAAAAGGGCGACGACAGCAAGTGAAATCACTTCCGGCAGAAAACCCTGAATCTCGGTAACGAAAACGTCTTTCAGACAATAAACAACGAGCATGGCGATGGATGCGGCAGGAAGTACGTTGCTCAACCGCAATAACCAACGCGGCCTTTTTTTATTGGCAGGGAAGAGCAGAAAAGGTAAAAAGCGCGTTGCAGCCGTTCCTACCGCGATTACGGCAACGAGGATAAAATCGTGTGAATCAGGCAAAGTGTTCGTCCTCCTTTCGCCGGCTCAGAAGCAATAATAAGCTAACCGCGATGATGATCATCGCTGCGATCAGGAAGTGTTCCGATCCGAACACGATTCTGGAAACGGCAGTAGCCGCGATTCCGATCAGTGCAGGTGCATGGTCTTTTGTCTCTTTCCACTGTTCAAGAAAAATCACTGTGAAAAGCGCCGTCATAGAGAATTCGATGCCCTTGCTATTGAAAGGAAGAGCACTGCCCAATACGTTGCCGATGGCTCCTCCTGCGATCCAATAAAGGTGGTTTAATAGCGTGACCGTGAAAAAGTAAGCGGTTCTATTCTCATTTTTTACATGTGGTTGGCTGCATACAAGGGAGTAAGTCTCATCGGTTAAACCAAAAATGAGATACGGTTTTACTTTGCCTGTATTTTCATAGCGCTCCAGCATCGACAATCCGTAAAAGAGGTGTCTGGCATTGACGAGAAACGTCATCAGCAATGCTGTTGCAGGACTTGCCTTTGCCGCAAGCAAGGATACGGCAACGTACTGCATAGAGCCGGCAAAGATGACGATGCTCATAAGTAAAACAAAAAATAGGGGATAGCCGGCGTCGGACATCAGTACACCAAAGCCCATGCCGAGAATAATGTAAGCTGCGAGAATCGGCAACGTATCAATGAATGCCGTTTTCAGCACTTTTCCTTTGATTGATGTCCACATGTGTCGTTTTGTGCTCCTTTCGCTATGGTCTCAGGTTATTCTGTTATGTTGACATATTTATGCAAGAATCGTAATTCACAATCGAGCTAAATCATATCGTCAAACAGTATAGAAAGACGGTCAAAGTGCTGGCGATTTATAAGGTTATAATCTATCCCGGAGCTCAACTATTCGTTGTTCAACGATATGATGAGTCAAAAAGCAATTGATTCAACTAAAAGATGATTGATTTCGCATGTTTCGGGATCATACTGAAGGTGGCCGTGAA
>JGI24710J26742_10005430_pt1 | contig 10074 bp, 7 predicted proteins | sample BioPla2DNA2_FD_26742 | JGI IMG/M metagenome (IMG submission 26742) | reverse complement strand
CGTGTATATGTGGAAGAGGAACACACAAGGCTGTTTATTGCATGCAAAGGTATATGAGAATGGCGCAAAGAAATTATGGTAATAATTATTATGTTTTAAAAATGGATATTAAGAAGTTTTTCTATAATATTGATCATGAAATCTTATTTAAGATAATGAAGAATCATATAAGCGACAAAAAATTGTTAAACTTCACTAAATTATTAATAGATTCTGATGATGAAACTATTGGTATTCCTATTGGTAATTATACATCGCAATTTTTTGCAAATATCTACTTGGATCGATTAGACAAATTTATAAAACACAAATTAAAGATAAAATATTATGTAAGATATATGGATGACTTTGTTTTATTAGTTAAAGACAAAGAAGAGGCAAAGAAATTATACTTAGTTATAAGTGAGTTTTTGCAAGATACATTAAAATTAACTTTAAATGATAAATCAAGGTATTATCCAAATTCCTTTGGAGTAGACTTTTGTGGTTATAGAATATGGAGTACGCATAGGTTGATTAGAAAAAGAAGCAAAAATAAAATTAAGAAAAAAATTAACAGATGGAATAAATTGTATGATGAAAACAAACTAATAAAAAGGGATTTTGTTTTATCATTTAATTCATGGTTAGGCCATGTTAAACATGCTAACAGTCATACTTTGCAAAATATAGTAAAAAAATCTATTAAGTTTTTTAATAATGTTTAATAACAAAAGATTATCGCAAGTCATATATTAGGATAGGAGGTTCTAAATATGAATTTAAGCGATAATCTTTTTAAAAAGGTAGAAAATAAAACTAAGGTTGATAAAGATACAATCGTTAGTTTGGCAAACAAATTACAAAAAAATAATTTAAAGGATGAGACAACATTAAGAGAAGTTATTAGAGAACTTAGTAATATGACAGGTAAAAGCGTTAGTAAGGAACAGGAAAATAAAATAATAGATACTATTGTTAAAGATAACGTACCTAAAAATATGGATAAATTTATCAATGATAATTTAAATTAATGTTTTCATCATAACCTAATACTTGCATTCATATATTTAAATGAAATATATATGAAAGTAGGGATTATATGGAAAGAATGGACATTATCAAAAATTTGAGTGAACGTACTGGCGGGGATATATATTTAGGGGTAGTAGGTGCTGTTAGGACTGGTAAATCAACATTCATTAAAAAGGTAATGGAAACAGTTGTCATACCTCATATAGAAGATGATTTTGAGAAAAAAAGATGTCTAGACGAAATACCACAGAGTTCTCAAGGNAAAACAATTATGACAATTGAACCAAAGTTTATACCTAGTAATGCTGCTAAAATTGATATAGACAATTTTAGTGCTAATATACGTCTTGTTGATTGTGTCGGTTATGTTATTCCAGCTGCTAAGGGTTATGAAGATGAAAATGGTCCTAGGATGGTTAAAACACCTTGGTATGATGAAGAGATACCTTTTATTGAAGCAGCTGAAATTGGTACAGAAAAGGTAATCAGAGATCATTCGACAATTGGTATTGTTGTAACAACTGATGGTTCAATTTGTGACATACCAAGAACTGAATATGTAGAAGCGGAAAGAACAGTTATCAATGAATTAAAAGAAATAGGAAAACCTTTTATTGTATTATTAAACTCAACTCATCCTATGTTGCCTGAAACAGAAAGACTTGCTGATAAACTAAAAGTTGAACATAATGTACCTGTATTACCTGTTAGTATTGAAACTATGGGAGAAAAGGAAATCTACAATGTATTAAAAGAAGCTTTATATGAATTTCCTGTTCTCAATGTCAGAGTTAGTATGCCTGAATGGATTGGCTGTTTAAAACCGACACATCCACTTAAAGAGGCATATATAGGAAAAATAAGAGAATGTGTTGCACCTATTGATAGACTTCGTGATGTTGAAGGTATAACTAATAGTTTTAGTGATTGCGACTTTATAAGTAAAGCATATTTATCGGATGTCAATTCAGCAACTGGGGAAGTTACTATTACACTTCATGCACCAAATCATTTATACAATCAAGTTCTTAAAGATATAATTGGTATAAATGTTGCCAATAGAGCCGAATTATTGTCACTGTTCCAAGACTATAATGAAGCTAAAAGGGAATATGATCAAATTAAATCAGCACTCAAAATGGTTAAACAAACAGGTTATGGTGTTGCCGTACCGACCTTGTGTGACATGCGTCTTGATACACCTGAAATAATAAAACAAGGTAATAGACACGGTATTAAGTTAAAAGCAGTTGCGCCTTCTATACATTTAATAAAAGTAGATGTTGAAAGTACTTTTGANCCAATAATAGGTTCAGAATTACAAAGCAAAGAATTGATCGATCGCTTAATGAAGGATTTTGATACTAAACCTGATGCTATTTGGAAATCTGAAATATTTGGAAGAGGAATAGATGCAATCGTTCAAGAGGGAATCCAAGCTAAATTATTAATGGTGCCTGATAATATCAAATTTAAACTCCAACATGTATTAAGCAAGGTTGTAAATAAAGGATCTAACAACATGATAGCTATCGTTTTATAGACGATAGTTTTTCATAATATTAGTAAACAGACATATGTCTGTTTTTGTTTATGTAAAAAAGTTATATATTTAATCCGTCTTTAATATTATTTTATAGGGAGGACAAACATGATAAAAAACGAGATAGGATTGACAGATGAACAAGTTATAAAGTCAAGAGAAACATATGGTTCTAATGTGATAAGTGAGAAAAAGGGTAATAGTTTTTTTAAGTTGTTTCTTGAGAGCTTAGGTGACCCTATTATTAAAATTCTACTTATAGCTTTAGGGGTAAAAATTCTATTTTTAATAAGTAGTTTTGATTGGTTTGAAACAGTTGGTGTCGTAATAGCAATTCTTCTTGCATCAATTATATCAACACTCTCTGAATATGGTAGTGAGGAATCTTTTAAAAGACTTCAAGAAGAAGCATCTAAAATGCAGTGTAAAGTATATCGAAATGGCAAGCTAAAGGAAATTTACGTTGGTGAGATAGTCTCTAAAGATGTTGTTTTATTACAAACAGGTGATAAAGTTCCTGCTGATGGTATTTTAATTTCCGGAACTGTTAACGTTGATGAATCTGCTTTAAACGGTGAATCTAAAGAAAGACTAAAAAACACTAGTGATAACAATTTGTTTAGGGGCAGTATTATTTGCTCTGGTGAATGTAAAATGTTAGTAACTTTAGTTGGCGATAAAACTATATATGGTAATATAGCCCTGGAATTACAAACTGAAAAAAGGGAAGGACCATTAAAATTAAGGTTAAGAATGTTAGCTCAAACGATTAGTCGTCTAGGCTTCATGGGAGCTGTTTTTGTGTCAGTATCTTATTTATTTAATGTTGTTTTAATTCAAAATGGTTTTAATTTAAGTAAAGCGTGGATGATGATTACTGATTGGCATCCATTTTTAGGTCATATATTACATGCTGTTACACTAGCGGTTACTGTAATTGTAGTAGCAGTACCAGAAGGACTACCAATGATGATTACTTTGGTTTTATCACTAAATATGAAGAAAATGTTAAAAGATAATATCTTAGTAAGAAAGTTAGAAGGAATCGAAACTTCTGGTAGTTTAAATATTCTTTTTACAGATAAAACTGGTACTATTACTAAAGGAAAACTTCAGGTAAAAACCTTTATTAGTGGTAGTGGTGTAGAATATGATAATTTATATGAAATATCGAAAGAAACAGGTTTATTCGAAATTTTAAAAATGTCCTTAATATATAATAATGCATCATCAATAGGAGATGATAATGTAATTGGTAGTAATGCTACTGATAGAGCTTTACTAGAATATATATTGCCATATAAAGATAATGTTTTAAAGTTAAAGCAAGAGAGGATAATAACATTTGATAGTAATAATAAAATGTCTGTAACTAAAATAATTGGGGACAAGCAATTATTTTTAATAAAAGGTGCTCCTGAGAAAATTGTTCCTTACTGTAATTCCTATTATGATACTAACGGTAACATTAAAAGCAACCTTAATAAATTTAATATAAATAGAAAAATAAGTACTATGTCCTCAACTGGTGTTAGATTTATAGCATTAGCTACCTCAACCAAAGAAATAAAATCAAGTTCAAAATTAGAAAATTTAGTATTGGTTGGACTTATAGGCATAAGGGATGAAATAAGAAGGGAAGCTCCTAAAGCTATTGAACTTGTAGATAAAGCTGGTATTCAAGTAGTAATGCTTACAGGAGACTCTAAAGATACTGCTATAGCTATTGCAAAAGAGACTGGTTTGTTAAAACCAGGAGATATTACCCTTACATCAGAAGAATTAAACAAATATAGCGATGAAGCTTTGAAAAGTATAATACCAAGTATTAAAGTAGTCTCAAGAGCTCTTCCTAATGATAAAAGTAGGCTAGTTAGATTATCACAAGAATTAGGTTTGGTTGTAGGAATGACAGGTGATGGTGTAAATGATGCACCAGCTCTTAAAAAGGCAGACGTTGGTTTTGCTATGGGAAGTGGTACCGAAGTTGCTAAAGAAGCTTCAGATATAGTTATTTTAGATGATAATTTTATGTCCATTACTAAGTCTGTTCTTTATGGTCGTACTATATTTAAAAGTATTAGAAAATTTTTAATTTTTCAATTAACAGTTAATTTATGTGCAGTAGGTATATCAATTATTGGACCTTTTATTGGTATTAATAATCCTATAACAGTGATTCAAATGTTGTGGGTAAACATGGTTATGGACACATTAGCAGCGCTAGCTTTCGCAGGAGAACCACCACTTAAAGAATATATGGAAGAGTCCCCTAAGAGACGGGATGAAAAAATAATTAATAAATATATGATGAATCAAATCTTAGTAACAGGGATCTATTCTTTAATATTATGTATTTTTTTCTTAAAGGCTCCGTATATAAGGACGGTGTTTAGAGATGGNAATAATGATATATATTTAATGACAGCTTTCTTTGCATTGTTTATTTTTATGAATATATTTAATGGTTTTAATACTAGAACTCACAGATTAAATCTTTTAGCACACCTAATTAAAAATAAAGGATTCATAGTAATAATGTCATTTATAACTCTTGTTCAGATATTTTTAATATATCATGGTGGATCTTTATTTAGGGTAATTGGCCTTGATGGGCATGAATTTTTAATAGTTATTATTTTAGCAATTACGGTTATACCAATAGATGGAATAAGGAAACTTTTCCTCCGTTTTAGAAAACAAATAGGTGGTGTATAAATAATAGGTAATTCTAAATAAGCAATTTTTTCTATTAAATTAAGCAATTGTTGTATTGTTTTGTCATTATCTGGCACAAAATTTAGGGCAAACTATTGCAATTGTCCATAAAACATGATATTTTATATATGTAAGCATAGTTTGCTTAATAATAATTACATGTGGGAGGTAATTAAAAATGACAAAAGCAGAATTAGTTGAAGTTATGGCTACTAAAGCTGAACTTACTAAAGCAGATGCAGCTCGTGCATTAGATGCATTTCAAGCAGCTGTAACTGAAGCATTAAAGAAAGGTGAAAAAGTTACTCTAGTAGGATTTGGAACTTTTGATGCTAAAAAAAGAGCAGCTCGTATGGGGCGCAACCCTCAAACAGGTGCAGAAGTTAAAATACCTGCAAGAAATGTTGCATCATTCAAAGCTGGAAGTAAATTAAAAGACGCAATTAACTAATAATTTAAAAAGATAAAGCATAAGGCTTTATCTTTTTATTTATAATTAGTATAATGTTGATGGTGAAAAAAATGTATAATAATGCAATGGAAGTATTGAAAAAGATAAATAGTAATGGTTATGAATCTTATGTAGTAGGTGGTTTTGTAAGAGATAGACTCCTTGGCATAAAAAGTACTGATATAGATATCTGTACTAATGCAACTCCACAACAGTTAAGCAACATTTTTAAAGGCGCTATTGCACCTTCAGAAACATATGGAGCTGTTACTTTAATATACAAAAATATTAGATATGAAATAACTACCTATCGCAAGGAAATAAAGTATGATGATCACAGGAGACCAAGCAAAATAGAATATATCGATAATTTATTAGAAGATTTAAAACGTAGGGATTTTACGATCAATACATTTTGTATGGATAGTAATGGTAAAACTATTGATTTACTTGATGCTAAGGACGATTTAGATAATAAGATTATTAAAACAGTAGGGAACCCCAAATATAGATTGAAAGAAGACGTTTTACGTATATTAAGAGCTATCCGTTTTGCGACTTCATTAAATTTTGATATAAATCCAGATGTAAAAAAAGCAATAAAGAAGAATAGTAAGTTATTAAAGAATCTGTCTTATACTAGAAAAAAGGATGAATTAACAAAAATATTTACCAGTGCTAATGCATCTTATGGTATCTCACTTCTAATTGAATTAAAGTTAGGGAAACCCTTAGAATTATCAAATTTAACTAAATTGAAAGTAGTAGATGACATTTTAGGTATTTGGGCTCAACTTGATGTTCTAAAAATATACCCTTTTACTAAAGTTGAAAGAGAAGCTATTGAAAAGATAGAAGAAATATTAAAGATGCAAACAATTGATGATCATGTTCTATATCAATACGGACTCTATATTACTAGTGTTGCTGCTTCTATTATGGGGATGGATAAAGGTTCAATTAATAAGAAATATAATAAACTTCCTATCAAAGGGCGAAGCGAGATTGCTTTTGATATTAAAAAAATATGCAAAAAGCTAAACTTAAGTGAAGGGAAATGGATAAAAGATGTATATTTGTTATTAGAAAAAAACATCATAGATGGAACACTTAAAAACAATGAAGAATCAATAGAAAAATTTATAACAACTTACTTAAGTGAAAAAAGCAAATAATAGGCATGCCTTTTTATGAGGTGTGCTTTTTTTCACTTAAGTAATTAAGATTAGCAATAAGAGTATGATTTATTGTGATAGCAAACGATTGATGATATAATAATTCTAGGTGATATTATGAATGTTGGAAAATTAATAGAAGTTATGAAAACAAGGAGTGTCCATATTCCAATGTTTCTTTTGAAAAACTATAAATCATTGAATATAAACGAATTAGAGATGATTGTTTTATGTTTACTTATGGATGAGTCTTCTATTGTAGATTATACTAAGATAGCCTCAAGTTTAAATATAGAGGGTCAAGATGTGTTATTGATTATTAACAATTTAAATGAAAAAGGATTAGTAGAGGTAAATGTAGTTAAAAATGAACAAGGTATTATGGAAGAACATATATCTATTGATAATTTATATAATAAATTAGCTTTAACTATGATAGGGGAAGAAAAAGAGTCTGCATCTAATATTTACGAAACTTTTGAACGTGAGTTTGGGCGTACTTTATCATCGATGGAGTATGAGATTATATCAGGATGGCTTGAATCTAATTATAAAGAAGAAGTGATTGTAGAAGCTTTAAGAGAAGCTGTTTATAATGGTGCTAGTAATTTAAGATATATTGACCGAATATTACATGAGTGGAATAAAAAGGGAATAAAGAGTGTAAAAGATGTGAGAGCAAATAAAGAAGCTTTCGCTAAAGCTAAAAAAGAGCCGATTGAAATACCTGATTATAATTGGTTAGAGGATAATGAGTAAGATAAATCATATTCTCAAATATTTAGATGAACTTTACCCTGATCCTAAATGTGAATTAAATTATAATGAAGATTATGAATTATTAATAGCTGTTGTACTTAGTGCTCAAACAACAGATAAAAAGGTAAATAAAGTAACTCCTATCTTGTTTAGTAAATATCCATCTTTAAAAGCCTTAAAAGAGGCCAATATCGAAGATTTATATGAGATACTAAGACCGATAGGTATGTATCACAAAAAGGCTCATTTCGTTAAAGAAATAGCCAGAGAGTTAGATGAGAGATATAATGGTAAAGTATCGAATGATAGAAAAGCCTTAGAAAGTTTGAGTGGAGTAGGTAGAAAAACAGCTAACGTAGTTATGGCAGTTCTTTTTAATGGGCCATATATTGCAGTTGATACCCATGTATCAAGAGTATCTAAAAGGTTAGGTCTAGCAAAAGAAGAAGATAATGTTTTACAAATAGAGAAGAAATTAATGAGATTAATAGAAGAACAAAAGTTAGCTAAAGCACATTATCAATTGGTTTTATTTGGTAGATATCATTGTAAAGCAATGAAGCCTAATTGTGATAATTGTAAAATAAGTAATATTTGTAAATATAAAAAGAAAGGCTAATGTTAAAACGATATGATTAAAGTAGACAACAACTGAACGTCTACTTTTTTTAATGCAATATTTGAAAATATAAAACCCCAATTCAATATAAGATTGAATCAGGGTTTAAGAAAGTTCTTTTGTTTTATGTTTCCCCGCCACTAACAACACTTATTTTCCTAGTAGCAGGAGGTGTAATTGTAATAGCCTCACCCTTATATGTAACAGAATAAGTAATCGTATACACGTTAGGTTTGCTAGTATCTAGGTTTATTATAATATTATCTTTATCATATACAACAACACCATCTTTGTTTTTGATAGTTTTAGTAATGATAGTGTCAGAACTTTTAGTTACATCAACCGAATCTACTAATATTTTTATACCTGGATCATCAGTTGCTATTGTAAAATTATCAGTCACATTAATTGTTTTATCAATCGAACCATCAGGATATTTAACTAGCCATGCTTCTTTGGAAAGAAAAGGACTTTTAGTTAAAGTTATTTCACTACCTTTACTTTCGCTTTTTTTAAATATTGAGTAACAAGTTTTTACAACATATGTTAATGGACCACCCGTTGTAGGGGTATGCGAATATTTAGTATCAGAAGTCCATCCTAATAGTGATAAAGTTCCATCGCTTTTCTTAAGATAAACATTATAACCTAAGGTACCGAGAAGACTTGCGTTTTCTTGCTTGTGAAGATTAATATATTTATCTGTATGTCCAGCAATAGTCTTTAAATATTCATCTGTTATCATGTTAGGTGCTTCAACAGCTGACCATGAAAGATTTACTTTTGAACCATCTCTTGTAGCATCAAGATTTTTCACATTATTTAAAGTATCAAAACGTGGAGACACTTCTGTAGGTTCAGTTCCTTTTTTAAAGAATTCAGTTCTAATCATATCACTTGGTGTATTTTTACTAGGTAACATTGCTGGAATAGTACCATATTCAACTTGGGTTTTAACAACACTTTTAGGCATTGTGAACTTTTTACCATTTTTCTCAAATATACCTTTTGCAAGAGCATTAAATAATCTATCCTTCGCTCTTGATGAAGTTCCAAAAGTACTATAACTCTTAGATGTTATATTTTCATGTCCATACCACATACCAATTGAATAATCAGGTGAGTACCCTATAACCCATAAGTCACTAATAGCTGAAGCAGGTAGGCCCTTCTTTTTCTTATCGGCATCAGTTAGGTTAGATGTTCCGGATTTTCCAGCTATTTCAATACCGCTAATACGACCAGCAACATTGGTAGTATCAACAGCCCACTTAAGTACATCTGTAATCATATAAGCCGTTGAATCAGACATAACTCTTACCTTTTCAGGTTTATAAGTAGTAACTTCATTAGTCTCTATTATCTCAATTTTATTTACTGCAAAAGGTTCAATATAATATCCACCATTACCAAAAGCAGCATAAGCAGTTGCCATTTGAAGTGGTGATGATCCATTAAAACCACCAACTGAATGAGCTTCATGAATCATCCCGCCATGTATCTCAGGCGTTATTCCAAGGGACTTAACAAATTTAACAATGTTTGAATTATCAACTTGTTGAAATGCTTTTAAAGCAGTAACATTGCGGGATTGACCTAATGTATATTTTAAAGTTTGGAACCCTCTATATTTATTGTCCCAGTTGTTCATTTTTTGACCAGTTGAATATGAATGTACATCATCAATAAAAGGGGTATAAGTAGACCAATTATTGTATTCCATACCAGGACCATAATCAAATAGAGGCTTTGCAGTGGACCCTATTTGATTATTTAAATCAGTTGCAAAATTAAG
>JGI24710J26742_10005428_pt1 | contig 10075 bp, 10 predicted proteins | sample BioPla2DNA2_FD_26742 | JGI IMG/M metagenome (IMG submission 26742) | reverse complement strand
GGGATCCAAACCGGTTTGCGCAAAATGAGATTGCCCAGAATCCGTAGTTTTTGCGCATCCAGCGTTTTTGCACGGTAAAATCCGAACGGATACGCGGTGAAATGATTATCGGATGCGGACAGGAGCAAATCTTCCATTATCTGTGGATACACAACGGCCGGCTCGACAACGGTTTTTGTTCCGTAATCCGTTTGACCGGGTTGGGGTTTTTGCAAAGAAAGGTCCTCTTCGATCTGCAGTCGAACGCTGATGACAAAAATCGCAAACACAAGCCAAAACAGAAGGGAGCGAATAACCCGTTTCATTTCAAACCGAAGGAGTCTCATGGCTTTCTCTGATCGGAATGCAATACATTGAGATAGGCAGCTTCCAAAGACGGAGCGACCGCACGGAAGTCTTTTTCCGGTTGGCCGTAGCACAGGAAACGCAGCCGGAGGCCTTGCGCAGTGTCTTTTTGCTCATAGACGAGATAGCGTTTTTTGAATGCGGCCAGCTCATGGCGGGGCAAATCGGTTTCGTAGCTTACCTCTTTGGCCGTATGCAAAAGGTCTTTTACCTCTCCCTGATAAAGAATCGCCCCGTTTTCCAGAATGCCGATATGGGAGCTGCTGCTTTCTATATCGCTGGCAATATGTGTGGACAATAATACCGTTTTATCTTCTGCCAGATCCGACAAGAGGTTCCGAAACCGGATTCGCTCTTCCGGATCCAGCCCGGCGGTCGGTTCGTCCACGACAAGAATCGGCGGGTCGTTCAGCAGACACTGCGCGATTCCCAGCCGCCGTTTCATACCGCCGGACAAAGCACGCACCTTCTTTCGTTTTGCATGCAACAGATTGGTCAGATCCAGCAAACGGTCCATCCGGTCGTGCAGGGTCTGTTTGTCGATCCCGTCAAGGACCCCAAGATAATACATTATATTCCAACCGAAATGAAGATGAATTGGCAGACGCCGTGTCTGAGGTGTTGATGCAAAGAAAACAGATGGTTGTGGAACAAAGAAGGCAGACCATTCTGCTGGAACGGCAAAAACAGAGAATGGCCGGTATTTTGCATGAAATCAAAAATCCGCTGACGACCTTAAAAGGGGAGATTGCTCTTCTTTCTACCCGGGGAGATCCAGCACTCATATCGGCTGTGGAAAGAATGCAGCGCAGTGAAACGCGGATTGAACAGGGTTTGCGTGCGCTTTCCATCGGTGATGCGGCGGAACAACAGCAGGCACAGCAGAAACCCTGCACTTTCGCAGATTTAGAACGGCTGCTTGCAAAGCATCTGACAGCCAATCCGGTACCGGTTCATATACAAAACCATGCGGCAGACAAGCAAAAAACGATGCGACTGGACCCGCTTCTGTTTTGGAAGCGGTCGACAATCTGCTGGGTAATGCCAATCGCTATGCGAAAAAGCAGATTACGCTGACGCTGCAGGACGAGGCCCCGTTCATGCGCGTATGCGATGACGGACCCGGTTTTTCGGAAGAAGCTTTGCAGCATGCCATGGACAAATACTATAGCGAAGAGCAAAAAACCGATCATATAGGCTATGGATTGTACATTGCGCGGGTTCTACTGGAAAAACAGCAGATCCGTCTTACCTTGGCAAACCGGGNCGGCGCCTGCGCTGAACTCACATTCTTATCCGAACAAAAAGATACAAACGGCTAAATTCAGCCAACTTGACACCGAACATATGTTCTGCTATTCTTGTCGCAGGAGGAATCGGCGATGAAAAGTTTGCGGTGTCTGGCGGTTGTGCCGATATACGAAGCGATGACGGGGAATATTTGCGTGTACTACGGGCTGAAAGGCGAGGCCGTCAAACAGCCGTTTACGGTACAAACGCAAATGCGCCGTTTTTTTCGCGAGCACCGGATCGACGAGAAAGAATATCAAAAGAAAGCCCGCCGGGTTTTGGGGATCAAAAAATCGCTGCCTCTGGGTTTCACATCCGACTGCATCTTTATGCCGGTCAAAGTGCGCGTACCGATTGCCCGATCGGACGGCGCCTATGCCTATGTGCGTTATGAAGCCATACAGGATATTTCAGACAATCAGATCCTTTTGACAACCGGAGAACCGCTGGATTGCCTGCAGTCCAGGCGCAGCCTGGCGGAGTCGCTGGCGCGGGCCGGCACCATACAGGCAGTTTTGTGCAGCGAGGAAGCGCGGGCAATGGCCGAACGCGAACTGCTGCGTATGAAAATGCAGCAGGCCAAAAAGGTATTGGACGATCTCACAAAGTACGGATAAGCCCCCCCTGCTTGAAGACTCCCTCCGGTTGTTGTAAAATAGAGACAGTTCCGTGGGCAGACGGAATGCTCGATTCGAATCCGATCGCCTAAAGCGCAAGCCATGGCGGGCGGATCAAAGGGTGGGATAGGAAACGNCCCCGCCTCCCGTGCTTGGAAAGAGACGAGCCAATCAGAATGCGTCTCTCCCTGCACAGAAATACTAAGGGGGAAATATACATGAAAATGAAAAAAGTACTTATCGCAATGCTTTTGGTACTTGCGATGCTGGCGACCGCGTGCGGCGGCGAAGAAGCCACCGAAGCGCCCGCAACCGATGCACCGACAGAAGAAGCAACCGAAGCCGTCGACACAACCGAAGAAGCGGCCGACACAACGGAAGAGGCCCAAGAGGAACCGGTGGAAGCCAAAGGCGAGATCATACTCTCCACAACGACATCCACCGAAGACAGCGGTCTTTTGGATGCGATTCTGCCGGATTTCACGGATAAAACCGGCTATACGGTAAAAGTTGTGGCTGTCGGGACCGGAGCTGCGCTGCAAAACGGAAGAGACGGCAATGCCGACGTACTCCTCGTGCACGCAAAAGCATCGGAAGAAGAATTTGTAGAAGAAGGCTACGGAGTCGAACGTTTTGACGTCATGTACAATGACTTTGTCATCGTCGGACCCGAAGCGGATCCGGCCGGCCTGAAAGCCGACTATGGCGCCGATGTCAAAGGTGCCCTGCAGCATATTGCAGAAGAAAAAGCCGCTTTTGTATCCCGCGGCGACGATTCCGGCACGCACAAAAAAGAACTGCAACTCTGGGAAGCGGCAGAAATGACCGACCCCGGTGAAGATGCAGCCAATGAATGGTATACCTCGGCAGGAAAGGGCATGGGCGATGTGCTGACCATGGCATCGGAAATGGAAGCCTATACCATGACCGACCGCGCCACGTATCTTGCCATGAAGGATGATCTGGATCTGGTGATTGTTGTGGAAGGTGCAGAAGATCTGTTCAATCAGTATGGCGTCATTGCCGTCGATGCTTCGGTTTCCGACGGGATCAATACCGAAGGCGGCCAGGCGTTTGTAGACTGGATTCTGGCACCGGAAACCCAGGAGCTGATCAAAGGATACGGCGTGGAAGAATACGGCGAGCCTTTGTTCGTTCCCAACGCACAATAAATCGTGCCTTTCGGCATGCATAAGAGGTAAAAGAGGGGACGCTATGTCCCCTTTTTCCTAATGTAGAGGGGATCGTATGCAGCATTTACTGAACGGGTTTCGAGAGGCTTTTGTGCTGCTTTCGAATCTGGACAAGGAAATTTTCGATATTATCTTTTTATCTTTTCGCGTTTCTCTGACGGCGACGGTACTCGGGGCTTTGTTTTGTATTCCGACAGGGATCGCACTGGGGATTACGCCGTTTCGCGGGAAGCGTATTTTCGGCCGCATCTTATTCACCCTGATGAGCACGCCTTCTGTGATTGTGGGTCTTTTGGTGCTGTTGTTTATCTCGCGCAACGGCCCTCTCGGTTTCCTGGGGATTCTATACACACCCACTGCCATGATACTGGCGCAAACGCTTTTGGTGGCGCCCTTGCTTCTGGGCTTGTCCTTTTCCCTGGCGAGGCAACAGGGGCGCGTGATCGACCGGGTGGGAAAAACCCTGGGCGCTTCGTTTGGCCGGCGGGTTATCCTTGTGATGCGCGAATTAAAGGCCGAGAGCCTGGCGCATGCGATGACCGGCTTTTCGCGCGCTATCAGTGAAGTGGGGGCCGTCATGATTGTGGGCGGCAATATCAAATACCACACCCGGGTCATGACAACGGCCATTACCCGTTTGAATTCCATGGGAGAGTACCCCACCGCTATCGCTTTAGGGATCGTCCTTTTTATCATCAGTTTATTAATCAACTCTCTTTTATACCGCTTTCAGGAAGGGCCTTCGTATGAAGATCGAATGTAGAAATATCCGAAAGAGCTACGGCGAAACGGAAATCCTGCGTTTTTCCGAATTGGTGATACCGTCGGGGGCATTTTTGGGTATTATCGGAGAAAACGGCAGCGGGAAGTCCACGCTTTTGCATCTGATTGCCGGGCTGGATGATCGCTATGAGGGCACGATACAATTTGACGGGCAGGAGAGAAACCGCACGCATGCACAGCAGATGACGCTGGTGATGCAAAAACCCTATATGCTGAAACGCAGCGTGTTGCATAATCTGACCTATCCGCTGGAAATACGGGGCATAGACAAACAGGAACGGCTCAAACGGGCGCGTGATACCGCCGAACGGTACGGGCTTTTAGCCCTGCTTTCGCAGCGGGCTGATCGTTTGTCGGGCGGCGAGATGCAAAAACTGAATCTGGCCCGGGCGGAGATGATCCGTCCCCGCCTGCTTATGCTGGATGAACCCACTGCCAATGTGGATAAGGCGTATACCAAGATCATTGAAATGCATCTGCGGGACTATTATGAAAAAGAAAAACCGACGATTCTGCTTGTAACCCATTCGGGGGAACAGGCCGCGCGACTGTGCAATCGCGTAATACATGTGAAACGGGGCAAGGAATATGCAATACTTCCAAACAATTGATGTAAACCAGGCGGTGGAGCGCATGCTGGACAGGGCAAACGAGCAGCCGCTCCGTATCGAAGAGGTGGAGCTGTCTTCTTCCTACGGGCGCCTTTTGGCAAAAAACATCGCTGCGGATACGGTCCTGCCGGCGTTTCGGCGCAGCACGATGGACGGTTACGCCGTGCGCGCCTCGGACTGCATGGGTGCATCCGCCAGCGTGCCCGCCATGCTGAGGTTGGCGGGAGAGGTGCCGATGGGAGAGCCTGCATTGATTCCCGTGCAAAAAGGGCAGGCGGTGTATGTACCCACCGGTGCAATGATCCCCGAGGGGGCGGATGCGGTTGTCATGGTGGAAGAAACCAAAACACTGGGAGATTTATGCCTCGTGTATCGCAGTCCGGCGGCAGGCGAACATATTGTGTTTCCCGGAGAGGATGTGGAAAAAGGCGAGATCCTTCTCAAAAAAGGCACGCGGATCGGTCCGGAAACAGCCGGGATGCTGGCCGCCCTGTCGGTGTTTTCTGTCCCGGTGTTTGCAGAACCCAAAGTCGCCATTCTTTCCACCGGCAATGAAATTATCGGACAGGATGAAGCGCTCACCCCCGGCAAAGTACGGGATATCAATACCTATACGATTGAAGCGCAAATGCACGCGCTCGGTTGCCGGATCGTCTCCAAACAAAGGATGAAAGACGACAAGGAAGCACTGATCCGGGCCGTGCGGGAGGCGGCGGAACAGGCGGATTTCGTCTTTTTGTCCGGCGGCAGCAGCGTGGGCGCCAGAGACTATACAAAAGATGCCATCACCGCTTTATCGGGGGAACTTTTGTTTCACGGACTCAATATCAAACCCGGCAAGCCGACCCTGGCGGGCTTTGCCAACGGCTGCTGGATACTGGGCTTGCCCGGCCATCCGGTGTCGGCGCTTTTGGTCCTGCGCTCGGTTTTGTTTCCGTACTGGGAAGGCCGCTACGGGGAAAAACTCCCGCGTGTGACGGTGCAGGCCCGTTTGTCGGAGAATATGGCCTCTTCACCGGGCCGGCTGACAATGCAAAGCGTTACACTGAAAAAACAGGACGACGAATGGATCGCCACACCCTTTTACGGCCCGTCGGCCTTTATCAGCCAATTGGTGCGGGCGGACGGCGTAATCACCGTACCCAGAGAAACCGAAGGCCTGTACGCGGGCGATATAGTGGAGGTGGAACGACTCATATGAAACGCAATACGTATATAGAAAATACGCAGCTGGATACCGCCAGAAAAAACTTTCTGGACCGGCTGCATCTCGAACCGAAAACCGAGCCGATTCCTGTGAAAGAAGCAGCCGGACGGATCTGTGCGCAAGCGGTGTACGCCAAAATGTCATCGCCCGCTTACAATGCCGCCGCCATGGACGGGATCGCCGTGCGTTCTGCCGATACGGCTGCGGCCCGGCCGCATGCGCCGGTTTTTTTGGAAGAGCAGGACTATGAAAATATCAATACCGGCCAACCGCTTCCCAAAGGATATGATGCGGTGATTATGATTGAAGATGTCGTGATGGAAGGCGAGAAGGCGCGCATTCATGCGGCGGCCGCGCCGTTTTCCCACGTGCGTGTGATCGGCGAGGATATTGTGGAAACCGAAATGATCATCCCGTCGGGGCATACGATCCGGCCGGTCGATGTAGGCGCCATGCTGGCGGGCGGTGCAGATACCGTAACGGTGATTGCCCGCCCGGTCGTAGCGATTCTTCCCACCGGAACAGAGATCGTCGAACGCGCAGAGGATATGCAGACCGGCAAAGTGCTCGACAGCAATTCCTGGATGCTGGCGGGCCTGGTGGAAGAAGCGGGCGGCGTGCCGGTGCGCCATAGACCGGTACCGGATGCATACGAAACCATTAAGGAAAAAGTGGCGGAATTGGCACGAACCAACGATATACTCCTCATCGGTGCAGGTTCTTCTGCCGGCAGCAAAGACTTCACCCGCGCGGTGATGGAAGAACTGGGCACGGTGATTCGTCACGGCATTGCGATCAAACCCGGAAAACCGACCGTTTTAGGCATCATCGGGCAGACGCCGGTGATCGGGATCCCGGGTTATCCCGTATCGGCCTATGTCAGCTTCCGGGAATTTGTGGAACCCGTTTTGCTGGAACTGGGCGGCAGACGCAAGTACAAACAGACGCTTACGGCCGAACTGTCCATGGATGTCACTTCGTCGTTAAAATATGCGGAGTATCTGCGATTGCGGATCGGAAAGGTGCGCGGCCGCTATGTGGCCACGCCGATGCAAACGGGCGCCGGGGTGTCCATGAGCCTGGTGCGCGCGGACGGGATCGGCGTGATTCCGCAGGATACGGAAGGGATGCATGCAGGCGAGCCGATCGATGCGGTTTTGGTGCGCGACCGGGCGGAGATCGATGAAACGCTGGTGATTACCGGCTCCCATGATGTGGTGCTGGATATTGTGGGTGACTATATGCCGGTGTCTTCCACCCATGTGGGCAGTATGGGCGGGATCCTGGCCATGCTGTCCGGACAGACGGTGATTGCCCCCGTGCATTTGCTGGATCCTGCCACGGGCGAATACAATATACCGTATGTGAAAAAGTATTTGCAGGAGCCCATGGCGATCATTAAAGGCGTAGAGCGCACGCAGGGCTTAATGGTGCAAAAAGGGAATCCGAAGAATATTACCGGCTATGAGGATCTCATACGGGAGGATATCCATTTTATCAACCGCCAGTCCGGTGCAGGCACGCGGGTTTTGCTGGATTACCGCCTGGCACAGGCCGGTCTGGAAGCGGACAAAATCCGTGGCTACGACAATGCCGTCACCACGCATATGAATGTAGCCCAGGCCGTGCGGGCAGGGGACGCCGACACCGGTTTGGGTGCGTATTCTGCCGCCTTGGCCCTGGGCTTGGACTTTTTGGAAACCGACGCGGAAAGCTACGACTTTCTTGTGCGGCAGGAGGATTTGGAGGACCCGCGGGTGAAACGGTTTATCCGGGTGCTGACATCGGATGCTTTTTTGGCGGAAGTGCAGGCACGCGGTGGCTATGACACAAAACATACCGGCCGGGTGGATCTGATTTGAACGGGCAAAAAGAAGTCCGGGCGCATTATCTCGTCTTTTTCATCCTGGGACTTCTCTCCATCGGTATCGGCATCCTTTTATGCCCGGATTTCACACAAATCCGGGCAGGTCTGCTGCATATGATTCTGCATCCGTCACTCTTGTCGACGGACTATATGGTCGTGGGGCAGTGCATGGGCGCGAGCTTTGTCAACGCGGGGCTATTGGTATGGGCTACGCTTTTGGTGTACCGCTGGGCGCAAGCCAAATTGCAGGGCCTGCAGGTCGCCGCCCTGATGATGGTCTTCGGCTATGGTTTTTTCGGGAAGAATCTGTTTAATGTATGGCCGCTGGTGATCGGGGTTATGCTGGCGAGCCGCCATGCCGGCAGAAATCCGCGGGAGGATGTTGCGCTGGCGTTTTTTGCCGCGTCTCTGTCACCTTTGGTGTCGGTTCTTGCCGTGGGGACGCCGCTGATGATTCACGCTTCCCTTTGGATCACGGTGCCGATTTCCGTGGCGGCAGGCATACTGGGCGGCTTTCTGATCGGGCGGTTTTCCGCCTATGTAAGACGACTGCACCATGGCGCGAGTTTGTACAATGGCGCGCTCAGCTCCGGCATGGTCGGCATACTGGCCAACTTTCTGCTCATATCGGTCGGACTCGGGCATGACCGGCTGCTGGACAATACCTTTATCAGCGGCGAAAACCTGACGCTGGGACTCATCGTTTTCGGATTGTCGCTGTATTTTATACTGGCCGGTTTGATTCTGAACAAAGGCTTCCGAGGACTGCATTATTTTTTGGGCCGCAGCTTTTCCAGTATCGACTTCGTCTATCAGTTTTCTCTGGGTAAAACGCTGATGAATATGGGATTGGTGGGGCTGTTCTGCCTTTTGTATGTCGTACTGATTCCCAGTGCGCAGTTAAACGGCCCCGTATACGGCGGCTTGTTTACGATTGTCGGCTTTGCTGCGCACGGCGTTACTTTGCCCGCCATGCTCCCCGCCGCTGTGGGGGTTTCCCTCGGTGCGTTTTTTACCGGCGGAATCAGCGGCGTACTCACCGGCGGCGACTTTTTGGGCCCGGCCATTGAAAAGCTGGGTTCCCGGGATATGCTGGTCGCCTGGATGTTTGTCGGCGGGTTTTCGCCGATGACAAAAATGTATGGCGTTACCGCAGCGATCCTTGCGGGGTTTTTGCATTCGATTACCGTCACCAATATCGCCCCTTTGCACGGCTGGATGGTCGGCTACAACAACGGTTTTTCCATGGGGCTGATTGCCATGCTGTTTTTCCCGATGATTGAGATGATGAGCAAACGGGACTATTTCTACAAAATCTTCAAAGGATTTCTGGGCAAAGAACAAACCGAACAGGGCGTACTGGAGAAGAATATTCCGAGCTGAGATGCATCGCCAAGGATTTCATCCAAAAGCTCTATGAGTTTCTCCCTGTCCTGCGGCGGAATGATATAGTTTTCATTGATAGTATTGCCATGGTAATCAAAGCCGAAGAAGTTCAGATACTCTTCGTTGAGAAGATGGATATGCATGTAATGGATACGGGTTTTAAATACCGTCGTGATGGTATAAAAGGAGTCGTCGCCATAACTGCCCATATACGGGGTGTACTCCGTATCTTCCAGCAGCTTTAGCAGGGCTTGTGTCTGCGCATCCGACGGATCTTTTCGTTTTCGGTCAATTTCCTCATAGTTTTCTGCCCACTCGATCTTGGTGATCCGAATGGGTTTTTTCATGATGTCGTAAAAATGCCTGGTGCGAAACGGCCAGGCAAGGGAGAACGCAAGCAGTATCAGGCTTACGCCGATCGCCAAAAGCAAAACGAACAATTCTTTTCGGGACATGGTTTTTTTCATGGGATCACCTCTTTTTTGGGATACGGTCCGGATTCCTTGTGCATTTCTTACCCTTTAGCAGGGAGTTGTCCCCTCCGTTTCGCAAAGAGACAGAAATTCGGTATAATAGACGGTATGAAAGACGAATACGGAAGAACCATCGACTATCTTCGCATTTCGATTACCGATCGATGCAATCTGCGTTGCGTATATTGTATGCCGGAAGAAGGCGTACGTAAATTCCTGCACGAAGACATGCTCTCTTTGGAAGAAGTGGCGGAGATTGCCCGCGCCTTTGTGGCGGCGGGGGNTAAGAAAATACGGCTCACC
>JGI24710J26742_10005427_pt1 | contig 10075 bp, 10 predicted proteins | sample BioPla2DNA2_FD_26742 | JGI IMG/M metagenome (IMG submission 26742) | reverse complement strand
GACGGTATTGGCAATTATTATGATGCCCTGGACGTAGCCCGGGAAATGGCTGGCTTGTCTGAAGATAGCCCGGTAGAACTGTTGAATGAAACTAACATTTGGGGAAGCCTGGGTTTGAGAGCGTTGACGTTGCTGCCCAATCAGATGAAGCAGCCCTTACTTCAGTTGCGGTATGAGTAATCCGGGGGAGGAATTTTTTTTGTCATTCACGGAAACCATTTATGGTGTGCTTTTCGAACCGGCGGCGACTTTGCGCAGCCTAGCCGACCACAAACCGTACGGAACTGCCCTGTTAGTTTTCATAGGGGTATTGCTTTGGAGTGTAGTTTTTGAACAGGCCTTAAATGTTTATGGTGATAGTCAAATACAGGAGATGATCCCCGCCAATCTTTACTGGTTGTTCAGCCTGTTTGGCGCTATCCTGTCATTGCTGGTACTGCTGGTAGGTAGCGGACTGTTATCTTTGATCAGCGAACTAATCTATGGAAAATTCAACGCCGGAGGGATACTGGTAGTTTTATGCTACTCTTCTATTCCGGGTATTCTGGGCCCCCCTCTTCACTATGCCTCCACATTGGCCGGGCTTCAGTGGTTAGGAGCTATACTGGCCGGACTGTGCATGCTATGGGTACTGGTGTTACAGGTGATAGGAGTCAGGGAATCCTTGCAGGTTACTACCGGGCAAACCATCTTAATAATGCTCTTGCCATTGCTCGTGTCAGTATTACTGATCGTAGGAATGGCGATTCTTGCCACTATGACCCTGACTATTTAACCAAACATCACCTGCAACAAGAAGGATAAAATTTCCTGTTTACCGAATAGGTAATGGGGAAACTGATCCTAGGGGGGGATAGTATGCCTAAGAAAATTTTGATTGTAGATGATCAAAAAGGAGTGCGGCGTCTCCTGGAGGAACTGTTTAAGAAGGAAGGCTGGAATGTGTACATTGCCGCCAATGGCCTGGAAGCCATTGACCGAGTGCAGGAAGTGATCCCGGATATTGTTCTGATGGATATGAAAATGCCCAACATGAATGGCCTGGAGTCTTCTTCACAAATACTGCAACTGTATCCCGACATCAAAATAGTGATGATGACTGCCTACGGTGAAATGGATGTGGTAAAAAAGGCTTTGGAAGTTGGTGTTCAACGGTGCATCACTAAGCCTTTTGATATATTGCGCCTGCGTGATTTGGTAAATGAACTGGTGATGGATGGAGTATTGTAATTATTTAAAGAGGTGAGAGCATGTTAGTTTCAGTACACGAGTTACTCTTGAAAGCCGACCAGAAGGGATATGCAGTCGGGGCGTTTAATGCCAACAATATGGAGATTATTCAGGCTATAGTGGAAGCCGCCGAATTGGAGCAATCACCGGTAATCATGCAGGCCAGTCAGGGCGCTATCAACTATGCGGGTTTGGAGTATATCACTCAAATGGTAACCATTGCTGCGCAGCAAGCCACTATTCCCGTAGCCTTGCACCTGGATCATGGCACTGATTTTTCCCAGGTAGTGCGCTGTATCCGCAGTGGGTTCACTTCCGTAATGTATGATGGTAGTAAGCTGCCCCTGGAAGAAAATATTGCTGTGACTAAGCAAGTCTTAGCCATGTCCCGGCCTATCGGGGTATCAGTCGAAGCTGAACTGGGTACAATAGGGGGAACCGAGGATAATGTCCATGTGGATCAACGGGATGCCCTGTTCACTAATCCGGAAGAGGCTCGCTATTTTGTGGAACAAACCGGGGTAGACAGCCTGGCTATAGCTATCGGTACCGCCCATGGTCGTTACCAGGGTGAACCTCAACTCGATTTCGCCCGCCTGCAACGAATCAAAGACCTAGTAAAAATACCGCTGGTTCTACATGGTTCTTCCGGCGTACCTGACGATGCCATTCGACAGGCAATTGAATTAGGTATCCGTAAAGTCAACATTGATACCAACATCCGGGAAGCATTTGTCGGGGAAATGCGCCGCATTATAGAAGAGAAACCTGATGAGATTGATCCCCGCAAGATCCTGGGACCTGCCCGTCAGGCCACCGTGGAGATTATCCGTGAAAAAATTAGGGTGTTCGGCAGTTCAGGGCATGCCTAAAAGAAACATGACTTTATCCTAACAGTGATAGAGGGAATAAAGGAGGTTTTTCTTTGCGAATCTTTATTGACTCTGCTAATATAGATGAAGTAAAAGAGATTAACCAAATGGGGTTTCTGGCCGGGGTGACCACTAATCCTACTCTGGTAGCAAAAGAGAAAAGGGATTATCGGGAAGTGATTCAAGAAATAAGTCAAGTGGTAGATGGCCCCATCAGTGCCGAGGTTATCTCTCTGGAATATGAACAAATGGTGCGCGAGGGCGAAGAACTAGCCACCATACACCCCAATGTAGTGATCAAAATACCTCTTACAGAAGCAGGCCTTAAGGCTATAAGCACCCTGAAGAAAAAAGCAATACCTACTAATGCCACTCTGATTTTTTCCGCTAATCAGGCCTTGTTGGCTGCTCGAGCCGGAGCAGCCTATGTTAGTCCTTTCTTAGGTCGGGTCGACGATTACGGAAATGATGGATTGACCCTCTTGAGCGACATACTTACCATTTTTGATCAGTATATGCTGCCAACAGAGGTTATTGCTGCCAGCATTCGTCATCCCATGCACGCCGTACAGGCGGCACTCCTGGGTTCACATATAGCTACTATTCCGTATAGTGTTCTGAAACAAATGGTGAAGCACCCCCTCACTGATGCGGGGATCGAAAAGTTTATGGCAGATTGGCAAAAGGCGTTTTAGCATGCCTACAGGGGAGGTCAAAAAGTTGGAACGGGAACTGGCGCTGGAGTTTGCGCGCGTAACCGAGGCGGCAGCATTAGCAGCAGCCTGTTGGGTAGGCAAAGGTGATAAAGAAGCTGCTGATGGTGCAGCTGTTACAGCTATGCGGGCTATGTTTGACTCGGTTTCTGTAGATGGAACCGTTGTTATCGGTGAGGGTGAGATGGATGAAGCCCCCATGCTCTATATNGGAGAAAAGGTGGGAATTGGTACTCCGCCACAAGTGGATATTGCCGTGGATCCTTTGGAAGGAACCAATATTGTAGCCAAAGGTTTGACGGGGGCCATTGCTGTCCTGGCAGCAGCTCCACGCGGCTCCCTATTACATGCGCCCGATATGTATATGGATAAAATTGCCGTGGGGCCTGAGTGTAAAGGTAGAGTTCACTTGGATGCTCCTGTTAGGGAAAACCTGCGGGAAGTAGCTCGGGCCTTAGATAAACTAGTTACTGAAGTCACGGTAGTCATCTTAGACCGTCCGCGTCATCAGCAGTTGATCGAAGAAGTACGTCGGGTGGGAGCACGCATAAAACTGATCACTGATGGAGATGTATCACCGGGAGTTGCGGCGGCCTATGAAAACTCCGGGGTCGATATTTTAATGGGCATTGGCGGTGCCCCGGAAGGTGTCATCACAGCGGCAGCTCTCAAATGCCTGGGCGGAGATTTTCAAGCCCGGCTGTTTCCAGAGGAAGAGGAGGAAATAAATCGCTGTCATGAAATGGGTATCAGTCAAGTTGATCGACTGTTTACTATTGATGAATTAGCTACTTCCGATGATGTTATCTTTGTGGCTACCGGCATCACGGATTCTTTTTTGCTCAAAGGTGTTCGCTATTACAAACGCCGGGCTGTGACTCAAACACTGGTCATGCGTAGCACCTCCGGNACGATCAGACATATTGAAGCCAATCACGATTTGGATCGTAAACCACTGTTTCGCGATCATCGTATCAAGCTGCTTATAGAGTAAGGGAGGGGAAATCTCAGAGGATTAGAATCTGCCTATTCTGGGGACACTATCATCATCCCCCTTATCATGGAAAAGCGTAACAAGACTGTATCCTACCGGGCAACTCACCGCCAGGGATTGGCTGGGGCACGTTTTTCGATCACACCATCTGTTTTTTTACCTATTATGATCAGACAATAAGGTTGTAAATGTGTAGGTAACCATCTGGAAGGAGGACCATGTTGGCGAACGTAAATATATCCGAACTGGAAAACAAGACTATACTGGAATTGTATCAAATTGCTCGGGACATAAATCTGATTGGTTATTCCAAACTACGAAAAAAAGAATTGGTATTTGAAATTACCAAGGCTTTAACTCATTCTGATGAACTGCTTCAAGCCCAGGGTGTATTGGAGATCATGCCTGATGGGTATGGGTTTTTAAGACCATTTGCTTATCTGCCCAGTCAGGATGATATCTATGTCTCTCCTTCTCAGATTCGTAAGTTCGAACTGCGCACCGGGGACCGGGTAGCCGGCCAAGTGCGTTCACCTAAGGACAATGAACGTTTCTTCGCCTTACTAAAAGTAGAAGACGTAAATGGGTTTCCCCCGGAGGATTCTACTAAGAGAATACATTTTGATGCTCTCACACCTCTGTATCCTACCGAAAAGCTTACTCTGGAAACGGAGACTCGGGAGTTATCTACCCGTATTATTGATCTAGTAGCACCAATAGGCAAAGGCCAACGTGGACTCATCGTAGCCCCTCCTAAGGCTGGTAAAACAATTTTGCTACAAAAAATCGCTCAGGGCATAACTACTAATAATCCGGAAATAGACGTTATAATCCTGCTGGTAGATGAACGGCCAGAAGAAGTGACGGATATGCAGCGTTTTACCACAGCAGAAGTAGTGGCCTCTACCTTTGACGAGCCGCCCGAGAATCATGTTAAGGTAGCGGATATGGTACTGGAAAGGGCCAAACGCCTGGTGGAACATAAAAAAGACGTAGTCATTCTGATGGACAGTGTGACCCGGTTGGCTCGGGCTCATAATCTGGTAGTCCCCCCTAGTGGACGCACCTTATCGGGAGGTATCGATCCGGCTTCCCTGGATAAACCGAAGCGCTTTTTTGGTGCGGCACGTAATATAGAAGAGGGTGGCAGTCTTACCATCATTGCTACCGCTTTGGTGGAAACTGGTTCCCGCATGGATGAAGTTATTTTTGAAGAATTTAAGGGGCGGGGCAACATGGAATTGGTTTTGGATCGCAAGCTAGCCGAAAGGCGCATTTTCCCGGCCATCGACTTGAAACGTAGTGGCACCCGTAAAGAAGAATTGCTATTAAGCGACGAAGAACTGGAACTAAGCTGGCATCTGCGTAACTATTTCGGTGAGTATAATCCGGTGGATACCATGCAGGCCATGATAGATACCCTGAAAAAAACAAAATCCAATCAGGATCTGGTGAGGGCTGCGCCCCTGGTATTTGGCAAAGCCAATGGTTCCCGGTAATCAACTAAAGAGTATAGCTTTCCTAAAATTGGTCAAAAATAAGGGCACAGGCCCTTATTTTTTTGTGTCTGAAAGAAACGAGGTGGAAAATCGTGTATAAACGATGGGTAGGATCCCTGCTAGTGGGTTTGATCTTTACCGGCATCCTAGTAGCGCCAGTTTGGGCCGGCTTGATTCAGGGAAAATTTATTCCTATTGGCCAAGCCAGGGTTCTGACGGTTGACAGTCAGACTAGGTACTACCAGGTGCAAAAAGGAGACACACTCTGGGATATATCCAGAAGTTTTAATGTGGATGTGCAAACTCTGGCGGCAGTAAACAACTTAGAGCGTAATAGTATACTGAGCATAGGGCAAACTCTGCAGGTTCCGGGAACAGGACAGCGCCTGCATGTGATCCGCAAAGGAGAAACCATGTGGGATATCGCTACTCGTTATAATATTAGCTTGGCCCGGCTAAAAGCTGCCAATCCCACCAAAAATCCAGTTAATCTGAAAATCAGTGATAAACTAGTCATACCTACCGATACTTTACAGGTAGCCCAGGTCATGCAGGAACCTTCCCGAGGATGGTCGGTGAGCCCGCTTTTTAACTGGCCGATCGTAGGAAAGATCACCTCAGGCTATGGATGGCGTTCATCGGGTTATCATCATGGGATAGATATTGCTGGCGACATCGGCGATCCCATCAAGGCTTGTGCGGCTGGAACGGTGACCTTTGTTGGCTACAAATCAGTCTATGGGAGAACCGTTGTAGTTGATCACCCCGACGGCAAGCAGACTCTTTATGCCCATGTGCAGGCCATAAAAGTAGCTCAAGGGGACACGGTAGCCCGGGGCCAAGTAATTGCTACCGTAGGTATGACCGGTCGGACTACCGGGCCCCACGTTCATCTGGAAGTGCGCAATAATGGAGAATTGTGTAATCCCCTCACCTACCTGAGTCGTTAATAGTGGAAGCGAAAAAGGCCTCGTTGCCAAACCCTGGGGGCATAGCAACGAGGCTTTTTCATGTTCGGTTATGCAAGAGCTTCTTTGATAAAGGCCATGTCCTTTTACTTTGGAGTGACCTTAGTTTCCCAAAGTTGTTCATTCTTAGCACCGTTTAGCTTCTCACATAATTTTTTGCCATCTAATTTCCTATATGCTTTCATGATCCCTCTTACAGTCGGCGAAGCTTCTTGCCTTCATTCTCTAGGTATATTGATAACCCTTCAATTAAAATATGTTATAACTATGTTATAGCCTTTCGGGAGACTAAATAATGAACTTCTTTGATGATATAAGGAAAGTACGTATAGAGAGCCTGCTTAGCCAAGAAGCCTTTGCGAAAGAGATCGGGGTATCATTTGTTACGATTAATCGTAGGGAAACGGGAAAAANTCGACCCTCATACCAAACNATCAAAACCATATGCGAATTTTGCCAATCCCATAATATCGAATTTGATGAAAATAAGTACCTGCAAAGTGAGGAAAAGACCAATGAAAGCGGCGAGAAATAAAACAATTGATATTACAGTAAAAGAGGGACAGGTATATTTGGATAGGTGCATTTCTATTGATAAACCTGCCGAATTGACCACTATTTTAGATAAGACAATTTTAGGTGATACGTTTGATATTATTTCATTTCTTCCCCAAGAATTTGTTGATTTGCTCATTGTAGATCCGCCATATAATCTGGACAAAGATTTTCATGGTAATAAGTATAAGAAGACTTCCGATGATTTATATGAAGAGTATACAGAAACATGGATAAAGCTGATATTACCTTTATTAAAAGCAAAGGCATCAATTTATGTTTGCTGTGATTGGCAATCAAGCCCGGCCATCGGTCGTGTGTTAAAAAAATACTTTTATATACAAAATCGCATCACATGGCAACGAGAAAAAGGTCGAGGCTCATTATCAAACTGGAAAAATGGCATGGAAGACATATGGTTTGCTACTAACTCCAAAACATATACTTTCAATGTTGAAGACGTCAAAATGAGGCGTAGAGTTATTGCTCCCTATAAGGTTGATGGTAAGCCCAAGGATTGGGAAGAAACCGAAANNGGCAACTTTAGAAACACATATCCGTCCAATTTCTGGGACGATATTTCGATACCCTACTGGTCTATGCCAGAAAATACTGCTCACCCTACCCAAAAGCCAGAAAAGTTGTTGGCCAAGCTCATTCTTGCCAGCTCNAATCCGGGGGATATAGTATTTGATCCGTTTTTAGGTTCTGGCTCCACCTCTGTGACAGCTAAAAAGCTTAATAGGCATTATGTAGGCATAGAGCAAAATCCTCAGTATTGCGTTTGGGCTGAAAAGCGCTTGGAAATGGCTGATACAGATCCCACCATTCAAGGTTACACCGACGGAGTTTTCTGGGAACGTAATACAAGTGCCCTGCAAAAGAAAAGTAAGAAATCGCAAGTGACATTATGGGAGCTAGACGAAAATGTATAATAAAAGTACCATAGACCGACTCATTGCACTTGTTGAGCGTTACAACGGNATTGCCGATAAAAATAAATTGGCCGGCATTGTTCAGAAGGAGTTTTCTCTTACCCAGGATAGAAGTGTTTATTACTGTGATGATTTTGCTATTCGGTTTAGCAAATCCGAAAACAAGCGAATGAGTAATACGGTATTATCATTGTCGGCTCTACAAAAGTATGACAACATTCCTTTTATAGTCTGTATAGTGTCTTCGACCACAAATTACCTATTGCTGGCGAACTCTACTTTCTTAAAGAAAATAAGTCACTCTTCACAAGAACTTCGTGTTGACAATATTAAAGGTAGTTTTAACGGGGGGGATATTATGATGGAATTCGAAAGCATCGAAAACTCTCCCCGCTATTTTGACCGATTGTATGCATACCATCGTGGTTTCAGTTTCCAAGACAATCTTGAACGGCTTGTTGAAAGCACCAATGACATTGTTGGAAAAATTCAAAAATTNAATGTTACCGAAAAAGCACAAGCAACAATTATTGATTCGGTTGATCGAGCCATAAGTTTCCTTAAATCTGATTGCTATCATGATTTGAACAACGATTTGGACTCTCGTGTTGCTGAAGTTCAAGGTGAGATTGCCATCGCGGCCTTTATTGACAATGTGAATATAAGAGGTCGTATCATTGAATATTTGATCACCGATAATGGATCAACACTTAAAGATCAAATCATCGCGGCTTTACACAGCAAAAAACCATTTCCGCAGTTTAAGACCGAGGATAATTTGGGGGATTATTTCAAAGGATATCCGGAGTATAATACTGAGACAGATATTAAGACCAAGGTTATGTTCTTGGACGGAAATCCCAAGGCATATAATATCGATAAACTGCTTGAATTTCTATCAACTGACAAATCTGTATATCTGATATATCTGCTTGGCATAGATGAAGATGGGAAAATCGTGTCTCGACTTTGCTCCGCGTTTGACGACCGACTTTTGGATGCTACCAATGTCATACACCATTGGGCAGGAAGAAACACTCGCGGCGTTGCTCAATTTATAGGAACAGCATTAACCAAAATACTTAATGCGTCTAGTGGTTCAGAAATAAATAAAGAAAAGGCAACTGCTTTCTTAATTAACTTGATTGACAGATAATAAGAGTTCAAAAAACACCTAAGCTGAACCCCCTTTGGGGGCTTTTTTTATGGGCTGTTTTCAGCTAGTCTATAGATAGACTTTGAAAGCGAGGATGGTTATGTTTCTAGCTCTTTATGCTAATGAAAACCAGGAATTATTAGAACACTCCAGCATAGCTATGCTGGGTAGAACCGGTTCCAACTGGGTAGAGCCTGAAGAGTTGGAGATGATACCCCTGCCTCGGGGAGCTTCCCTGGTTACGGTGCCCTACTATATTCCGGTGGGGTTAGATGGAGATAGACTGACCTATTTTGAATCAGATCCCTCCGGTCGGGGACAGAAGGCTTATGCAGTAGCAGCCCTACTGCCCCAGGGATTTACCAGAACTTTGTTGCCAGCCTGTGTGAGCAGCAGAGGTGCCGGAGATCTTCCCTTGCTGGGCTATGCTGCGGTGGGTTTCAAAAATGGCCAGGTATATACGGCAGCGGTGCAAACCGATGAACATCGCAAATGGCATCCCGTCAACTATAATACGGCTCGACTTCCTGAGCGGATAAACCGACAGCTGCGACAATATCCGGATAACAGGATCTTACAACATTTGGCTCACTGCTCTTTAGACTACAGCTGCTTTACAGCGCAAAACATATTTTATCGTCGGTGGGAAGGAGGCATCCCCACCATGCCCAGCTGTAATGCCGATTGTATCGGCTGCATTTCCGAAAGTCATCATGGGGCCGATTCCCCTCAACAGCGATTGACTTTTGTGCCTGATGCCCAGGAGATTGCCGAAATTGCTGGAGATCATCTGCAAAATGCCAAGGAGGCTATCATCAGTTTTGGCCAGGGATGTGAAGGGGAGCCAGCCTTGAATGCCCCTCGCCTGGCAGAAGCTATTAAAATGGTACGCCAACAGACTGATCGAGGTACTATCAACATCAACACCAATGCCGGGTTCAGCAGTGGCCTGAGTCTGTTGTATGATGCGGGTCTTGACAGTATGAGGGTCACGATTTTTTCATTTGATGAAGACAACTATGTGAAGTATCATAGACCCCGTAGCTATAAATTTGCTCAGGTGAGCGATTCCATAACCAAAGCCCGCGAAAAAGGAGTCATTGTTTCTATAAATCTGTTGGTTTTTCCGGGATTCACGGATCGCGAATCGGAG
>JGI24710J26742_10005426_pt1 | contig 10076 bp, 2 predicted proteins | sample BioPla2DNA2_FD_26742 | JGI IMG/M metagenome (IMG submission 26742) | reverse complement strand
CTGTGAACCTGTCGCTGCGAGTGTTACGTTCTCTCCGGTTACAAGGCCGTCTATTTCCACCGTTGCATTTGTCAGCGGAGTGCCGTCGTATGATTTGCTGCCGCTTCCGGTCTTAATCGTAACGGGTTTCGGGTTGACCGTCAGTGTGCCTTTGACTTTCGTGACGTTTGTGAAGTTTTCGGTTACGTCAACATCGCTTGCGTCTTTAATCTTGTAGCTCTTAATAACGTTGTCGCTGCTTCCGGCATCAGTCTGGCTGCCTTCTATCTCAGCTTCTACCTTGAAGCCCGAGGGAAGTCCGGCTATGCCTATATCGTTGTTGTCGGTCTTTGTAAGAGCTGTTCCGTCATAAGTCTTGCTGCCGGACGGGGCGGTCAGGGTAACCGCAGCATTGTTTTTCGTAACCGTCAGTTTACCGAGGTTACTGGTTACCGTGTAGTTAGCTTCTTTAGCTGTACCCCAGGTGATGCTGTAGGTGTTGTCGCTGGAACCAACTTCGGTCTGTGAACCTGTCGTTGCGAGCGTTACGTTCTCTCCGGTTACAAGCCCGTCTATGCTTACCGTCGCATTCGTCAGCGGTGTGCCGTCGTAAGGCTTGCTGTCGGCGCCGGTTGTAATCGTAACGGGTTTCGGGTTGACCGTCAGCGTTCCGTCGACCTTTGTCACATTCGTGAAGTTTGCGGTTACGTTAGCTCCGTTTTTATTTCTGATTATATATCCGTCATCGACTACGTTCTCGCTGCTTCCCGCATCGGTTTGACTGCCTGTTGCGGTAGCTTTGATCGTGAAGCCCTCGGGAAGTCCGGAAGCGGTAACCTTATTAACTCCGGTGCCATCAGCCGTCAAAGCTGTTCCGTCGTATGTCTTGCTGGCTGACGGGGCGGTCAGGGTAACTGCCGAAGCGTTTGTCGTAACCGTCAGTGTTCCGAGATTTTCGGTTACCGTGTAGTTCGAAGCCATAGCGCCGTCCCATATGATGGTATAGGTGTTGGGAGTAGAACCCACTTTGGTGATTTTACCTGTCGCTGTGAGCGTTACGCTCTCGCCGTCTATAAGACCTGCTATATTTACTGTTGAATTCGTCAGCGGTGTGCCGTCGTAAGGCTTGCTGTCGCCACCGGTTGTAATCGTAACGGGTTTCGGGTTTACCGTAAGCGTGCCTTTGACCGTTTTCACATTTGTGAAGTTCGCTGTCTTATCGTTGCCGCCTGCGTCTTTAATCTTATAGCTCTTTATAACGTTGTCGCTGCTTCCGGCATTCGTCTGGCTGCCTTCTATCTCAGCTTCTACCGTGAAGTCTGCGGGCAGTCCGCTTGCGGTAACGCCTGTGGTCTTTGTAAGTGCGGTTCCGTCGTAAGTCTTGTTGTCGGACGGGGCGGTCAGAACAACTTCTGCATCGCTCGTTGTAACCGTCAGCTTGCCGAGGTTATTGGTTACCGTGTAGTTCGCTTCTTTAGCTGTACCCCAGGTGATGCTGTAGGTGTTGTCGCTGCTTCCGACCTCGGTCTGAGAACCTGTCGCTGTGAGCGTTACGCTCTCGCCGGATACAAGACCGTCTATGTCTACCGTTGCATTCGTCAGCGGAGTGCCGTCGTATGCTTTGCTGTCGGCGCCGGTTGTGATTGTAACCGCTTTCGGGTTGACCGTAAGTGTGCCTTTGACTTTTATGACGTTCGTGAAGTAGTCTGTCACATTATTGTTGCTCGCGTCTTTAATTACATATCCGTCATTGACGATGTTGTCGCTGCTTCCGGCATCTGTCCGGCTGCCGCTGGCTGTGGCTTCTACCGAGAAGCCTGCGGGCAGTCCGCTTGCGGTAACCTTATTAACTCCGGTGCCATCAGCCGTCAAAGCTGTTCCGTCGTATGTCTTGCTATCGGACGGGGCGGTTAAGGTGACTGCAGCGGCGGTCGTTGTAACCGTCAGCTTGCCGAGGTTATTGGTTACCGAGTAGTTAGCTTCTTTAGCTGTACCCCAGGTGATGCTGTAGGTGTTGTCGCTGCTTCCGACATTGGTCTGTGAACCTGTCGCTGCGAGCGTTACACTCTCTCCGGATACAAGCCCGTCTATACTTACTGTTGCATCCGTCAGCGGAGTGCCGTCATATACTTTGCTGGCGGCTCCGGTCGTGATTGTAACCGCTTTCGGGTTTACCGTAAGTGTTCCTTTGACTTTCGTGACGTTCGTGAAGTTGGCTGTCTTGTCGTTGCCGTTTCCGTCTTTAATTACATATCCGTCATTGACAATGTTGTCGCTGCTTCCGGCATCAGTCTGGCTGCCGCTGGCTGTTGCTTCTACCGTGAAGCCTGCGGGAAGCCCGCTTGCGGTAACGACGGTTGTCTTGGTTAAAGCGGTTCCGTCGTATGTCTTGCTGTCTGACGGAGCGGTCAGGGTAACTGCCGAAGCGTTTGTCGTAACCGTCAACTGTCCGAGGTTATTGGTTACCGTGTAGTTGGAAGCAGTTGCACCGGTCCATTCAATTGTATAGGTGTTGTCGCTGGAACCGACTTCGGTCTGTGAGCCTGTTGTTGTGAGCGTTACGCTCTCTCCGGATACAAGACCTTCTATATCTGCCGTTGCATCCGTCAGCGGTGTGCCGTCGTATGCTTTGCTGGCGGCTCCGGTCGTGATTGTAACCGCTTTCGGGTTTACCGTAAGTGTTCCCTTGACTTTCGTAACGTTCGTGAAGTTCGCTGTCTTGTCGTTGCCGTTTCCGTCTTTAATCACATATCCGTCATTGACGACGTTGTCGCTGCTGCCGGCATTCGTCTGGCTGCCGCTGGCTGTTGCTACTATTGTGAAGCCTGCGGGAAGTCCGCTTGCGGTAACCTTATTAACTCCGGTGCCATCAGCCGTCAAAGCTGTTCCGTCGTATGTCTTGCTGTCGGACGGAGCGGTCAGGGTAACTGCCGAAGAGTTTGTTGTAACTGTCAGTTTTCCGAGATTATCGGTTACCGTGTAGTTGTTAGGGTTCGTGTTGTCCCAGTTAATATTGTAAGTATTGTCGCTGGAACCGACTTCGGTCTGTGAACCTGTAGCTGTAAGAGTTACGGTTTCTCCGTTTTCAAGTCCGTCTATGCCTACTGTCGAGTTCATCAACGGTGTGCCGTCGTATGCTTTGCTATCGGCGCCGGTCGTAATCGTAACCGCTTTCTTGTTAACCGTCAGCGTTCCGTTAACCTTTGTAACATTCGTGAAGTTCGCTGTCTTGTCGTTGCCGTTTCCGTCTTTAATCACATATCCGTCATCGACGACGTTGTCGCTGCTGCCGGCATCTGTCTGGCTGCCGCTGGCTGTTGCTACTATTGTGAAGCCTGCGGGAAGCCCGGAAGCGGTTACCTTATTCTCTCCGCTACCATCAGCCGTCAAAGCAGTTCCGTCATATGTCTTGCTTGCGGACGGAGCGGTCAGTGTGACTGCGGCCGCGCTCGTTGTAACCGTCAGCGTTCCGAGGTTGTTCGTTATCGTGTAGTTTGAAGCTTTCGCATTGTTCCAGGTGATAACATATGTGTTGTCGCTGCTTCCGACCTCGGTCTGTGAACCGTTCGTTGCAAGTGCTACGCTCTCACCGGGTATCATACCGTCTATGCTTGCCGTTGCATTCGTCAGCGGAGTGCCGTCGTATGCTTTTGTCGCGCTGCCGGTTTTAACCGTAATCGCCTTCGGATTGACCGTAAGTGTGCCCTTGATCTTCGTGACATTAGTGAAGTAGGCTGTCTGATCGATGCCGTTTCCGTCTTTAATCACATATCCGTCATTTACGATGTTGTCGCTGCTGCCTGCATCCGTCTGGCTGCCGCTGGCTGTCGCTTCTAGCGTGAAGCCGGCCGGCAATCCGCTTGCTATAACACCTGTTGTCTTGGTTAAAGCGCTGCCGTCGTATGTTTTGCTGTCGGACGGAGCTGTCAGAGTGACTGCAGATGTGTACTTGCAGGTGTTGGTAGCGGTCAAACCGTCGTAGCTTACCTCGTAATTTTCAGGAACGTTAGGCTCAACTACATAGTATTCATATGCTACATCGTTTATGTCGTGAGTTCTTTGCTTGCCGAAATTCGCTTCACCGTTTACAACAGGAGTCAAATCTTCAACTTTCTCGCCGTTGCCTGCTGTGCCGTTCTTTCTCCAAAGCTCCAGGCTTACATCAGGTCTTGGTGTCGGACCGCCTACCCACTTCTTGATGCCTTTAACATCCTCTACAGTCAGCTTGTAGTTGTATACAGAGAGTCCGTTTTCTACTTTTTCAAAACCTTCCGGCGTATAATCATTTCCGTTTTTGTCCGTCTCTTTGACATAAAAGGAGTACTCATTGCCGTTTACATCTTTACCCACGAGGTTCTGCCAATGTACGGAATCATTGCCCGGAGGAACTTTTTCGGGGTCCAGACCGGGGACTCTTTCATCTGTTCCGGTTTCCGTTGTCCGGTATAGGGTGAACCAGACTGCAGGTTTATTTTCTGAGCCTAAACCACGCCAATACTTATGCGCTTCAACTTCTTTAGGATTGTGGTAAGTATTGGTTACTGTGAAGGCATAGCCTTCTCCTGTTACTACAGCCGTATAGCTGGTGTGTACATTCTGTTCTTCCACACGATAGGAATATTTCGCGCCTTGTTCAGTATGGGTTGGAAGATCTTCCCATGTATAAGTAAAGGTATCATGGGTGCCTGAAGAGGGGGTGACAGTCGGTTCCTGAGTCACTTCTTCTTCTGCGCCGCCCGCGGGAGTGCGGTAGAGTTTTATCTCCACTTTTGTATGATCTACAGAATGTCCGCCGACCCAATTTTTAGTGGCCACTACATCTTCAAGGATTCGCCCCCACTGGGCGTAGAGAACCAACTCTCCGGCAGGAACGGGTTTCATTTCGCCGGGCAGGTATAGAGTGCCGTTGCCGTCGGCTTGTGTATTCCAGCCGTTGAAGGTAAAGCCTTCTCTTTTTAAAGTTTCGCGGTTCTTTATCCTGGCTTGCGCTCCGGCCAGATAGACATTCGAGTCCACCGGTACGCTTCCGCTTACACTACCGACAGCGCCGCCTTCGTTTTTGTCATATTTAATCGTTCCGGTTTGATTTGCAAATACCGGATAGAGATTGAAATTGCCCGAAATCGGTGTATCGAAATCAAACGGTACAAAATGACCGTTTAAATACCAATACCAGCCGAGGAAATCTCCTCCCCCCGGATTGCCCGTAGGTTGAGTGACAGTGTGCAGAGGTATTACTTCAGGGTCCGCAAATACCCCTCCGCCCGAGATTGTGTTATGGAAAGTTACCTTGTATTTTTCCGGCGACCATTTAGCATAAAGAGATAAATTGTGCGCCGGCATTGTTTTACCTGATAAATTATACGGAGTTCCTTCACAGGCGGAGTTTTCGTACCATCCTGAGAAGTAGTATTTAATGCCGTTCTGGATAAAGGTGGAATCAGCGTTCAGACCGGTAGTATCTTTATCCGAAATGTCGCTTTCATAGGGAATACCGCTCACTACCAGCGGGGATGTATCGTTGTTTTTATTGAACGTCAGGGTGTAGTTGTTTCTTGTGTAGTAAATCTTTGAAACCTGACCGGGACGCAGCCTATCCCATTGACTCATGGGCGTTACTGTAAATCCGGGAATATAGATTCCGTCTTCAATGGTAAAATTAAGCCAACCGCTTCCGCTGTAAAATGAATAGGGGTCTTTTATCTCTGTGTTTGTGCCCAATTCATAATAACCTATCGTATATGTATAAGCGGAACCGGAATGTCTGCCGAAAACGGTCAGGTTTTCGTTTTCCATAACCGGCGCTTCGGAGTAGGCTGTGTTTGAGGTTTTCGACACATACCAGGAATATTCGGGATACGCCGCTACGGCTGCATTGTACTGCGTCGCCGTGGACTGTCCGTACTTCAGCTGTGTGGTGGAAATTGTAGTCCAGGTATTAGAGTTTTGATATTTTCTTTCAATTGTAAATGTATGTACATTTCTGTTGTAATACACATTGAGAACCGTGTCGCCGTTTCCCGAAATGGTTACATTATCATCGGCATGATCGAAGTGGAAACCCGGATATGTCTTCGGATCATGAGTCGCATACGCTCCGGACGTTCCGGTCTTATACTCTAACTCTTTAAAGGTGTATTCGTCGTCCTCGGCGTTTTCCTGCCAGTAAATGACCTTGTATGATGTGTTTGTAGCTGCCTGCCAAACCGCGTGCAGGGTTGTAGTGCCTGTAACTACGTAGGATTCATTAATTGCGGTCCCGCCTTCGGTTAACGACCAATGACTGAAGGTATAGCCTGCCCGCGTAGATGTTGGAAGCTCTCCTATCGCAGTCCCGCCTACCACATATTTGGGGAGAACCGCGGAACCGCCGTTAGAATCGAAAGTTACAATCCAGGCATCTTTCGTAACCGCATACAGATATTTGTCCGCATTAATCGCGGTATTAAAGTCAAATGCAGCTCCGCCTGCCGTTTCAGACCAATGGCTGAATACTTTGCCCGGTTCAGTAATATTCAGCGGAACACCGTCGGGGCTAACCGTTCCTCCGGGATCCACCTCTTTTACTATCTGGGTAACACCGTTGTAAATGAAATAGACATCGTGTTTTTCCGGCAGCGGGGGCTCTTCCGCAAATACCGGTATGTTGATTGTTGACAGTAACAAAACCACCGCCAAGAAAATCGCGGTCAGCCTTGCTCGATGGGTTTGATGTTTTGTTCTCATAACTTACTCCTTTCCGGATTAGTTTTGTATGCGCTTGATTTGTCTGAATATGTCGATAAAAATGTCAATATAATAAAAAATTATGATTTCTATACCTATATAATATGTATCCGCGGTTACATCGAGGTTACAAATCGCGTTTTTAAGCAGGTTTTTTTAAAAAAATCAAAAAAAAAGTGAAAAAACCCTTTAAAATCACCAAAAATGGCATGTTAATAAATTTTCTTCGACGAACAGACGATTGTCCGAAAGGCTGTAAAAGGATAGGAAATAATGAAATAATATTTCAAGGCAATATGTTGCATGTAACCGTAATGTAACAACGTTTCTAAGCGGGAATTTTAAAAAATCAAAAAAAAGAAGGGTAAAACCCTTCAATTTATCAAAAAAGATATCAAATAAAATTTCTTCAAAGAACAGATGAATAGCAGTATGACGATTGGAGTGACAGGGGATTATAAATCGAATTTCAGATTTTGATGTAATTTATAATAATGTATTTATATATAAATAAAAGGATGCTATATGCTGACCACGCAATTTCTTCCCGATTCTTTTGCCATGTATAATGCCTGATCCGCATAATCGATATAAAATTGCGCACTCTTTTCGTTGTCCGGTATGCCGGAATAAATGCCTACGCTTACGGTGCACTTGTATTCGGGGTTTTCTTCAAACGTCAGATCTTCTATTTTTTCGCGAATTCTGTTTCCCGCCGAAACGGCCTGTTCGCGGGATGCATCGTGCAGGAGAATTAAAAATTCCTCCCCTCCATATCTGCAGCACAAGTCCAACGGCCGCACGTTTTCGGATATCACCTTTGCAACAACCTTTAATACCTCATCGCCGAATAAATGACCGTAGGTGTCGTTTGCCTTTTTGAAAAAATCAATATCGATAAAGAGAAGGGATAATGATTTTTCGTCTCTCAAAGCCCTTTCATAATACGCTTCCGCTTTGCCCATAAAATACCTTCGGTTGTAAATCTTGGTAAGGGGATCAAGGTTGCTGCTTGCCTTCAACAATTCATATGACCGCTCGTACATTACAAGCAAAAAACCTGTTCCGTTTACAAACATAAGCAAAACCAGCAGGAGGAATGTTCCGGACTGAAGAAGGTTCCCGGTAAACAAATTTACATTTTTGTCAAACAGCGAATATATTGCTCTCAGCAGAAGCAGAATGAGGAAAAAGACACTGACGAAACCTATAAATCTTTCAAACTTGCTGCTTTGTTTGTTTGCGATACTCAGTATATTCGGAACCACAAGCACAAAAAACACGCCCAAAGACGCCATCGCCACCCTGATGTTTGCCATACCGAGCAAAAGTTCTAAAAGCGCAAACAGGATAACGGATAATGCCAGCAAAACATCCTGCAATCTAAACCATGCAGTTTTAATCTCTTTATTCATTTTCAGAATAATCAGCGAATCAAGGTAAAAACTGACAAAGAGCAGTATGTTGCCGAAACAAATCGAAAATAAATCGCTGATGTTTCCGCGAAGGAATAATAAGACCCATGCGGCCGCCTGCGTTATCTTTGCAACTCCGAATCTGAGAATCAGATCTTTTTTATGATCCGACCCGTGATACAAATAGAATTGCAATGTCAAAAAAGCCAGCGCCAGATTTCCCCAGATTAAAACTCCGATTATGGTTTTTATATCCAAATCAGCCAAGACTTCAAAAAGTTTTTGAAAACCCATATTTTTTTGTCGGTCTCCTTTCTTCCGTTCTTTTGGAAAACGGAATATAGACTTATATAGTATACAATAAAATCGCCGGATATTTTAATGAATCCGGATTTGTTTTTTAATATTGTTTCATTCCGCCATATTCCCGAAACGCACACGCTCCAAATACCGTTCGGCGATTTCCTTGAGCTCTATCATTTTGCTCCTTGAAGTTGCCGGCTCGGTGTATCGGTAGGAAGGAAAATAGCGGCTCAAGTGCAGGGGAATAAACGGACTGAGATTTGACAAAAATTCCGCCTCCGCTTTCATTTCTTCGGCGCTGTCGGAAATCCCGGGCACGACAAGCGTTGTAACCTCGACGTGAGCCGCGCCGAAAGCAGTTTCTATGGTTCGCAAAGTTGTCTTGAAGTCGCCGCCCAATCTGCGGTAGCCTTCTTCGGAAAAGGCCTTTAAATCAATGTTCCAGGCGGAGATGTAGGGCAATAATTCCTTAAGATAAGGTTCGCTTACCTGTCCGTTGGTAACCAGAACGGTCTTTAAATCTTCCGCCCGGGCCAGCTTTGCGGTATGCAGGACAAACTCAAAGGCTATAAGGGGTTCGTTATAAGTGAAGGCAATACCGATATTGCCCCGCCGTTTTTCCGTTTTCGCCAGGGAGATTAAATCTTCAGGGCGGACTTCCCGCACCGAAAGTTCTTCTTTTTTACCCCTTGCGATGTAATGGTTTTGACAAAAAGGGCATGCCATGTTGCAGCCGAAACTCCCCACGGACAAAATCATACTGCCCGGATAATAGTAAGCAAGAGGTTTCTTTTCAATCGGGTCCAATGCTAGAGAGGTGATTTGTCCGTAGTTTAGGGGTCTGACTATGCCGTCCCTTGCCTGTCTGGCGCCGCAAAAACCGATCTGTCCTTCGGTTAACCGGCATTGACGCGGACAAAGCGAACAAAAAGCGGCCTCATTCATGGCGGACTACCTCAAAGCGTTCCAAATCATAGTTTTCATGGGACGCGATACCGGCTTTTTGTCTTGCTATTTCCACCTGTTCTTCCGCCGTGTCCACGCCGTCGAGGTTCGGCAGTAAAACGCCGCGCCTGTAGCCCGAACTGACTATGACGCCGTAGCGTTTCGGGTTCAGTTCTTTAATGCTTTTAATTTTTTCCGGAGGGGAAAGCACGTCGACGCTGACCTCAAGATTTTCCAGTTCTTCCGCGCGCAGGGGAGAAAAGCGCGGGTCCCGTGTGGAAGCGGCTATCGCATTCGCCTGTATCTCCAACGCCAGCAGGTCATAGGAGGGCTCCAGCGTGCCGATACAGCCGCGCAGGCTTCCCCCGCGATGCAGGCTCACAAAACAGGCGGCACGTTTTTTCATCATTTCATAAGGCAGATTTTTCGGCAATTCGGGAGGTTTGCCTGTCCGGATATATTCTTCTATGGTCCGTCTTGCCAGTGAAATATAAGGGTTCTCCGTCGCGTCCGTTTCCTTTTTCGCGCGTGCGGAAACTTCAAGGAACCTCCGCTTGGGATGTTCGTTTATAGGATTAAAACGGAATACTGCATAGCCTACGCCGAAAGTTCCTTCATAGGAAAGGCATCGGGCCTCAACCTCTTCTCCGTCCAGCGCTCCCGCCATGATTTGGAAGGAGGAAAGACCGCATTGGGCGGCTTTCTCCG
>JGI24710J26742_10005424_pt1 | contig 10079 bp, 10 predicted proteins | sample BioPla2DNA2_FD_26742 | JGI IMG/M metagenome (IMG submission 26742) | reverse complement strand
CAATATCNACGGATTCGATCGCAATGCCTGCTTCCTTCAGCACCTCTTCCACCACTTTTGTGCGAAAAGCATGCTGTTCCATTACCCTTCCGAAGTCTTTCAGCTCTTCGGAAGGGTGGATGACCGTTTTGGAGAACACCGCTGTATCGTCTTCAAACAGGGCGACTTTTGTGGAGGTACCGCCCGGATTGATGACAAGGATCCGACTCATGCGATTTCCAATCCTTTTTTCAGTGCCTGCAGATTGATATCGATAAAGTTTTCTTTTACATTGTCGCGGATTATCTGTTCCCAATCGATATGTTCCAGATCCATCGACTTGATCAGGCTTCCCAGGAGTACCACATTGGTTACGCGGGGATTGCCTAATTCTTCCGCTATTTTTTGCGCGCCTACGACTTTTACCTCAGCGTGCTTCTGCATTTCTTCGATCGCCTGATCCGGATACAGCGCATCGCCTGACAGAATCGGCATGGAGGCGATTTTTGCGTCATTGGTAATGACCTTTCCGCCCGGTTTTACATAGGACAGCCAGCGCAGGGCTTCCATCTGTTCAAAAGAAACCAGTATATCGGCTCCGCCGGGTTCAATCACGGGCGACTCGACTTTTTCTCCGTAGCGAACCTGTGTGGAGACCGAACCCCCTCTTTGGCTCATGCCGTGAATTTCCGACATTTTTACATCGTATCCCGATTCGAGAAGGCCTGTGGTGAGCAGTTTCCCCGCAAGAATCGTGCCTTGTCCACCGACGCCTACTAATAAAATACTCTTGGTCATGCTCGCGCCTCCTTTTTTTGGATCGCGCCCGTGGGACAGATCTGTGCGCATACTTCGCAGCCTACACATTGTACGGGGTCGATCGTAGCCTTTTTCTCTTCCTGCTTAAACGAAATCGCCGGGCATCCGCTCTTCAGACACATGCGGCAACCGATACATACCTCTTCATCCACTTCGTATTTGTCGGTGCGCAGACCCTTGAACTCGTCCAAATCTTCCTGGGAGAAACGCTTCAGTATGCAGGGCCAGCGGGTGATGATCACCGACGGCTCATCCAAAGCCAGCGCTTCGTCCATGGCTTCTTTCATTTCACTCAGCTTGTTCGGGTTGACGACCTTCACATTTTTGACACCCATCGCGCGCACCATATTCTCAATGGAGATCAGGGTGGCGGGGTCTCGTTTTGCCGTGTAGCCGCTTCCGGGGTTTTCCTGATGGCCCGTCATACCGGTGATACGATTATCCAGGATGACACAAACCGGATTGCTTCCGTTGTACACGATATCCATCAGACTGTTGATGCCCGAATGGAAGAAGGTCGAGTCACCTAAAACCGATACCACGCGCATTTTGTTGTCGGGATTCATATTCATCACCGTTTGTGCGCCATGTCCCATGCTGAAGGAGGCGCCCATGCACACGGTGGTGTCGATCGCTGCGTACGGTTTGGCAAAGCCCAGGGTATAGCAGCCGATATCGCCGGTAATCAGGACATCTTTTCGCTTCCCGAGGTCAAAGAAGAAGCCGCGGTGCGGGCAACCGGCACACAGTGCGGGCGGACGTCCCACCACACCGGAATGATCGTATTCTATGTTTTCCATCGTTTCGCCGTAAACCGACTTACGGATGACATCCGGTGTCATTTCGCCAAAGGCCGGGAACGTGTCTTTTCCTTTGCAGTCAAAGCCNAGCAGTCGTACGCGTTCTTCGATATACGGATCGTTTTCTTCGATGATATAAACGGTTTCCACTTCTTCACAAAAAGCGGAAATCTTCTTGTCGGGCAGGGGATTCGTAAACCCTAATTTTAAGTACGAGGCGTTTTCTCCGAATACTTCCCTGGCAAAGGTGTAGGCTGCACCGGAAGTGATCACGCCGATTTTTTTGTCGTGGTATTCCACGCGGTTTAAGGGGGTTTCTTCCGAGAATTCCTTCAGATCTGCGAGCCGCACTTCCAGTTCGGCACGCATGCGTCTTGCATTGGCCGGTACCGACACATATTTCATCGGGTTTTTGTCGACCGGACGGATCGCGATGTCTTCTCTCTCCCCGGTTTCTGTTATGGATTTGGAGTGACAGATACGGGTTGTCATGCGGTAAATAACCGGTGTATCGTATTTTTCGCTGATCGCGAAGGCTTCCTTCATCATATCGAGACATTCCTGCGAATCAGAAGGTTCCACCATCGGGATTTTGGCCGCTTTGGCATAATTGCGATTGTCCTGCTCATTCTGTGAGGAGTGCTGGCCGGGTTCGTCGGCCGTGATAATCACCGTACCGCCGTTTACGCCCGTATAGGCGAAAGTGAACAACGGATCGGCCGCCACATTCATCCCAACATGCTTCATGGAGCACAGGGCGCGTGCACCCGCTACCGACGCGCCGATCGCCGCTTCCAAGGCGACTTTCTCATTGGGTGCCCATTCGGTATACACCTCGTCATACGCGGTTATGTTCTCCAGGATTTCGGTGCTTGGCGTTCCCGGATATGCCGAAGCAAAGTGAATGCCCGCCTCATACGCACCGCGCGCCGCTGCTTCGTTGCCCGTTAAGAGCTGTTTCTTCATGTAGAAACCTGCCTTTCTTATGTTTGTTTCTTTGTTTAGTCGTTCTGAAATCGTTATCGGGATGCACAAAACTTTTCTCATCTTCGTGCATCATGCATGATTTTATTATACTGGGCTATTTCCAATCTGTCAATCCGTTTTCCCGGTTAAACACAAAGTATTTTGCACACAAAAAAAACCGCCCTGCGGCGGTAAAAAAGAAGTTCAAGCGTCCGTTCCGTCGGGCCGGGAATGCATTTGGCGGCACGCTCATTCGCCAAATACATCTCCGGTTCTCTTTCTCTTCATAAGTGCATACCGGTTTTTCAACACGCTGTGTCGCCCTCTACCGGTTTTATGATTCGGCGATCTCGCGGNCGTAGTGCTTGCGTAAGAGCCTGCGCACCTGTTTGTGATCTCTTTGCTTGATTGCATTAAGTATGCTTTCGTGTTCGGCAATATTGCCGGCCCGGTTCATTTCCCTGTTTTGATAATCGTAGAGAAGCGCCAGCTGAAACACATCCATCTGGCTGTCAAAGAGCCGGATTAATCGGTCGTTTTCTGTAACCTTAACGGTAATTTCATCAAAACGCAGAGCGGCCCGAGCAAATTCCAGATCGGTTCCGTTTTCCGCTTTTTTTTGCGCTTCCAGTGCCTCCTCCATCCGCACTACCATCTGATCCAGTTTGTCATCCTCACGGCAGAGTTCATAGGCGCCGGTGATAAACAGCATAATGGTTTGTGTCAGTTCGTGGAAGGACTGTGTGGTAAATTCAATTACTTTAGACCCCACATTCGGTGTCATGGTGATGAGACCATCTTTTTCCAACATGGTTAGTGCTTCCCGGATGGGATTATTGCTGATCGAAAGCTCCCGGGAAAGGATGTCGATATTCAGACGCTCTCCAAAGGCGTATTCCTGATTCAGTATCCGCTCACGCAACAGATCGTAGGCCTGCTTACGAAAACCGGACCGGATCACTGTCGTCATATTATTATCTCCTCTGTTAAAAAAATTATCTTCCTAACTATTATACCAAATTATAAACCGAACTAAACGCTACGATCCATTTGATCGTGTTATAATGAACGGTGATCGGAGGGAGTTATGGAGTTTATCAAAGCAATTCTTTTAGGCATTGTGGAAGGAATTACGGAATTTTTACCCGTTTCCAGTACAGGCCACCTGATTCTTGTGAATGAATTTGTGCGCCTCGAACCGGCCGCTTTTGCCAACGCATTTAATGTCATGATCCAGCTGGGCGCCATTTTTTCTGTTGTGGTGCTGTATTTCCATAAGCTGAACCCGTTTGCTTTTTCCCGCGAACATAATCCTGCGCTGCCGGCCAATTTTTCCGGTATGAATCTGCAGTCGAAACTGTATTACGCGGTAAAATACCGGATCCCGGAAACCATGCAATTGTGGAAGCTTGTCATCATCGGTGTGTTGCCGGCTGTTGTGCTCGGGTTTTTGTTTGACGATATCATCGACGCCTATCTCTTTCGGCCGTCGGTAGTTGCCGCCATGCTGTTTTTCTGGGGTCTTGTTATACTCATTATTGAAACCGTATACAAAAACAAACCCGCCAAACTGGATTCCGTGCATGCCTTCAGCTGGAAAACCGCACTGATCATCGGATTCTTCCAATGCCTGGCTATGGTGCCCGGTACGTCCCGCTCAGCCGCCACCATTATCGGCGCTATGCTGATCGGCTCTTCGCGTACTGCGGCGGCGGAATTCTCGTTTTTTCTGGCCATCCCCACCATGCTGGGTGCGACCCTGCTCAAGATCCTGAAAAACGGGCTCCGCTTTACCGCCACGCAATGGGGCATAGTGCTCACCGGCGCCATCGTCTCGTTTCTTGTCGCCATGCTCGTTATCCGCGCTTTTATGGGCTTTATAAAAAAACACGACTTCCGCCCCTTCGGCGTATACCGCATCGTGCTTGCTGCCCTGGTNCTGTTGTTTCTGGTTGTATAAAAGCATAAAAAGGACATCCGTGCGCGGATGTCCTTCTTTTTTTCTTAATACGTGATAACCGGTGTGCCGATCGGGATATGATTCATAATCGTTTCGGCCAGATGGTCGGTCACATTGATACAGCCGTAGCTGCCGAGCCATTGATAAATATCGCCGCCGAACTCCGTCCGCCAGGTCGAATTGTGTATACCGACATCCGACCAGTTGATCGGGAACCAAAAGTCCACCAGCGAGCTGTATTCCGCACCGGAGTCCGGTTCATTGCCTTCCAGATACCTGTCCGTCTCCTTGTTGCGGATATAGTTGACCGCCACAGGTGTCGGCGTGCCCAGATTCGGCTGGCCGGTTACCGTCGGCCCCTGGTCGATAATTTCACCGTTCAGATAGATATACATCCACTGATTGGCAATGTCTATTTCCACATAGGTGTTGCCGATCTCGTCCGTGCCGCGATGCATCGCCTTTTGCTGATAAAACGGCGTGGTTACTTCCGAATGCCGCTGCTCCACCCATTCGACAAATTCGTCGGTAGTGGCATCCACATCCATCAGCCAGCCATAAATGCTTTCTGCGCCGGGGATGGTGATCGTGGTGCCGTGGGTTGTGGTAAACTCCCGGTCTTCCTGGAATGTGTCGGTTTCACGGGCCATCTGTGCAATGAGGGCGCGGGCGCGCTCCCGGCTGATCTGCGGTCCGTCTGGCGTATTGTCATACAGATCGACCAGCGTCTGTCCGGAGAATTCGTACTCGCGATCCTCAAAGTCATACACAATCTTTGTATCAAACAGCTCGTTGTACGAATTGACTTCCGCTACGAGCTTTGCATCATCAGCCCGTACCGCCGGCGCTTTATAGGCTTCGTCCGGAATGCGGATTTCCGTTTCTCCCGCAGAAATGCCTTCCACAATGATTTCTTCCAGCGTCTCCTGTTCGATCGCGGTGCCTTCTTTTTCCGGTTCGATCGTAAAGCGCCCGTTTTCATCCTGCCCGATTTTTGCATCGACCGGTTCTTCCTGGAAGCGCATATGGTCGGATTCCGCCAGCAAGGCACTCATTTTCTCGTGATTGTACAAAGACTCATATTCCACTTCGTACGTATGATTTTCAAAAAAAGCGAGCGGCCACGCCACCGTATTTTGATGAATCTCCGGCGCTTCTTTCACTCTCTTTTGCAGTTCAATATCATTTGGTTGCAGGGTCAGTGTGCGGTCTTCTTTCCCGATGACGGTAATCGGTTCGTATTCTCCGCTGTATTCAAATAAATTTCCGAGATTACGGAAGCTGCGATCCTCTCCGTTTATCGTCGTGTTGGGAAAGGTCGTTTGCGTAAAGTAGAAAATACCGCCCACATAGGCGATCAGAAGGACCGCCAACAAGCCCAATCCGAATTTTTTCAAGATTTCATCCTTCCTGTCTATAAATACTCTATTTCAAGGGATACATTAAAGTATACCACAATTGGCACTTCCGTACACATAATCTGCACGCGTAAGAAACTTGTAAGTTTCGCTTGGGTATATATAGTCATAATGCAAAACAAAGGAGGCGCGCCAATGGAAAGCCAAGTACGTTCCCTTACCAACTTTTTAGGCGAATCCCCCTTCCCTTATATAGCAATGGGCGCCATCCTCTTGCTGTTGGGGATCGGCGGACTGGTTACCACCGTAGGAAAAGAAATGAAAAAGAAAGACGAAACACACGCAAAACGCGTCGTGTCCTTATCTTCTTCCGGGCTGATCGTCGCCATGGGCATGTCCGCCCTCGGATTTGTCATCCTGGCCATCGGCCTGACCAAGCTGATTTAGTGCACAAAACGGGCGGTACGAACCGCCCGTTTACTATGCTCTTTTTTGCTTTTATCTTTTTCCGAACAAACCGCCCAGCAGATCTTCCAGCAGGCCGCCGCCATTGTCTTTTTCGGTAGCGTCATTTCCGACCAAAATGTCCTTGGCCATGTCAAAGATCGAACCGCCGGTGCGATCTTCTACCTGTCTGCGCGTTTGTTTCGTGAAGTCGCGTACGCTTTCTCGGTGCGGCTGCGTACGCAAATCCGGCATTTCGATACGCGGTCCGCCGGGGATTTGATTTTGTCCCTGCGGGTCGGACGGATAGGGCTGTTGCTGCGGCACGTCCTGCTGCGCGCGCTGATTCTTGGACCATTTGCTTGCCATATGCGCCAGTACAAGCGGTGCCAGTACGCTCAGGATCCGCTTGACCGTATCGGGCTGAATGCCCGTGCGGGAAGCCATGCTGTTTTCTACCTGCCGGCCGTTTCCGGTAAAGATATGGTCCACCATGCGCTCGCCTTCTCCACCGCCACCCAGGAATCGGTCCAGGAATCCGACCGGCTCATAAGGATTGTCGTTGGCGTGCTCGTTCAGCGCACGGGTGAGGTTCTCCGCACCCCGGTCGTCTTCCGCATTGCGGTCCATCGCCTCCAAAAGCGTAGGGATGCCCAAAGCGGCCACCCGGCGCACTTCTTCCTCGGATACATTGGCCTTGTTGGTAATTTGCTGCATGATATTCGGATCTTGTATTTGGTCAAAAAACTCTTGCATTGTCAGTCTCCTTTCGGATATTTGGTTATTTTTATTTATACCCAATCGTTTTACAATCCTTCCCCGAAGTGAATCAAATACAGTAAGCGATCGCGCTACCCTTTTGCATCGCTTTTGTACTACATCTATATGTCGTGCTATTTCGTATATAATTTTGTGGTATAATAAGAATTAATTAAATAATGACTAAGGAGGAATTCTATGCACGTCGTTGTAATTTATTCTAAGTATGAGAATCTTGACGAAGACGGCCACCGTGTGAATCCGCACGGCGCGGAACAAATGCGCGAGACCGTCCTTGGTGTAACCGAAGCACTTGAAAAAGCCGGACACACCGTAACGAGAGTGGAAGCCTCCGTCTCGTTGCTGGAAGATATCCGGGCGGTTGATAATCCCGATGTGATCTTTAATCTGAGCGCCGGCATCACGAACAAACGGCATCAGGCAAACTTTGTCGGCATGCTTGAAATGCTGAACATACCGCTGGTCGGATCCGGCTTGTCGACACATATTATGGGTTTGCATAAAGAAGTCACCAAAATCATCCTGCGGGAGGCGGGAATCCCCACGGCGCGTTCCCAGGTATTTCAGGATTCCGGAGAACCGATCCGGGACGATTTTGTCTTTCCCGTTATTGTCAAGCCNGAACACGAAGGATCCAGCGTCGGGGTCGATGAATCCAGTTATGTCGAAGACAAAGAAACCCTGCGCCGGGTTGTGCACGATAAAATGCAGACGTACAAAGGGGCGATCCTGGCGGAAGAATATCTCCCCGGCCGGGAGTTTACCATCGGCGTTTTGGGTAATCAGGAACCGGAAGTGCTCCCGATCAAAGAATATGTCTTTNACGAAAAAGCCGGTTCTACGCGTTTTCTGACGGTACAGGCCAAGGCCAATGACACCGTTACCCAGGTCTGTCCGGCCGAACTGGACGATGCCCTGCAGAGCGAACTGCAGGATCTGGCGCGCCGCGCCTTTTTGGCCCTGCGCTGCCGCGGCTTTGCGCGGATCGACTTCCGTCTGGATGCAAACGGCCGGCCGCATGTGCTGGAGCTGAACACCCTGCCCGGACTGCAGCCGAATTACTCCGACTTCCCCAATGTCGCACAGGTCGGTGGCTATGATTACGACCGTCTCATCCGGCATCTGGTCGAACTTGCGGTCCAAGAGAGACGGTACGCCTGATGTTTCCCGCCGAACTGGTCTGGATGCTCCTGCTCTTAGGGATTATCCTTTTAAGCTTTGTCCTGTTCAAGCGCCCCATCTACGAGGCAATGCTCACCGGTTTTCTCGTACTGGCTGTCGTTATGGGACAGGCGCACAATATTGTGCACTATCTGCTCAAGCCGTCCACCAATACGCTGTTTTATGCGATCGTCGCCTTTCTCGCCCTGGCATATGTGTTCGGCAAAACCGATGTGGTACATACCATCATCCGCTTTATGCTGGCTCTGGTGGGACGTTTTCGCGGCGGAGCAGGCTATGTGGCGCTGTTTTCCAGCACCTTTATGGCCGCGCTCTCGGGGACCGGCCCCGGCAATGTCGCCGCGACCGGCGTGTTCACCATTCCCGCCATGATGCGGACCGGTTTCTCCCCCGCCTTTGCGGCGACCGTGGAGATGAGCGCCAGTTCCCTGGGTCCCATGATCCCGCCTTCCGGAACCATCCTTTTGGCCTTTGGCATACTGGATGTGATGTTTCCCGGTGAATATGCCCTCTCCACCTTCTGGCTGGTTGTATGGGGCATCGGGCTTTGGTTTATCCTGCAACGCATGCTGATGCTGTATGCATTGTGCCGGATCGACAAAGTGGAACCCGTCCCCAAAGAAGAAATCCCGAAGATCGGAGAAACCGCACGAGAAGGCTGGAAGGCCCTTTTGGTTCCCTTGATCATCTTTTTGCCGCTGCTCTTTGACTTTCTGTTCAAAGACACACTGATCACCGCGCGGATCGGAGAAGCGGGCGCAAGCGCGCTTTCCTCCTCCATCATTCAGTTCACGCCCGGTGTGGCGGCTTTGTATACCCTGTGGATCTCCCGCAAGTCCATCGCAGGCGGCTTTACGCCGAAAGGAATGTTTACTCTGTTTAAGGAAGGTGCTCAACAGATCACACCCGTCGCGGCCACGATCTATTTCGCCTATGCCATATCCGAACTCTTCGGCGATGCCAATGTAGGGCCTGCCCTGGGCGAATACATCAGCGGTTTTCAGTTAACCGGCTGGCAGATCGCGATTTTTATCCCGCTACTGACGACATTCCTTGGCATGTTTTTGCCGGGCAGTTCCCAGATCGCCATCTTCGGCGCGGGACTGGTGGGTTCCATGGTTGCCGTAGGCATGCCGCCGCTTTTGGCTGCCGCCATACTGCCTGCCATCACCGGCGCACTCGAAGGCATGACACCGCCCCTGGCGCTGGCCATGTATGCCGCTATGGGTATTTCCGGTTCGGGCATGCGCGAAACGAGCCGGTACGCGCTCATCTGGGTCGCGGGACATCTTCTGTTTGTCATACTCATCCTGCTGCGCGTATTCCCCGTCCCGTTTTTATAGGAGGCCTGCCATGAAAGACATTACACGCATTGCGAATATCCTTTTCAGTATCGCGATCACCATCGCCTTGATCGGCGGCGGACTGGTCGGCCTTCTGTTTCTTCTTGCGGTGCTCATCGGCGGAAACACCGGCGAATCGCTCGCCGTTTTTACCAAAAACGACCTGCTGCCCCAATTTATCCGCATCGCAACCATCGCCATGCTCAGCGGTCTCGTCCGTTTCTACGCCGACAACTTCCACCCCTTATCCCTAAACACCGATGAAAAGAAGTAAATAAAAAACTACGAGGCAACGGCCTCGTAGTTTCAGGCTATAAACAAAATCGCTTGCGTATACCTTAAAAGCTAGGTATTCGCAATACTGTTTAAGGAGAAAAAGGGTTTCTCCGCAGCCGGCATTCGGAGCGAGCGGCAGAGCTTGTGGGCTAAGGCGGAAATTGCTCCACAG
>JGI24710J26742_10005415_pt1 | contig 10089 bp, 7 predicted proteins | sample BioPla2DNA2_FD_26742 | JGI IMG/M metagenome (IMG submission 26742) | reverse complement strand
TCTGTACTGCCACATACAGTACAAATTCCCTTTCTATATCCTGCCCCTATCACTGATTTTTTTTCAAACAAACTGTTTCTATCTCCCGTTGGCAACCAATCAAATACTTCATTATTACATAAATTGCATTTTTGTAAAGTTCTTTTCTCTTTTATGCTTACATTTATCAAAATATTATTTAGTTCCTTCAAAGAGACTATCTTATGCTCTTCTACACCATAAGCAATTAACTCACTAAAAATATCTTTAAAATATTTATCTGAAGTAACTAAAAGATAATCAAATTTCATTTTTAGAATTTCATTCCTACATTTGAAATAAGATACATTCTCTTCACTAAGAGTATAAATAGCGTCATCATTTTTATCAGTAATCCCTATTATTTCAACATATTCAACTTCCTTAAAAAAATCTAATAGGTATCTACCTCTTGTACCACAACCATATAACAATAATTTCATATTTCCTCCTATATTCATTGAATGATATCTTGACATTTTATCCAATTCATATATCCATATTCCTTTAACTTTTCTATGATATCATTCTGATGCTTTTCCTGTACAGCTAGAATAAATAATGTATCCTTTTCAAAATCAATATCTTTAATTTCTTTTANGAAAAATCTATCTANTACTTNCTCTTTGCCTTTTAAATCAGATATAACTATTCCATTCAATTTGTCTAAGTAACCATAATTTCTTATAATACTTAATACACGTCTTCCATTCCACCCACCACCGTATATTGCTATCTTATTTGCATTTTCAATTAACTTTTGGGTGCTATCACCTATATAAAAGTACAAATTAATATACTTTTCAGGGTTCTCCAGTAAAATATTCAGGCGTTTTTGNTCANGGGNAGAAAGGTCGCAAGGATCAAACTCTTTNCTTTCGATTGCTGTTAGAAATTCATCTCTGAACCTCTCTGCAAATACTCTGTAGAACTCTTTTGAAATTCTCATCATATCATTCTCATGTGTTTTATATAACATTTTCCACTGGAACTGAAGTAATACATCCGTATTTTTTCCTTTACTTTTAATATAGGACCGTATAAACTCATATTCTCTATTAGTGCAGAATATTTTGTTTGGATCATATATTGATGAAGATTCATTATCTCTTCTAACAAAATAATATGGTTTATTCAAAAATAATATTTTTTTTGCATTTATCATTACCTGATACCAAAAACCATTGTCTTGATATGCAGCGCCTGGTGTCTCATTATGATATATATGATTTTCCTTTATAAATTTCGTTTTGTATAATCCTGCCCATGTTACAACATAGTTATTGAGAACTCTAATATCCTCCTCATAATTTACGAGCTTATTATATAAATCTTTATCAGAATCATTTTCAAATAAAGCACGATATATAAACCTTCTATTAGCGCCCTCACCATAAAACATATGAAAATCTGCTTTAACTAGATCTGCATCGTTTATTTTTGCCTTTTCATAAAGCTCTAAATACATATTTTTATCTATATAATCATCAGCTTCTACAAGTCCAATATACTCACCCTTGGCCATACTAAAGCCCAAATTAACTGATGCCCCATAACCAGAATTTTTCTTATGCACTACTTTCACTCTTGAATCCCTTTTCGCATATGTATCCAATATTTCTGGTGTCTTATCTTTAGAGCCATCATCTATACATATGATTTCTATATCCACTAATGATTGGTTTAAGATGCTGTCCATACATTCCTTTAAATATTTTTCCCCATTATAAACTGGGACAATTACAGATACTTTACACATATTATAAATCCTCTCTAAAATTATTCCTTTTGCTTGATTAAATCTTCTATTAATATTACTTCTCCATTAAACTTTGTGCTTAGCATATTTTTTATCTCGGTAGCACCATTTATTACAGCGATTACTATNGCATCAACATCAGTAAAACTTTTATCAGGAGTCTTTACCGTTAAATTGTGAAACCCATCAACTTCCTTATCAATACCATACATAATCTTAACAGGTCTTTTTCTTAAATCTCTATAAAGTAATTCTCCGAATCTTCCTAATCCATAAATAGCTATTTTTTTTATTTTCTATATTTTTATACATTAGATTTTTATCCTTAAGCTGCCACTGGTATAAAAAATCATATTGCTTTTGGANATTTTGTTTCATGAATATTAATTTTTCCATTATCCTTTCCATTACAGAAGGATCATCCTCATAAAGTTCTTTAATCTTTTGTATAGTATAACTCACTTCGTTATTGGCACTACTAAATAAAGAAGAAATTAGATTAATATCATTTAAGTAAGCTTTATGTTTCTTAATCATACTTAAAATTCCATCTACCAATTTTTTATTGCTCTTAGTAATGCTATCAGATTGCAAAATATTTTTATTTAACACTTCATTCACACAGATACCATTATAACCATAAACGACAACTATTCTAAAAAACAGTTCCCAGTCTTGAAATCTTGGCATATTTTCATCAAAACCACCAACAGAGAAAAATATAGCTTTTTTCATAAGTACAGTGCTTGTATCTACAACATTCTTTAATGGAAGTACTTTTCTAAGCTCTTCCATTGAATAAGCTCTCCTAGGAAATATGGTCACAAATTTCTCATCAATTACTTCTTCTTTTGAATACACAAAATCAATATTTAAACTAGAATCTTCTATAATTTCTAGCTGTTTTATTAATTTATCCTTATACCATTGATTATCGCTATCTATAAAAGCAAGATACTTACCATTTGCCAATGTAGCCCCTTGATTTCTACATGCATTAGCCCCCTTGTTTAGTGAATTACTTACAAACTTAATTCTTAAATCCTTCTCAAGGTAATACCTCACCACTTCCTTAGTATTATCAGTAGAACCATCATCAATAATAATCAATTCCCAATTTGAATAACTTTGATTAATTACACTGTTGATTGCTTTGTGAATAACATTACCTCTATTATAAGTAGGCATTACAATTGAGACTAACTTATCATTCATACACCATCCTCCTTGAGCCTATGAAACATTTTACATATTATAATTTTAATTTTTAAAATCTTTAACATAAAAAACTAAAAGGGGCACCAATTATATATATCATTTAGGGACTGTAGCTTTGTCTTTAAATTCTCAAAAATCTCTTTTTGATATTTCTTATTAACAGCCACAATTACACCTGATTCATTGTCAAAATCAACTTCATCCAAGGTATATACTGGTATACCATCAATAAACTGCTCATTTGATTCCATATTGGTAACAATAAAACCTTTTATTTTCACATCAATAAAATTCAAAAATCGAAGACAGTTTCTACCTAACATGCCCGCTCCATATATATATACTTTTTTATATTTCTTGCATATCTGCTGCAATTCATATAATCTTTCATCAAATTTGTCAAGATCATATATATAGTGAATACCTAAGGACTTTTCAAGTCTTTCAAAAGCTCTAGATAAGGCAGTGTTAAAATGTTGTAATCTTTCTTCAGCATAACAGTCTGTCATAACCCATTTGCTTTCATAGCCGGCATCCTTAGCTACATATTCTAAAATTCGCTCAATTGCATGACTTATTGTTCCGTCATTAGCCAATGGTTCTTCATCAAAATCTTCATATTTCCATTCATATTCTAATAACTTTCTCAACCCATCAACTCTCGCCCAAAATACCGTTCCTAAAGCCATAGGAGATATCTCTTTATCTATATAACAGTGTAAATTCAAACTTTTTGCCAATTTGATTGTATTTTCATAATTATTGTACCAATTATTTCTATATAAGAATGGTAAGCGCTCGCCAAGAGGAATTGGGGGTAGCAGCAGACCTAACTGTGGATTTTTATCAAAATAGTGAAGTATATTACAAATATAAGCTGTACTTCCCAACATATTTTCCCACTGGCTATATATCCATCTATCTATATCCTTTTTCCTTGATGGATCTTTTTCTTTTTTATCATGTAAAAAGCACACATACTCATGTTTCAAAATTTCTTCCCGGCAAGCCACTAAAAAAGAGCTTATATCTCTGCCCCGGTTATTCTTCGGTACAATTCTACATCTTTTTCTATGCTGAACAAAGTGCTGAATTTTCTGTCTTACTTCTTCGTTAGAGCTTGTAAAATAAAGATTAATCTCTTCAGGAATATTGTCAATATATTTTTTATAATTATCAAGAGTATCGGAATAATGCATATGTATAATAACAGCTATCCCTTTACTTAAAACTTTCTTACCATCCATTAAATAGTCAGTTGGAAGAATGTAATTTAGCTTTTCAATATTTTCAAGTGCACTGATCATAAAATCCGCCCCTTAATACATTTGGTTTATTTCTATTAATAGATCCAATAATGAGATTACTTTAAAAGAGCAGCACTTTTTAATACTTTTCTCTACTTCTTCAAAAGAACTTACCACCGATACTATAATAGCATCGACCTTTCCCATACCTTCATCAAGTGGAATTATAGGAATATTAGCATTTTTAATATCGCTCCTTCTATCTATACAATAGATAACCTCTACATCAGTATCTTCTAACATTTGGTATAATATTTTGCCATAAACACCAAACCCATATATAGCAACTTTATAAATCTTGTGTAAGGAAAAATAATGTTGCAACTTAACTGATGTAACATTATCCAATAATGTTACCAACTTATCGTATTTTTCATATTTCAAAACTTTTGAATCTATCATGTTTCTAAATAGTTTTTCCTGCATATCATTCATTAAGTTTAACTTCAAAAATATATCTCGAAAGTTCTGACCTGATAAACTCATTTGTTTCCAATTAAAAGATGTATTATTACCATCTTCCTCATGTACATACAAAACATCCTTATTTATGTTCACCTTAACATCATGAAACATCATAAGTGCCCATAAAAAATGATCATCCCAGCCATTATATACTATTACATTATCAAACCATTGTTGAGGTATAGCATTTCTTTTGATAAGTAACTGTCCTAAGGAAACCAAAGGATAGCCACATTCCAAATACTCTTGAAAAGAATATTCTTTTTTTATAGGGTTAGATTTAGAAAAAATTTTTTCACCATTTCTGTACAATCCATTGCAAATTACAGCATCTGCATCTTTTAAATGTTGTAACTGACTAATCAGATAATTCTCATCCAATGTATCATCTTGATCTAAAAAAATAATATATTCACCTGTTGCATATTGTGCTCCAATAATTCGAGAGTAATGAATACCCATATTCCGCTGATTTTCTATTACATTAACGGATAACTTATATTCACTTTTAAATTGAGGTAATACTATTGGCTGCTCTGGAAAATCGTTAACAAAGACTATTTGCAACCTAATATTGCCATTCAAATTACTCCACTGTTCTAACATATCAATAAGTTTTTTTATATATTTATTCCCCTTATATATTGGAATAATTATACTACATAGCATTTGTTACCTCCTATTTTCCAGCTATTATTACAATGTATTAAACAATTTACATTGCTCTAATAGCAACATTGGGTTTCTTAAATATTTCTCGTCTATCCAACGTATTTTATTTTCATTTATCCCCATTGAAATCAAACTTTTCCGAGCACTTATATATGCCTCACTATTTAAAATGGAGATAATTACATAGTCAAAATCAATATTAGTCATATTAGCTGGGCTTTTTACATTTAAATCAATAAAAGAAGCATAATTTCTGTCGGCCCAATAAACTATATTACAGCACTTATAGTTTGTTATGTAATTATAAAGTTGGATACCAACAGCGCCTGCTCCATATAGTACAATTTTGGAACCTTTTTCAATTCCGCCATATGGTATAAGACAGAGATTTGATCCTTCCTTGTCAAATGCATACATAGCTTTAGATGTTAATAGATACATTATAAAAAAACTCAATTGACTTTCAATACTTTTTTTAAAACCAATAGCATTAAATCGTTTTAGCCATTCTGAATAATTATTTTTAATAATATCAACAACATCTTTCCTTACTGTACGTTTAGTTGAAGAATTACGTATTCTATAATGATAAAAGCATTTATCTGTAATATAAATTGACTGTGTATTAATAACACAAGGAAATACGCACATAACATCATCAACAAGATTATTGCTCTTATCTGGCATCATCTGATAATTAAATATACAATCTTTATAATAAAGCTTGTTAAATAAATATGGGAAAATACCATGTTGGAAAAAGTTACCAGTATGGATAATTGTAGGGATGATATCCTTGAACTTTTCACCATAATAAAATCCAGGTTTACAATATGGTTTTCGCAAAACCTCTTTGTTGATATTTGTATCTATCACACCTGATTCAACAATCAATGCTCCAGACTGCTTAGCAAATGTATATAAGGTTTCATACATTTGCGGTTCTATCCAATCATCTCCATCCACGTACCCGACATAAACTCCCTTAGCAATTTTCATACCTTCTTTTCTTGCACTGTCCTGGCCACCATTCTCCTTATGAATTACCTTTATTCTTTCGTCTTTAGCAGCATACTCTTCACAGATGTCTAAACATTTATCTGTAGATCCGTCATCAACCAATATTAGCTCGATATTTTTATATGTCTGATTTATAATACTTTCAATACACTGCCGCAAATATGGTTCCACATTATATATTGGAACTATTACGCTTATTAATTCATCCATAATTACCCTCCTTCTAAATGCCATATACTTTTGTTTTATGATATTATGAATTATATAAATCTTTTAAAATATGCCTCTGTTGTATTATCAAAAGTATATTGTATTTTTTTAGGCGGCAAGCCTGATAGTAAGCGCTGAATTTTTCCTTTATCACCATTTGGCAAAGATATTTCATAAATTATATCTGCAATTGCTTTCATTGTATCTTTAGGCCAACCATAACGGGCTATTTCCTGAGTGCCAAGTCTAATTCCATAACCATGAAATAACTCTTTATATTTCTTATTCATTGTAACTCCAAATCGTAAGCCGTTATCATATATTCTATCCATGGTTTCTTTATCTGTATATATAAAAATTTGATGTGTAGCTGTAAATTTATCATTATCAACTCTTCCAACCTTAAGTCCACGTTTTTCTAATTCCAAAGAAAGAGCATTTGAAAGCTCTACAATATGCTCCTGATATGACTTACCAAAAGTTTCGAATTCTATCATTGAAAATAGCAAACTGACTTTCTGATGCATTTGTGTATGACGAATATAAATAGGGTTTATACTCGTTTCCAATCTTTTATGCAGTTCGTCATTATTTGTCATTATTAAACCACTTGCAGGACCAGGAAATGTTTTATGTGTTCCCCCGAACATAACTATTTTTTCCATAGCCTTTAATGGATTATTAATTAAACCTGCAGCTATTAAACCCAATAATTGACTTACATCATATAAAAGTGTAGTTTTGGTCGTATCAATTTTTCCTACCTCAAATGGATGAATTATATCAGATGGAGCAAGTAAGACAAAATTTATTTCTTCATTATTCAGACGTTGATTTAACTTTTCATAATCAACATCTTGTTTTTCATAATCAAAAGGAACTTCACCAACTTTGAGTCCTAACCTTTCTGCAATTGGCTTAACTGATGCATGACCACCAGCAGACGAACCTAAAATTAATATACTGTCCCCTATTTCTGTCAATGAAGTAAGAACCATCATAAGACAATTCATACCTGTAAGTGTTCTTGCATCGGAATATTTTGCACCGAATAATTTATAACACTGATCTGAAATCATTTGATAAAAAGGTAGTAAATATGTGCTTCCAATAAAGTTATCCTGCTCTAAATAAGAATAGGTATTCCCAACAATATACCTCTCTTGAAAGCCCATTGATAAAGGCATATTAGCAAATGATGATATAACATTTTCAGCTGCACATAAGGGCAAGGTTTTGTCATAATATGTGACAAAGCTTTCTGTTAAATTAACTAATTCCTGTATCTTATCATCATAACGCTTTATATCAAGAACTTTTAAATCATTTGTTATCCGGCATATATATTTTTTTTGTTCAAATGTAAATATAAAACCCCGTCCAAGGTCTTCTTTTGATATAGGCTTGAAATTTCCGAGATTACTTTCACTTGTTTTTAAGACATTAGCTATTTGATAAAGCAAGGAGGAATGAGCATCATTACAATATGAGATATCAAATTCCCGTAACTCTTCAAGAGAATCAAATTCATAAATAATATCTCCATCACATCGCTTCGCGTACATATAAAGCTCACAAAGGTGTTCATCCTGAATATCCGCCCAAAACTTTTGCATTGTCTCAGGTTTATTATATTCCTTTTCAAGTATTTCTAAGAAATTTTCCGAAAATCTTTCATTAAAATAAGCATACCCCAATGTTATCCAGGTATCGGATGCTCCATAAAAGGTATTAATAATTCGATCGTACACATCTGTTTCAATACCACGTTCATCAGTTTCCCCTTCTCTGTAAACGGTACAATAATATGCATCATACCCATACTTTTGAAAAATGTTTTCATTAAAGTATAAGTCAGCCGATGTAATTATAGAGTTTCTAAGATACTTTCTTGCAGCATAAACACTTGCATGGTTATTCCGAACCTTGTATGTATCTGTTTCAACTAACTTAACACCATATTTTTCAACAAGATATGAAAACATATTTTTCATATGGCCTACAACAATTACAATCTCTGAAATTCCCGCTTCCTTAAGCTGAGATATTTGCCTTTCAATCATTACTTGGCCTTTTACCTCTAAAAGTGCCTTCGGTTTTTCAAAGCAAAGAGGAACAAAGCGTGAAGACACCCCTGCAGCTAAAATAATTGCATTATCAATTTTATGTTCATTCAAATACTGGTCAGCCTTTTCAGTCAGCTTATTTTCAGCAATATATCCGTCATAAACAAGATTTCGATATTCCTGTTCTATTATAGAATAAGGCTTAAATAGTTTTCTGGCATATCGCTTAACATCCCATTTTTCCCCATTCTTCATAAGGAGCATAATATCAAACATTATTTTATTCATTTCTTTTCCTCCTATAAAGCTCATTTAGTTAGAATTTTATTATCGTTTGGAAAGGTTATTTTTGAAACAGTATGAACCTTTCGTTTTTCTATAGGCGGCAATTTCATATAATCACCATAAAGAAACTTTAAATATTCATCATAATCACGGCAAGCCTTAAGCGTTACACCTTCAAATTTCATATCTATAGTATCCTCATACCATTTTCGCTTATACCCATAAACTCTATTACAGGCCGGAAATGTTAGACACTTAACCATTTTGGTACTTTTCCTGTTACGAAATTTAACATAATTAGCATAGCATTTTTTTATTATCTTTTCAGGAATTAAGTTTAACACTTTATACACCAGTTTAATAAGTCCACTGCTTGTATGTTTTCCTACTTCAGAATAGAATATCTTACGATAGATAAAAGAGTTAAAATTACATATACAGCGTAATATATAATTATCCGGAACGTTATCACAAACAAAAACATCAAGAAAAACCCCTTGTTTATATGGCATATGTTCTTGATTTAATCGAACAAAGTCTGTGTTTGCTCGACGTAATTTTGCATACCCCCATCTATAACCTGCGGTCCGATTTAAATCCTGTAGATAAAATTTATCTGTATCTAGTTCTTTATCCACCACAGAAAGGAACTTTTCGTATTCTTTACGAACTAATATTACATCTGCATCGTCATCCCACGGAATAAACCCTCCATGTCTTACAGCACCAAGTAATGTGCCACCGTCAATACTATAGGTAATATTGTGCTTTCTACATATCCTGTCAAACTCAACAAGAAGCTCCAATTCTATATTTTGTAATTCCCCTAATTCCTCAGATGATAAATTATGGATCTTATTGCATTTATCCATTTTACAGTCCTTTCAATTTACTTCTTTAATACTTATCTCGGTAAGAGCCAATTTGTTATAAAACAATCAACACCTATTTTCTCTCCTTTTTTTAAATCTGCTAAAGTATCAACAGGATGAATACATATTCGAATATTACGAGCTATAAAAAAACGCAAATATTCATAGTTCATCTTTTCATATCCCATTGTAACTAT
>JGI24710J26742_10005406_pt1 | contig 10100 bp, 4 predicted proteins | sample BioPla2DNA2_FD_26742 | JGI IMG/M metagenome (IMG submission 26742) | reverse complement strand
TTTCTTCTGTTTTTTCTTGTTTTAAGTTGTTTTCTTCCTCTTTTACTTCAGCTTTATAAAATTCATTTTTTACAAAATCAATTACATCACCTATGGTTTTGTAGGTGGATATATTCACTTCTATTTCATCTGACATTCCATACTTTTCTCCTATAAGGGAAAATATTGTTGCTTGTTTTACTGTGTCAATTCCTAAATCTGCTTCCATTTCCATATCTTTTTCAAGCATTTCTTCTGGATATTTTGTTACCTCTGATATAATTTTCAATACAGCATCTTCAGCACTAATTTTAGGTTTTTCATCATGTTTTATTTCTGGCTTCTCATCTGATTTTTCTGATTTTTCTGTTTTTTCTTCTATGTTTTTGCTTATTGGGACTTCTAAATTCTTTTCTAAATTCTTTACAAAATCAATTACATCACCTATAGTTTTGTAGCTAGATATATTTACACCTTCTTCATCTGTTATTCCGTACTTTTCTCCTATAAGAGAAAATATTGTTGCTTGTTTTACTGTATCTATTCCTAAATCCGCTTCCATCTCCATGTCTTTTTCCAGCATTTCTACTGGATATCTTGTCACATCTGATATAACACTAAGTACATCTGATTCATAATTATGGTAAGACATAATTTTATCATCTTTTGGCGTATCATCATTAACTTTGGTGCTTTGAATATCTTCTAAACTTTCTTCTACTGTCTCTTTACTTCCTTCTCCTTCTGCTACAAGAATTCGGCCTTGATTTTTTAATTGTACATTTTCAAAGCCTGAAATTTCCTTAAGCCAGTTGTTATAAACCTCACTGTCAAAAATTCTAGTGTCTTCAGAGGATATTTTTTCTAAAAGGTGATAGTTCCCCTGACCGCCATAGCCTATAACCATTCTTAAAGCATATCTGAAATTATATGCCCCTCCCTTAGACAGGTTAAAGCCTTCTAAAAAAGGATCTGGCTCTTTGAAATTTGGCACTGGAGGTATTTCTTGCTTTAAAAGTGCTTTTGCTGCAATAGCCTCTTCTAAAGATGCACCCATTGTATGGCCTGTCATTCCCTTTGTATTTACAACTTTTATATCCTTATACCTATCTCCAAATACATTTTCAAGTGCTACTTTTTCAGTTTCAGCACACCCACCATTTTTGGGAGAAAATGTATCGTGAGAAAAATACACTGTCTTTTTTGCAAATTCACTTCTATTAAATCCATGTTCTTCTTCCATTTTTGAAATAAATCTCTCTAATTCATCACAATACTTTTTGCTTTCAATTTTTACTTGATGTCCTGCAGTATTGAATAGATGAGTCCCTAAAATACGGCAAATTCCATTCACGCCTCTTTTTTTTACATCTTCTTCCTTTTCAATTACAAGTCCTACAGCTCCAGCTCCAATTACCGTTCCATTTCTTCTATTGTCAAAAGGCACAGCTGCTTCAAAAACATTACTAGAATCTGAAGCCGCTCCCATGCTCAAGAAGCTTCCCCCTACCCATGGCAACATTTTCTTTGAAGTTGGGTTATCCGCTCCTAGAACAATCATTCTTTTTGCGTGTCCGCCCCTTATGAGGTCTTCTGCAACTGTTATGGCAGATGCTGTTGAAGAACATGAAGCTTTTATGTGAAAATTAGGACCCATAGCACCAATAAACTGTGCAAGCCTGTTGTTTGCTAAAGAGGCAGTCTGGATTAATAAGTTATGATTAAATTCATAAATATCCTCTTCACCAAAATTATTTGTAAGTTTTGAATAATGAAAATTAAACCAATCGGATAAAATTTTCCTTACTCCATCATCCTTTACTCTAGAAATTACTTCCTGATAAAAATCTATTAAATCTCTTCTTGTTTTACTTCCAAATTTACTTGCTATATACTTTGATACTTCTGATACAAAAGGCTCAAATCCTGAAAAAGCACAAGCATATATTATACCTGTATCTTTTTGCATTTCTTCTGGAAGAACCCATCTTCCTTCTAAAGAAGTACCTGAAGATGTCATAATTTTTTCTCTTACAAGAGGTATTTTTGCATCTTTTAATGCTTCATAGCCTGCTGCTATTCCTGTACACACATCCAAAGTCATTTGATTTAATATCTTTTCATCTATTTGATAGTCATTTAACATGTCAATTTCGCCAAGTTTACCTGCTATTTGAATAACTTCATTAATTGCAGAAATCTTCTTAAATGTGATTTTATGTTCATTTTTCAAAAGTCTTGTTATGTTTAAATCCAATAAACTTTCCAGCTCATCATCAGTAAGTTTTTCAATGAGATTTTTCCCTTGAAATATGTAGTCAAAATTGTCATCTGAAAATATTTTTTTAAAAGTTCCAGGTAATCCTATTGACACTCCACTGTAGACAATGCTTTCTTTTGGTTTGGATAAATCAGTCTTTTGAATTATTTTTATTTCATTATCATCTTTTATTAAATCACCATTATAATTTGTTTTTAAAATTTTCTTTGATGGAACATGTCTTATATCAACACCTAGAGTAAATAGCTGTGCCAACAATGTTTTATAAGATTCAACATCACTTCTGCCTTTTTTATTTGAAGCTAAAACCATAACATCTTTGTCATTTAAAATACTTTTCACAAGGTTTGTAAGTACTGTTGACGGACCTGATTCAATAAAAACTCTTACCCCTTTGTCATAAAGTGATATTATTGCATCTTTAAAATTCACTTTTGAAACAATTTGCTCTTTTAAAATATTAGGAATATCCTTTAAAGCTTCTTTTTCATCTGGATAAAAGTTACCTAAATGACATGACATAACTTTCTCTTTTGGCATATTAAAATGACAATTTTTAATCTTATCATAAAACCTTTGAGATACATCCTTCATTAATGGAGTATGAAAACCGTGGGAAACATTAAGGACTTTGGTATTAATATTTATTTCTTTTAAATATTTTGATATCTTTTCTATTTCCTCAATTTTTCCTCCTACAACCGTTTGCTCTGGAGAATTTATATTAGATATACTCACATCAAAACCTTGACTTTTTATAATATCTTCAACCTCTGTGCTATCTGCATATACACTCATCAAAATGCCTCTTTCCTTCTCTGCTATGTTAGCAAAGGAAAAACCTCTTTCTCCAATAATATTTAAAGAAGTCTTTAGGTCTATCATTCCACTTGCAAAAAGAGATGCTATTTCCCCTAAGCTGTGCCCTATCATATAATCTGCTTTTATTCCAGATTCAGTTAGTAGTTTATACATTCCCATATTACTTAGAAACATTGCAGGATGAGTGTTTTTTGTGTCCTTTAATTCTTCTTCTAATAGGCTATTGTTTTCTCCAAATATAAGAGAAGTAATGCTATGCCCATGTTTTGCCTCCCAAAAAGCATCAGCCTGCATATACAATGACTCAACACAGGTGTAGTTTTCATACAATTCTTTTAACATATTAGCATATTGAGAAGACTGTCCTGGAAACATCCATGCTACTTCATTGGAATTTATAGCTTTACCTTCTTTAAAAAACACGCCTTTTCTATTAAGAGATGCTAAGTTGTTTTTTTCAATACATTCATTAAAATAATCCCATTTTTCATTTAATTCTTCCAAAGAATTAAATACTATAGCAAGCCTTACATTAGCTTTAGCATAATTTGAAGAATTATTTATAAGTACCCCTTCTTCTATTGACTTATTTTCTTTTTCTATGCTTTGTAAAAATTTGGTGTATTCATTTTTTATATCATCAATTGTATTACCTGAAAACAATATAACTTCTGATAATTTTTCAGATTTATTTTGGGATGCTGCATTAACATTTTCAGTGTTTTTCATGGCAGTAGAATAAACTCTTTTTACAAACTCAGGTCTAAATTCCTCCATACAAATATGAAAATCAGCTCCACCAAATCCATAGGCACTAACATTTGCTCTCCTTGGATGCCAATTTGTTCCTTCCCATTTTTTCTTTTCAGAAACTATATAAAATGGGGACTCTTCAATTTTTAGCTTAGGATTTATCTCTTCAACATTTGCAGTTGGAGGAATAATTTTATTGTAAAGAGCCAAACAATTTTTTATCATACCAGGTGCACCTGAAGCATATCTTAGATGACCAATATTTGATTTCACCGAACCTAAACCACAATAATTTTTTCTTTGGGCACCTAAGTTTAAAAAAGCTTCTTTAAGTGCCTCCACCTCAACTTCATCTCCTACAGCCGTACCAGTTCCATGAGCTTCCACATACTCAATGGTATCCACAGGATATCCTGCCATTTTGCATGAACTTTCTATTACCCTTATCTGACCTTCTTTATTAGGCGCTGCAATCCCTTTACCCTTGCCGTCGCTTCCCTGTCCAAAACCAGATATTATACCATAAATTTCATCCTTGTCCCTTAGTGCATCCTCTAGTCGTTTTAAAACTAACACTCCTCCCCCTAGTCCAATTACAAAACCATTTGCCCTTTTATCAAAAGGAAATGAGCCGTCTGGAGATAGTGCATTGATACCAGAAAACACCACCATAGGGATTTCACTCATTGTTACTTCTACTCCACCAACAAAAGCAACATCATAATCCTTTCTCAACAACCCTGTTATCCCACAGATAGTAGCTGTTAGCGCCGATGCGCATGCTGAATCAACTGTATAAGCTGGCCCTCTAAAATCAAATACATTACATATCCTTCCAGCAGTAATGCTTTGAAGCATGCTAGGAGCACTGTCTTCTGTTATTGGAAGTGTACCTTCTAAAGACTTTTCCGTTATATCATTAATTAGTTCCTCCAGTTCCTCAGAAGTAAAGGTAGACTTTATTTTAGGATTGTTCATTATTTGTTCTCTAACTCTATAATAATAAGTTCTTCTAGTAACGTTGTCATAATGTGTCCCTGGAGCTCCTGTACCGAAAATTACTGCTGTCTGCTCTCTAGGGATAGGGGATTTAATAGATTGTAACGCTTGATCTACGCAGTATATTGCTGTATGTTGATTTGGATCCATATATTCAGCTACAGTAGGAGGTATTCTATACTTTCTACTTAAAATATCAAAACTGGCCTTGTCAACTAAAGCTCCCACTCTAGTATAGGACTTATCCTGCTTATTAATTTGTCCATACATTTCAGGTCTGTAAAATACTTTACTGTTAAAAATGTGTTCTGGCACATTTTTAATAGATACTTTCCTNTTTAGTATATTTTCCCAAAAAGTGTTTATGTTTGGTGCATCAGGGAATAATCCACCCATACCAACAATTGCAATTTTTTCTTCAGAATAATAATATTTTTTCATTTCAACCCCTCCCCAAATTAATTTAAAATTTACTGTTAACTAATTTGTGTTGATAACCTCTGTAAAAAAAACATGAATATCTTTAGAAAGTTTAGGTACTCTTAAAATATTAAGATGACCTGCATGATAAATATTGACGTTTTTAATATTGGTCTTTTCCGTAAAAGTTTTATAGTTTTTTTCTTCAATAAGCTGATCATAAATTGAGTATAAAAGTGCAACAGATTTAAAATCCACATGAGTATATGACTTGTTGAATACTTCCACTTCTTCAAAAACAGCATCTGTTGCTTTCTCATTCCACCTATGTTTTTTAAGATCATTTCTAACGGATTCTAGCAAAGGATTCTCCCATACAAGCTTTGACAAGCTAAAGACAGGATTAATTAAAACAACTCCATCTATCTTGTTTTTTATAGTGTAGTACTTTAAAGAAACAAAGCCACCCATGCTAAATCCTACAAGCAATAAAGGCTTTTTATCAACATGATTTATATACTGCATACAAGCCTCAATATCATAAACAGATTGAATAAAGGCCTTCTTTGTTCTGTACACATCTGCACTTAAAAAGTATTCTCCACTAAAGAGACTGTTTTTGGGTTTTCTTTTATGGTGATATGGCAATGTCATCATAAAAACATTGAATTTAAATTCATTTAGCATTTTAATTAAAAATGTATAATTCAGTAAATGCTCATCATATAGCCCATGGACAAATAAAATATTTCCAATACTATCATCACAGTTGCTATTGTACAAATAAATGGTATTGTTTTCTTTATAAGGCAAAGTATTATAAAACGAAGGTATTTCAATAAGATCAAAACCACCTGCAGCCTTTGAATATTTCAATGTAGAAATATCCACTTTTTTGCTGTTTATATTCGCCAAAGACAACTCATCATAGACAAAATGTGAATTTATCGGTGAATGACTCACTTTAAAAAGTTTTTCATTTTTTATTTTTTCCATAGCAATGTTGTCAACAAATTTTGAACTAGCTTCATTCATAAAAATCACCTCCCCAAATTAGAACAAAACTCATTTAAGTACTTTCACATTTTTTAATGCTTTTTTATCTATTTTTCCTACATTGTTTCTTGGTATTACGTCTATAAATTCGATACTCTTTGGAATTTTAAAATTTGCAATCTTTCCAGAAAGATATTTTATTAGCTCTCTTTCCTTAATCTCTGCGTCTTTTTCTAAAACAACATAAGCCTTTACAACTTCACCGTAAAGGTCATCACTAACACCTATAGCTGCTGAATCAACAACATTTGTATGAGCATTTAATACTGATTCTATTTCTATTGGAGAAATTTTCAAACCTGCAACATTTATGAATTCTGTTTTTCTCCCACATACAACATAAGAACCGTCTTCCATTTTATAGCCTAAATCCCCTGTATAAACACATCCGTCTTTTAGTCTTTCAGCTGTTTCTTCCGGACGGTTATAATACCCAAGCATCAAACCTCTTCCCCTGACTCTTAACTCTCCTATAGTTCCGTCTTCTACCATGTTTCCATTTTCATCCACCACATCTACCTCTAATATCCCCTTAGGTGGAAAACCTACATTGCCTGAAGGCTCGGAAAGCTTTGAAATTCTTGTTGCTATTAAAGTACAAGTTTCTGATAACCCATATCCTTCATCTAAATATATACCCACCTTTTCTTTCCATTGTCTAGATGTCTCGTAACTTAACGGTGCAGCTGCACAAAATGCTGCCTTTAATTTTTTAAGTTCTTGTATTTTTGACTCATACCTTAAAAGCTGCATATAATGTGTGGGAACACCATAGATATGTGTTATATTTTCCTTTGATATTGTCTCAACTACTTTTATAGGATGAAAAGATTTTAAAAATACAAGTGCAGCCTTATGTGCCAAAGAAGGAATAAGTAGTGATATTGAACCAAAACCATGGGAAAATGGTACAAAACAAAGTAATCTATCCTCACTTGTATACTGGTACATTCTCATATCGCTTTTTTCAAGAAATGTATAATAACATCCTGTAGAAAGCATAACTGCCTTAGGAGCTGATGTTGAGCCTGATGTATACAACAGCATTGCCAGCTCATCTTTATCAAATTTATACACCTCAGGCTTTTTGTCAATGCCTTTATTAGTGTTTTTATAAATTTGTCTTATTTCTTCATCTTCAAATATTCCAATTTCCCCTTGATATACCTCTTTAACGCTTTCTTTGTCTAAATATGTAAATATGCAGGAAGCCCCGGAATCCTTTAAGTAATAGGGCAATTCATCAACTTTGTATAATGGGTCTATAAGACATATAACGCATCCTATGTATTGAATTGCCAACAAAGCTATAGCAGCTTCAGCACCATTATATAAATGAGTTGCTATAACCATTCCCGGCTTATATCCTTTTGAAATTAAAAAATCTGCAACTTTTATAACGGCATTTTCAAGCTCACCAAAAGAAAGCCTTTCACCCTTTTCCACATCAACAATTGCTTCATTATTAAGATACTTCTCATTATTATTAAATAAAAAATCACAATAATTCACATAAATCCCCCCAAAGTATATTATTTTTTAATACTTAAAAAGTAATCCACCACTGCTTGCACCTGCACCATGAGCCAGCATCATTATAACATCGCCTCTTTTTACTCTTTTTGTGCTTATTAACTCATTTAATACTAAAGGACTCATAGCTGCCACAGTATTTCCATACTTCTCAAATAAACTTAAGCTTTTTTCAAAGGGAATTCCTAGAGCTTTTACCTGTGCTTCCCATATCCTAGTTGACTGATCCGAAGTTATAAAATAATCTACCTCATCTAAAGTCATATTAGCCATTGATAAAAGTTTCTCCACTATTATTTTTGTATACTCTACCGCCGAATCTAAAATTATTTTGCCATCTACTATTTTCATGGTCAGGATATCGTGTTCTGTATCTTGATAACCTTTTCCTAACATAGTAGTTCCACAGGGAATAAATGCGTTATCATATAGTTGATGATTAGTAAAAATATAAGATGAGAGGAAATGCTTAGTTTTAGAAGGCCCTAAAAGCATTGCCACAACACCATCCCCAAATAAAAACACTGTTTTTGTACTTGGGTTTTTACATTGCTGTATTCTTTTAGATGATACTCCTCCTCCTAATATAAGGACATACTCATCCCCTGTGGCAATATATTTTATTGCCATATCCAACACATGTACAAAGCCACTGCATGCACAAGTAACATCAAATCCAGGTATTCCTTTTTTGACACCAAGCTTTTTTAATACCGTTACAGCTGACGCTGGGACATTTTGTGTACTAAGTAACTTTGTGTATATAATTCTGTCTACTTCTTCAATATTTACATTTGCTCTTTCTAGACACTGAGTAATTGCCTGAGCCATTAAATCTTCAACACTTTCACCCTCACTAACCCATCTTCTTTCTTTTATTCCAATAGAAAATTGAACCGCTCTATCGGTGGCCACATAATTATATTTATCAATGATATCCTGATTGGTCATAACCTTTTTAGGAACACCAATGCCAGTAGACATAATTTTTGCATATCTATTAATACGTAAAGATTTAATATCTAGAAATGAAATATCTGAAGAATAATTATTTGCTTTCATTTTGCCCCCCTGTATTACATACTATTATTTTTATTTCTAAACTTCTCTTTACTTTGCTTTGAGCAGTTCTACATCACAAACAACTATTACCTTAGGGCTTAGAAGAAATTTATTATTTTTTTACGGTATTCATGTTGCACTCAAGGAAATCTACAATATTTTTCACTATAAATGATTCAGGTTGTGCATCCATCATAGGAACTGAAAAGACTTCTGAAAACTTAAAACCTAATTCTACTAATGCTATTGAATCAGCACAAAGATCTTCTACTAAATCTGTTTCTAAATTCACCTCATTTTCTTCAACACGCAAATAGTCAGCAATTATTTGTCTTGCCTTTTGATAAATGTCATTGTATTTCATATTGCATCCCTCCTAAAATAATTATACTTTGTAGATAATTCCACCACCACTTATCCCTTCTCCGTGGGAAACCATCATTACATTCATGCCTTCAACAATTTTACCTGTGCTGATTCCATTATCTATTAACAATGGGAGCATAGCAGACATGGTATTTCCATAATCTCTTAACAAAGAAATACTTTTGTCTTCATTGACTCCCAATGTTTCCAAAGTAAGTTCCCATATCTTTTTGTTGTTTTCTGTTACCAATACTAAATCAATATCATTCATATTAAGTCCACTTTCTTCAAGTAAATTGTTAGAAACCACAGAAGTGGCCTCTTTGAAAAACTCCTCAGCTTCCTTCCAATTTCCCATTTTATATGTATCATGTATATATGTTAGCTCTTCAAAAGGCACTGTTTCATCAGTTCCATCTATTGCACTTAATGGACTTACAGAAAACGCCAAATGGCTATATTCATAATTGGAATAAAAATAACTTGCTAAAATATGTTGTTTTTCTGATTTTCCAAACAACAAAGAGGCAGAGGCATCACCAAATAAAAAGGCTACTCTAGGATCCTTTTTGCTTATAAGTTTTCTGTGAATACCCCCGGATGACAAAAGAATATATTCGTCTCCTGTATCTATATATCTGGATATTAAATCTACTGAATGTAAAAATGAAGTTATGCCACCATCTACATCAAAAGCGTGCATAGCAGTATTGCTTTTAAGTTTTCCCTGCAACCTGCTAGCAGTCATTGGCAAAAGATTGTCACCATAATATTTATTCACTATAATTCTAGATAAGTCATCAGGCATTAACCTATATTTATAAAGGCA
>JGI24710J26742_10005400_pt1 | contig 10109 bp, 7 predicted proteins | sample BioPla2DNA2_FD_26742 | JGI IMG/M metagenome (IMG submission 26742) | reverse complement strand
GGCCTTTCTTGGTTGAGATCGCTAGTCAAAAGCCAGATGATGCCATAACCTCCCAAATGCCTCACCCCCAAAAATCACACACTTTCGGACATTGCCAAAAAATTGTCAAAGGCCAGTGGTGGAGAGTCTTCGGTTATTCTCTGGTTTTGGGACTTCTTGGAATGGTCGCAATCTTATTAGTTGTAAGCCCATTTTTCTTCATGCCGGAAATGCGCATTCTGGAGATATTGTCAGATACGCTATGCGACATCACGGGCGCTCTGTTTCTGTGCATGGGGGTTGTCTTTTTTCTCAATAACGATTATCTGACAGGAACGAACGAACAAACACTTGCGGAGGACCCGCCACAGGCTGCCGAAACCCCCGCCCCGGAGGCTCATTCAAGCAAAAAGACGGAACGATCCCTGTGGATGCTTTCTATCGTTGTCGTCCTCGGCCTTGCGGCAACACTCACAGCTGTGTTGCGCACAGGCCGTGACATCCCAGCCCCTGATGTCTCCGACCTCGTCGTAGAGCGGCACGATATACCAGCCGCCGACAACGCTTACACATATTTCCTGTCGGCCACCAATGACCTGTATTGGCCGACCAATTCCACGTTGGTGGCGGACTATCTCGATGGCGAAACTGTAGACCCGGAAGCCCTGGCAACATTTTTGTCGAATAACGAGAATGCGATGGCCCTCGTTCGCCGCGGAACCGAATGCCAGAGGTGCATAACACCAGAATTCACTGATTTCGATATGACCTCCCCCTATCTTGGCCCTTGGATAAACATGAGTCGGCTTTTGGCGGCCAAGACTGCGCATGATCGCTTGGCAGGAAGCTACACCAGCGCAACGGACACATGCATCACCCATCTCAAGTTTGCCGACTTGATTCAGGGGGATGCCGAGGGGATCATCCACTACCTTGTCGGGATTGCAGCCCTCGATTTGAGTCTTGCGCAGGCCCGTGAGCTCGCCCAAGCCCCCGGCATGCCGCTGCCAGAACTAAAGAAACTATCCGATACCCTCGCATCTTTGCGCCCGCTTACGATAGGTTTCATTCGAGCGGCCAAGGTGGAATATAAAGTTACAGCCAACACGATAGATAATTTTGGCAAAGAAGGATTAAGCATGGATGATCTTGCCGGCATCAGTGGAGATGAGTCGCTGCTGCCCCAAGGGAAGCCCATCCCGGGCTTTCTCTTCCAACCGAACCGGACCAAACTTACATTTGCCAATCTATACAGGCAGATGATTTCAAACGCCCCCCTGAGCTATGCCGAAATGACCCTTTATGATGCTGAACAGGCTCTCCGCCTTGACGAAAACAGATGGCGAGCTTTTGCCCGCCCCAACGCCATCGGCAGGTTGCTCTATGCCCTCCTGATGCCCGCTTTTGAAAAACCCCTCGAACGCAAATGCAGAATGGAATGCAACATTGCGGCCACACGCCTTCTTGTTGGCATTCATTCATACAGGATAAGCACGGGACAACTCCCGGAAAATTTTGAGGCGCTCGTCCCGGACTTTCTGGACACCATCCCAACCGACCCCTATGACGGACAGCCATTCAGATACAACCCCGAGAAATGCATACTCTATTCGGTGGGAAAGGACGGCAAGGATTCTGGAGGCTCCACCGTCTTGCTTGCAGGCGAAGAAACGGCCCCAATCCATCAGAAACGCTGGAACATGGAAGATGCCGTATTCAAAATAGACCAAGAAGCCGAACAAGAAAGCGAAAACACCCCCCGCCAGCCGCCTCACAGCCCCCTTTCACCGAACCAGAATCAGGCCTTGAAGATATCCACGCAGCTACTTTAGAAATATAGCTCCCCTCGAATGAAAAATGGGTCCAACCAAGCATTTCTCGCACCGCACAGGATGCGCCATCCAACAAATACCAACGCGTGACGAAGGAGGCGGTAAAAATGACAGGCAAAACGATATGGAAACCGGTAGTACAAAAACTGGTGACAGGCCGGGCGAGGCGCTTCCGAATGACCAAACAGCCCCCGCAATGGCCGGGGCAACTGATGGCGCCGGGGCTTTATCTCCACGTCCCCTTCTGTAAAAATCTATGCCCCTACTGCCCTTACAACCGCATTGAGTATGATGAAGACCTGTTCCGGGCCTATGAGCGGGCCGTAAAACAAGAAATTGATTTGTACGCGCCATACTTGGAGGGGCAGAGCTTTAGCTCGCTTTATATCGGTGGTGGAACTCCAACCGTAAACTGGCGCGGACTCATTTCCATTTTGCGCCACCTGCAAGACCGCGTTCAGAACATCGGAGACATCTGTGTCGAGTTGCACCCCGGCAATATGGACTGCGACTGCCTTTCCGCGCTGAAAGATATCGGCATAACCATGCTCTCCATCGGGGTTGAATCCACCTCGGATGCCGTGCTGGAGCGCATTCAAAGAAGTCATGACGGTCGTACGGCGCTCGACGCGGTCACGCGCGCCATGGCGCTGGGCTTCAAGTCCGTCAACGTGGATTTGATGTTTGCCCTCCCCGGCCAAAGCCAACAGGACTGGGAGCGCGATGTCACAACTGTTGTAAGCCTTGGAATTGACCAGTTGAGCACCTATCCGATGTTCTCGTTCCCCTACTCTGATCTAGGCCGCTCAAAAGGCATTCGACAGGTGACACGCCCCCCTCACCGCCTCATCAAGAGTATGTTGAATTTCACCGATGAGCATTGCGAGCAAAGCGGATTACATCGGTGCGCGGTATGGAGCTGGCTCAAGCCCAGGAAAGAGAAGTTCAGCTCCATCACACGGCATCACTACATTGGCTTTGGGCCAAGCGCCGCCTCAATGACCGGAATGGATTTCTATGTCAATACGTTCGATGTCAACGCCTATGCAAGCAAACTGCCGGCGGAGCGCCCCGTTGCGGTTTCGATGCCAGTTCGGCGGCGNCTTGAAATGGCGTACTGGCTCTACTGGCGAATTTACGAGCTGAAGGCAACCCATGAAGACTTTTGCGCCGTCTTTGGCGAAACGGCTTCTCTGGATGCCGAATTCGGGCATTTGTTGCGCCCGCTGATATGGGCGGGCCTCATGGAACGCGCAAACGAGGGCTACCGCGTGACCCAATCCGGCGCCTATTGGATTCACCGGTTACAGAATGAGTACAGCCTCAGCTATATCAATCATCTGTGGGGCAAATGCCGGAAAGAACCATGGCCGGAAGAAGTCATCCTCTAAGCCGATACCTCGGGTATGCCGGATTTGCGATTGAAACATTCTTGTTCGACGCGAGCGGCCATATCTGTTCATTCTGGTTATTAATGACCTGTGCAATTTGAACTGCTTTTATTGCACCAGCAAAAACACCGGGCAGTATGACTTGCGAAACGCCAAGGTCCGGGCGGCCCTTGCCGCCGCGTATGATCGCGGCCACAGAGCGCTGGTCATCACCGGCGGTGAGCCAATGATTTGGCAAGACGACGGCGCGCGAATCCACGACATTGTCTCCCATGCCCGCGCTCTTGGCTTTCAGGACATTGCGATTTTCACGAATGGAACGCGCCCGTTGGACATTCCGGACGTCACGTTCATTGTCACGGTGGATGGAACAAAAGAGACACATAACTCCATTCGGGCGAACACCTACGACCTGATTCTGGCCCACATCGCCCAAACCAGCGCGAAAGTTATCGCATCCATCACGCTTACAAAAGCGAACGCGGACACACTGGAAGCCGCGGTTGAGGAAATAGCCGCCACCCGCCTGTTCAAGGGAATAACCTTCAATCTCTTGACGCACAACCCGGACATGGTTGCGCAACATGGCTTCATCGGAGAGGAGCGGAATCATATTCTTGATCGTGTCTGGGCGCTTAAGCAACAGGGGTATCCCATCGTGCTTTCCAGAGCGGCCTACCGCTCCATGAAAAAGAATAACTGGAAGCGTCCCGTAAAGCAGATTGAATTACTGGCCGGGAATCGGGTTTTCACATGTTGCCGGGATATTGACAACCCGGCCATCTGCCGCAACTGTGGCTATAGCAGTTGTGTCGAGATTTCGCAGGCGCTTCAAGGCAAACCCAGCGCAATCCTTGAACTCCTCAAGGCGACATGAAAATAATTCGCGTAACACGCCGCCGGACGGCGGCGGCCGGGGGCCGCGCCTGCTGATTTGCGCTTCGGCCGCTTGCCGGCGCTACTTGCCGCGCATGCGGGCCGTGGAGCCGCGCACCACCAGCGACGTCGGCAGTAAATCGCTACATTCCTCAATTTCGCCCTTAATCAGTTGCAACATGCGATTGCACGCCTCAATCCCAACCTGATGCAAGTCGTGGCGAATGGTGGAAAGTCCCGGATTCACAAAAGCCGCCAGTTGAATATCATCCACNCCCATCACCGAAATATCCTCCGGCACGGCGCGCTTGTTGTCCGCCAGCCAGCGCATTGCACCGATGGCCAAGCGGTCATTGGCCGCCATAATCGCCGTCAGGCCCGGCTCCTGCGCGATGAGTTTTGCCGCCGCCGCGTACCCGCCACGCTGGCTCCACTCCTCGCCGCCGTCCACCCAAATCGCTTTTGCCGCGCCCGCCGGCCACTGCTTGCACAACTGCAGAAATTCATCCCGAAACTTCAAACCCGTATGCGTATTCGTCCCGGCAATCAAGCCAATCTTGCGATGCCCCAGCCCGAGCAGATGTTCCGCCGCCAGCCGCGCCGACGCCGCATAATCCACGCTGACATAATTCAGCTTCTTGCCGGGAAAAAAGTGGTTCACGAGCAAAAATTTGAAGGGGCTGTCCTCGAACACCTCTAAATAATTGGCGTGAATATCCGACGCGATGAACAACATCCCGTCCGCCCGCCGGCTGGCCAGCAACTTGGTATATTCCTGCGACTTCACGAATTGAGCCGTCGCAATATCCAGCAGGATTTTATAGCCCAAGGATGTCGCCCGCTCGTAGATGCCCGAAATGATTTCACCCAAGTAAATATCCGAAAACACACGCGTCAGGTTGGGAATCACCACGCTCAACGTGCGGCTCGACTTCGACGCCAGCCCGCGCGCGGCGCTGTTAGGGAAAAAATTATATTTCTTCACCACCGCCATCACCCGCTCGCGCGTGGCCGGGCTGATCCGCGGATGGTTGTTCAATACCAAGGAAACCGTGCTGAGCGAAAAGCCGCTTTCCTTCGCAATATCTTTAATCGTTTTCCGTTTTGTCGTCATTCCCAACTCCTTGATTTGGCCGTCAATTGTGCAGTAAACCGCTCAACATAACAAGTAAAATGCACTATAATTTTATTAAAAATGCAACCATATTTTCACACTGGCCCTGTCGGAAGACACACAAAAAATGCACTTTTTGCGCATTTTCAGGCATCTTGGCGCGCATTTTACTGGACTCGGAGTATTTTTTTTACCGGCATTCCGCCATCCGGGGTGTTTTCGGAGAAGCGGTTTCGATAGGTTTTAAACGGCAGTCAAATGCGCACGTGCGCACTCGTTTCAATCAGCGGCCGCACGTTCCAAGGCTTCAGAGGAGATGGGCCCGGCGCGCAGAATCTCCAGCTTGCCATCGGCCACCTTCACAACCGTGCTCGCCCGCCCTCCGGTCGCCACACCCGCATCCAGAGCCAGCGCCACATGCGGCGACAGCGCCCGCCACGCGTCCGCCGCCGTCAACGCCGCCGGCTCCCCGCTGCGGTTGGCGCTCGTCACGGCGGGCAAAAAATCCAGCTCCCGCAGCCACGCCAGCGCCACGGGATGGTCCGGCACGCGATAGCCCACCCACTCGCCCGCCGCCGTTGGTAAAACCAAAGTCAACGGCCCCGGCCAAAACGCGGCGGCCAATCGCTCAACAACCGCATCCACCCGCGCGCCAGCTGCGCGAATGGCCTCCAAATCGGCGGCTAAAAGGGCCAATTTTTTCGTCTCCTGCCGCTCTTTGGCCATGCACAGGCGCGCCAATGCCTCCGGCGAATCGCCGCGCGCGGCAACGCCATAGACCGTTTCAGTCGGGATAATCACCAATTCGCCCGCGGCCACGAGTTGCGCGGCCTGGCGAATGGTTTCCGCAGTGGCGGGAACGATGTTGGCCGACTCAGGGGTTGCGCCCATAACCGAGCGCCTTCAGCCCCAGTAGAATGTCGGTGGCCCGCCGCAAATAGGTGTCATGGCGGGNGCGGTCGCGCAGGGCTTTGTCTTCCTTTTCCTCGTCGGTCATGGTTTTGCCCTTGCGCAAGACGGGCGCATCCGGCTCAAAGAGGCTTTCGTTGAGCGCCGCGTCCGAAATAATCACGTCGGGGATGACCCCTTTAAGCCCGACATACGTCTGGCCGTCCGCCACCTTCAACTGACGGGCCGCCAACAGCGCATATTGCCCCGTGGGCAACTGGCGCGGCTCCCGAATCAGCGGGTCCCCGGCCGTTTCGCGGCCAATCAGCATGGCCCCGTTCACGCTGCCGCCCAGCACGGCCGCCAGCAACTCCGCAGCGCCCGTGGTGCCCTCGTCCACCAGCACCATGAGAGGCATGGAAGAACACGGCACCGATGTCGGCTTGGGCGCGCGAAGTACCTTTCCGCCACGGTCGCTCAGGGTGTAGAGCGACTTGCCGGTCGGCGAAAACAGCGACGCAATGGCCGGAATTTCCCCTTCCGCCGCGCCGCCCGCGCCGCGCAAATCCAGGATGGCCCCGAAAACGCCCGAAATTTCCCAGCTTTCCAGCGCGGCGGCAATATCCGCGCCGGCCCTCTCTTGGATTTTTCCCACGCTCATATATCCGATGCGATTCGGCAGTTCCTCAATAGCCAGCAGCGTGGTCGGCGGCGACTCCACACGCTTCAGCGTGACTTCACGAGTCTTCCCATCCGCCGCGCGAATCGCGAGCTTCAACTCGGCGCTTTCGCCCGCCGCCAAAGCCGCCCGCACACAGCTCAAATCCTGACAGCGAGGCACTTCCTCGCCCGCCACGCTGACAATTTCCTCGCCCGCCAGCACGTTGGTGGCCGCCGCCGGCGAATTCGCCCGAACACCCGCCACCTTGGGCAAACCATCCGTGGGCGCCAGCACCAAGCCGGTATCCCAGCCCCGCTCGGCCTGCTGTTGCCGGCGCGCATCCAATTCAGATTCATCGAGAAAAGTCGCCGCCGGGTCTGCGGTAAGAATCAACGCTTCGAGAAGGGCCGCCTGAGCCGCGTCTTCATCCAACGCCAAACCGCTTTCATCCAACAGCGCAATGCCCTGCTGCACAATGTCGCACAGCCCCCGCGACTCATCCGCCACCGGAGCCGCCTCTGCCGCCGTCACCGGCACGACCGGTTCTTCCGCAAACGCCAGCACAACAGCCCCCAATACCAGCCACGCCACCCATCCCGCGACTTTCAGCCCAGCCGATTGCTTCATCCAATTTTGTTTCTGTTTCATGCGCCGCGCACCTTTCTTCATTGCAATCCCGGAACATATCAAATGCGAAGCGCCCGCAAAACTCTGTTTTGCAAGCGCCGCCGCCGCGACATTCAACCGCGACTAAAAACGAATGCCGCCGCCCAGCGACATCACGAGAAACTTGTTTTCAATGCCGGCGACATCCTTTTCACTGCCAATGGCGCCGGTGCTGCCATCGCGCATCGTCATGTCGCCCACGATTAAATCAATCATCTGATAATCCACGGCGGCGCTCACAAAAGCATTTTTGAAAAAGCCCTGTTGAATGTCATAGCGAACCTCCAGCCCCAGGCCGAACATATCGCCGCCNTCAAAGGTTTCCTCGAAATGCGCGTCGCGCGCNACATGCTCATCCCAATCCGTCGCCGAAACAAACGGGCTGTATATGGCATACCCCGACAGAGTCCAGCCCCCCGACGTCCAATCCGCGCTGACGCCCAGATACGGGATGCGNAACTCCTGCTCNTAATTAATCATGTTCTCGCCGCCCAAATCCTGCGGCACATACCCATATTCCGGATACAGCAGGAAGATACCCTCATCCTCCCACGTCCAGCCGTTCTGCTTGTAGCCCGCCATCACACGCGCGGTCATGTTGTTCCAGTTGTCCAGCAAATCCCACGCCACGTTGACATCCAGCAGATACCCCTCCGTCAGATTCACATCCGACAGCGAATAATGCGTCCAATCCCCGGAATTCACGAGCATCCAATCGTAGTCCTCCATCTCGCCGCTCCCCTCCGAAAGCGCCAGCCAGACGCCGCCATTGAGCGTCAACTTTTTCAGCATCCGCACGGACACACTCCCCCCGCCCATCGCCACGCCCTTCAAGTCCCAGTCCAGACGGCTCAGTTGCCGCCGCCCCCCGCCCGGCCCGTCATAATCATACACATGCTCGCGCGCCTCGCCATTCACCAGCCCCAGCGAAAACTGCGCCGCCAGCGACAACTCATTGCCCGCCGTCCGTCCCGCAATCGCCGCCGCCTGCATCGCCGCCCAACTCGACACCGGGACCAACGCCCCGACCGCCAAAACCAACATCCACTTTTTCATCACCATATCTCCCGACGTTTGATTGCCCGGACTTTCCACTCCAGGCCACACGGCCTGAATCACAGCCACCAGCTTGCGCATCCCCCCGCGCCACCGCAAGCCCAAAACGCCCCCCTTGCAGATTCTTTGCTTGTCCTTTGCCACCCCCACAAGGCACTATTTCCCCGTCATGGACCCGCGCACCTTCATGCCCATCCTCTTGCAACCCGTGTACAAAGAGTACATCTGGGGCGGCGACCGCCTCATCCATGACTTCCGCCGCCGCCTCAACCCCGGCATCTACGCCGAATCCTGGGAAATCGCCGACCACCCCGACGGCCGCACCCGCATCATCAACGGCCCCGACGCCGGCGCAACCCTGAGCGAAGCCATCGCCCGCCGCGGCCCCGCCCTGCTCGGCACCCGCTGCGCCACGCCCAACTTTCCGCTCCTGGTCAAACTCATAGACGCCCGCGAAACCCTCTCCGTGCAAGTCCACCCCGACGATGCCGCCGCCGCCCGCCACGGCGGCGAAGCCAAAAGCGAAATGTGGTACGTCCTCGCCGCCACCCCCGACGCCCACATCTACTCCGGCTTCAAACCCGGCGTCACCCCCCGCGACTTCGAAAAAGCCCGCCAAACCGGCGCCATCCCCGCGCTGCTCCAACGCTACCCCGCCCGCCCCGGCATGATTTTCAACACCCCCGGCGGCCGCGTCCACGCCATCGGCGCCGGCTGCCTCCTCCTCGAAGTCCAGCAAGACGCCAACACCACCTACCGCCTCTACGACTGGGACCGCCTCGACAAAACCGGCGCCCCCCGCCCCCTCCACATCGAATCCGCCCTGAAAGTCATCAACTGGCAACTCACCGACAGCCCCATCGCCCCCCCCGCCCCCCCCNCCCCGCACCCCGCCGGCCACACCACCCGGCTGCTCCTCAACACCCCGCACTACCACGTCGAAGAATGGACCCTCACCACCCCCGCCACCATCCAGCACAACTCCGAAAGCTATCTCATCCTATTCTCCGTCAAAGGCGACCTCCGCATCAAAACCCCCGGCCAACCCGCCATGATTCTCCAACGCGGCACCACCTGCCTGCTCCCCGCCATCATCCACACCTTCACCCTGCAACCCGCCACCCCCGAAGACACCCCCGCCCACCTGCTCGTCATCCGCCAGCCCTAGCCCCCGTGCAAATTTACTTGCACCCCGCCGCGAACCGACTATAGTCCCACCCAGTTTTACCGCCCACAAGCGGACAAGACACGGGGCGTGGCTCAGCCTGGTAGAGCGCTTGGTTCGGGACCAAGAAGTCGCTGGTTCAAATCCAGTCGCCCCGACCATTTTTCCGTTCGCGGAATTTTGGTCCACATTTTCCACGGCCCTGCGTATTCAATGCGCAGGCGCGGTGGGAGATTTCCCCGATTACTCACCCGATGCGACGATCCTTTTTCTGCGGCGGACAGATCGGGGTCGGCGTCACCTTTTGGCGCGGAGCAACGCACACGGGCGGGTCGCATGTTTCGGCTGGGGTCCAACGGGTTGCAGAAAGGCTCCTCTTTACGATTTTTTGATGTCGGAAGGTCGGCGCGTGTGGCAAAGCCGCCGCGCCGAGGGGATGGGTCCATTTTCTTTTTCGCCCGTTCCGAAGGGGGGTGCATCC
>JGI24710J26742_10005398_pt1 | contig 10111 bp, 8 predicted proteins | sample BioPla2DNA2_FD_26742 | JGI IMG/M metagenome (IMG submission 26742) | reverse complement strand
TATTTAACTATGAAATCCCATCGTTGATATTAGTTTAATGGGATGTGATTAGGGATTAGTACTCTGTGTTATTGTATTCCGTGACATGATTTACACCATACCATTTACGTCCAACATTGGAGTAAAGGGTATTGGTCATTGTTACACGGCTTGTACTGCTATCGGTTCTAAATATCGCTTCATCCATATCAGAGATATCGCAGCTATCAATGTTAACATTTACATGGAAAGTAGATCCTCCTAATTGACGAATCAATTTTCCGGCATCATTGGCTACAAAGTTATATAGATTGAAGGTGCTTGCTGCATTAATCTGGAATACCTTGTCGGAACCCTTATAAGCAGCTCCGCCATTAAGAGTTACGGTTCCAGATTCTTTTATGGTAAGTGCATCTTCACCGATATCCAACCATACAATATTGGATAAATAGGCATCTCCATAGGTATGGATTCCATCCGCTGCCGGGGCACCAAGTACTACATTTTTCAAAGTAGCACCATGTTCTAGTTTAAATACCGGCTTTTGACCTTCTTTTTGGCTTCCATCACCCAAAGCTGAGCCAGCTATATAGGTTCTACCTTTTCCGTCAAAAACCTCACCTGATTTTACAACAATGGTGGAATTGACGGTGGTAGAACTAGGGGATACTTTCACAAGGGACCATTGTTGGTATACTCCATCCCAATCGGTCCATTGACATATATTAGCACCATTATCATTGGAGAAATCGTAAACTTCAGCAACTTTACCACTGTGGCGGTTTTTCAGCTGAATATAACCATTCCCTAAATCTTCAATCCTCCAGTGCTGATTATAGTTATTCAGATTTTGCCATTGAACAATATTTCCGCCATCTTCTGTGGACCAGCCATGCACCTCGAGAGCTCGTCCACTATTTGCGTTAATAATCTGATAATAACCATTTCCTACACTAACAAAGCGCCATAATTGACAATCTCCACCCCAATCGCTCCATTGCGATACATTAGCACCATTATCATGAGAATGATCGTAAACTTCCATGGCTTTTCCACTGCCTCGATTAATCAGTTTATAAAGCCCATGGTTTGTGATTGATGCAGCACTGATTTTTACTGGTGCCGGTGCTAGAACCACAATTAATGCAAGTACCGTAAGAAGGCTTATTAATTTTTTACGCATTATACATTCCTCCTTTTAATATTAACCCTATTTCATATTAACTGGCTATGAATTGTAGTCCGATTAGATAAAAATAAGCACAATCGGATCTCATAGCCGATTATGCTCATTGATGCATAAAAGATGAATCAACCAATCATTCATCATAATTCCTATTCTGTTTTTCATATGTACTTTACTCCAATGAGCAAAAGTTCATGGATGGTACATAAATACACAAAGAGAAAATGCTTAGAATGAGATTCTAATCTTATCTCTTGTCTCTCCCATGTTCATAAGTAGATTCTGGGGCAATTTAAAATTACCATAAAATGGAAAATAAGTCAAGCCTTCCTTATATATAAATTAATATAACAATATTGAAGTCAGCTTCTCTACCCCTATGGGCGATTGATATAAAGGATAGGCTTATTTTTATTTTTCGAACTACAATAATTTAAAGGAAAAAATAATTTAAAAAATTGGATATGAAAAGAGGGAGTTGCAACCGTAAAATATCTATAGGTTGCAATCTCCCTCTTTTCAATGAATCATGGATATGGATCTATTAATGAGGGTATTAAAAATCTTTTTTCCATAGACCATGGATATTACAGTATTCATATACAGTTCCTGTATCAACCTCTGGAAATTCTGCGATAGGATCCATTCCTGGTTTCAGGTATTTTATTTGAACGGAGTCATCGGATACTAAGGCAATCCATTCAATGTAGTGCTCTGGTAGTGAGGGGTGAAGAGTAGAACCAACGGTTACGACTATTTTTCCATCCTCTTTCACAACTTCAGGAACGTGTTTTTCTACGGAAGCATCCGTTGTATTGGCTTCTTCCTTCAGCATGGACTGTCCGCAGCAGGTTAAAGGGCCACCACCGTTTTTAAGTAAAAGTAACATGTTACCACATTTTTCACAACGAAATACAACAAAACTTGACATATGCATATCTCCTTTATCTTTTTATTTGTATAAACTTAAATATTATTCAAATACCACAATGGCTTCTTTTCGTTTTATTCTTAATAAGATACTTTCAAGAATTCGGAAGGTATGATTTAAATTTGTCTGCTCCAAATAAGCGGTAGCCATATCCTGGCCAATTACGATATCAATATTTCTTGCGTCCGAGCATACGATGACAGCTTTTCCGATACCAAGAGCAGCAGAGGTGAAAACATTGCCATTAAGCATCTTACTAATTCTTTCATATTCAATTAAGCCAGTTCCTGGTTGGATACGATGCAACTGAGTAAATAAATCGGGGCTGATTGCCAAAGCATAAGGACCAAAGATCCCATTTTGTGTAAAGTATTCAAGAGCAGAAACGATATCCAAAAATGCATTTTCTCCAGTAGACCAATCGGAACGTTCGATTTTATGAACTCTGGAAGCTGTCAAAAGCCCTTCATAACCATAAGCTTTGTTACCGAAGAATATAAAATGGTCTTCATTCTTGGAGCATGCTTCAGCAGCTTGGGCAGCCGTAGACATATCAACAGGATATCCTAATTTTTCACTGTTTTCCAAATCTCTTGCTAAAATAGTGAAATCTTCATATATGGTGGGAATTTCAACAAATTTTCTTCCTTTGGTGGTGATGAATCCATTGTCAAAGTGTTCTTCCAAGAGGCTAGCATCGTCAATATTGATGCTTTCTGTTCCAATTCCCAGAGGTCCATATATATGTAGGAATCTCCTACATGTAAGAACATTTCGAGCAGTATTGATGACTGTGGCATCTATTTGCTCCCATAACCCATCAGGTAAGGAAGCACTTTCTCTTGATAAATAACTCATGTGTTACACCTCCTAAGTTTATTTGATAAGGCTACCAACGGTTTTAGGGGAAGATGGTTGTGCTAAATCATCGGAAGGATTGGAGATTCCCAGATCTTTTAGCATTTCATTTACTTCCTCCTCACCGGAAGCAAATAATCTAGCTTCTTCCGGATCCAACAGGTGTAACAATTTCATTAATTCTCCTACATGTGCCTTTTCTTCGTCTCGAATATCACTAATTACCTTTTTTGCTATTTCATTGGTAGTTGCCTGTACATGGGCATCATAAACATAGATAGCTTCTAACTCTCCTGCAATGTTTAGTCGGATTGCTTGAATGAGTTCCTCTTTTGTCATCTTTCTTTCTACGTTTCCTTGAAATGGATTTGGAAAAGCTGGCATGTGTTTTTCCTCCTTTAAGAATAATAGTAATAATTACTACTTTGATTATAAATGATATAACCAAAACTTGCAAGTGATTTTTCAATTATTGGTAAATTATATTATTATGATTATGATTATAATTATAATATAAAACCCAATACTTCTATTATTACAATATTTCCAATAAGTTATGATTCCTAGTAAGAAAAGATTTAAACAATTAGAAATATTTTTTCTTAAATTTCTTATTTCTTAGCATAAACGAATTGATAAAAAAGATTCCTTATGTTACGATGAGAAAAATTCGGATATAGGGGGAGGTTCAACAGTATGAAACTATATATAAAGCAAAGGATATTTGCCTTAGGTGATAAATATGATATTTACGATGGTAATGGAAATGTTGTTTTTGATGTGAAAAGCGAACTTTTTACCATAGGGGCTAAACTTCATTTATTTGATCGCCAGGGAAGAGAAATCTACTTTATAAGGAGAAGAATTACTTTTCTATTAGCAAAATATGAAATCTATCAAGGGAATCAATTATGTGCAACCATTAATCAAGAATTTGCTTTTTTAAGAAAGAAGTTAAATGTACAGAGTAGTTTGGGTAACTTTGAAGTGAATGGAGATATTTTAAGTATGGATTATACCATTACTCGAAATGGACAATACTTTGGAAGTATCCATAAGAAATGGTTGTCTTGGGGCGATACTTATGAATTAGATATTCCATACGAAGAATATGCAGGCTTTTTCTGTGCCCTAGTAATCGCAATTGATAACTGCATGCATAATGAAAATGATTAGTTATAGTATGGTTTAAAAGAAGAAAATGAAAAATAAAATGGGCTGTTACAAAATATTGCAAAAGGATTCCTATAGGAATACCCTGATCCTCTTGCTGTATTTATGAAACAGCCCATTTATCATAAATGATTTCTTATGTCCTCTTACCTAAAACACTAATATATTTCCATCCCTAGCTTCGGTAATTAATGTTGTGTATATGGCACCATATTAAATTGAGTTTTTCATTGTGTTTATGGTATTTATCTTTAATGATAACCTCTTATTTAATTATAGTTTTTCCACCCATGTATGGCTGTAATGCTTTTGGTATATTGATGGAGCCATCTGCATTTAGATTGTTTTCTAAGAATGCAATCAACATTCTAGGTGGTGCAACCACCGTATTGTTTAGAGTATGAGCAAAGTATTTGCCGCCTTCCCCAACAACACGAATTTTTAAACGTCTTGCCTGAGCGTCACCCAAATTGGAACAGCTTCCAACTTCGAAATACTTCTTTTGTCTAGGAGACCAAGCTTCCACGTCCACCGATTTCACCTTGAGGTCAGCTAAATCACCAGAGCAGCATTCCAAGGTTCTAACCGGAATATCCAAAGAGCGGAAAAGATCGACGGTATACTGCCAAAGTTTATCGAACCACATCATACTGTCTTCTGGTTTACATACAACAATCATTTCTTGTTTCTCAAATTGATGAATTCGGTAAACTCCTCTTTCCTCAATACCATGTGCGCCTTTCTCTTTTCTAAAACAAGGGGAGTAGCTGGTAAGTGTATGGGGTAAGCTATCTTCTTGCAAAATGGTATCGATATATTTTCCAATCATGGAATGTTCGCTGGTACCAATGAGGTATAAATCTTCGCCTTCTACCTTGTACATCATAGCGTCCATTTCTGCGAAACTCATTACCCCAGTGACTACTTCGCTACGAATCATAAAAGGTGGAATACAATAAGTGAATCCACGGTCAATCATGAAATCCCTGGCATAAGCAATTACTGCTGAGTGTAGTCTTGCGATATCTCCCATCAGATAGTAGAAGCCATTTCCTGCTACTTTTCTTGCACTTTCTAAGTCAATTCCATTCACTTTTTCCATAATATCGGTATGATAGGGGATTTCGAAATCAGGTACCACTGGTTCACCATAACGCTGAACTTCAACATTTTCACTATCATCCTTACCAATAGGTACACTAGGATCGATGATATTCGGAATTGTCATCATGATGGTACGGATTTTTTCTTGTAACTCATTTTCTTTCGCTTCTAGGGCTGATAAACGATCAGATTGTGCAGTAACATTTTTCTTTAGTTCCTCCGCCTCTTCGCGCTTACCCTGAGCCATCAGACCACCAATCTGTTTGGAAATTCGATTTCTTTCCGATCTAAGATTATCTGCTTCCTGCTTGGTTGCTCTGCTTTCCACATCCAGTGCAATAACTTCATCAACCAAGGCTAGTTTGTTATCTTGGAACTTATTACGAATATTTTGTTTTACAATTTCAGGATTCTCCCTGAGAAATTTAATGTCTAACATAATAACTCCTCCTATTGATATTTGTTCTACAATACTGTAAATAATATAATGACTTTTTAAAATAAATAATAAAAAACCCTCCATCCCATGATACTATGGGACGGAAGGTATCCGCGTTGCCACCCAAATTGCAGATAAGAATATCTGCCACTCGAAAGTACGATAAAGGGTACCAGCCTCTGATTCATCATCAGCAGCTCCAAAAGTGGAAAGATTATTCCTTTCACTGGTTCGCACCAAACACCAGCTCTCTGAAGAAATTCCTAATCGTAGCTTTTATCAACACTGTCAGTATATGATTTATTTTTTCAAATTATATCCTATTTTATAAGTATTTGCAAGGGGGATTTTGTCCATGTAAAATAATAACAATTATTATTTCTGATTTGTGTCTTTTTCCTGTTGACATACATATAGTGCATATGTATAATTGAGAATACAATATATAGTACATATGTATGTCTTTTGGTTAATATTTTGTTAACTGGATAAAATAAAATCAGCAGAAATATGCTATTGGGAGGATACGATTTAATATGAATCAAATTTTAACAAAAGAATTCTTAGAAAACTATAGGGAAAAAAAGGCACCCTTTAGCCATCTTGGTGAATTTGTATACTTGCGTACTTATGCAAGATATCTTGAAGATAAAAAAAGAAGGGAAAATTGGTTTGAAACCGTCCTTCGTACAACAGAGTACAATATTAATCTGGGTATTAAGTTTAAAAAACAGAGAGGTTTAGAAATAAATATGGAGGAAGAGGTGGAGGAAGCAAAAAAATTATTTGATAATTTATTTCATCTTCGAACCTTTACCTCTGGTAGGACCTTATATATGGGTGGTACTCAAGTTGTGGAGGAATATCCCCTATCCAATTATAACTGTTCCTTTACCATGCTTCAATCCTTAAATGATTTAGTGGATGTTTTCTACCTTCTTATGGTAGGGAGTGGTGTAGGCATCCGGATTAGTAAGGATCTGATGAAGCATTTTCCTGTGATCAGGCATCTTAAGATGGAAGGGATTTACAATAGCGAAGTTCGTAGCTATACATCTAAGGAAATGATGGAAGATACAGTGATGGAGGAGCTGGCTGATGAGGAGGATACCATTCTAATTAAGGTGGGTGATAGCAAGGAAGGCTGGTGCGAAGCACTTAGAGCATATTTTAAAATAGTTTCTCAAGAAGAGTTTCATAATATTAAGAAAGTAATCATTGATTACAGCTATGTAAGACCGGAAGGAGAGAGATTAAAACGCTTTGGTGGAAGAGCTTCTGGTCATAAATCCATCCAAAGAATGTTTGAAAAAATGAATAAGGTCTTCTCTCAAAATGAGGATGGTAGGCTGAAAACGATTGATTTACTGGANTTAGCGACCATTATTAGCGAAAATGTGGTTTCTGGTGGAGTAAGGCGTAGTGCCATGATGGTAATCTGTGACGAGGACGATTTAGAAGTAATCAATGCAAAGAAAAATATTTACAAGGTTGTTGATGGAAAATGGATCGAAGATCAGGAGATTGCTCACCGAAAGATGAGTAATAACTCCATTCTTTATACAGAACGTCCATCTCTGGAAAAGATTCGTGAAATTTTAAATACAATAAAAATCAATGGTGAACCAGGCTTTATTAATGCTACAGAAGCCGCTAGAAGAAAGCCCTTATTTCAAGGATGCAATCCTTGTGGGGAGATTTTACTGCAATCAAAGCAATGCTGTAACTTGACAACCAATAACCTAAATGCCTTTGTAGAAGATCATGTGTTAAATCTAGAAAAGCTAAAGGATATTATAAGATTATCTACTCGAGTTGCCATTCGTATGACTTTAGTTGATGTTGAGCTTCCGGAATGGAACAAGGTAATGACGGAAGATAGAATTATTGGAATTTCATTGACAGGCATGATGGATATGATGAATAAGACCCAGATGAACTATAAAGAATTAGGGCAATTATTAAAAACTCTAAGAGAGGTTGTTCATAATGAAGGTGAGCAGTATTGTAAGGAATTGGGCATTTCTGCTCCACAACTTATGACCACCATTAAACCAGAAGGAAGCCTATCTACCTTGCCTGGTGTAAGTTCAGGAATTCATTTTGCTCATTCCAATTATTATATCCGAAGAGTTCGTATTAATAAAACGGACCCATTATTTAGAATGCTCGAAATTCAAGGCAGTTATCCAATCTTTAACGAAAATGGCCAATCTGAGGACGATGCAACCATTAAAGTAATCGAATTCCCTGTAAAGGCACCAGAGGGTAGAACAAAATACGATGTGGGAGCAATCGAGCAACTAAATCTCTATAAACTTTCTATGGAGAATTGGACAGACCATAATACATCCATAACCGTACATGTAAGAGAGCATGAATGGGAAGATGTAGCCCAGTGGGTTTATGAGAATTTTGATAGCATCGTTGGAATAACCTTCCTTCCTTTAATGGAGGAAACTTATCCTCTATTACCTTATGAATCAACAACAAAGGAAGATTATGAGGAAAGAATAAAAAAAGTAAAACCGATTGATTATGCATTATTAGCAGAGCTGGATGATCAAGAGGTTTGGGAAATCAATGATAAAGAATGTGAATCTGGAGTTTGTCCAGTACGATAAACAAAAAAGCAATGGGTAGATTACTCATTGCTTTTTGTGTGTGCAAAATTATAGAGGAAATATCATCGAAGACTTGTATAAAATATAGTTATCTGGTATGATTATGCAAAAGATTGAAAGGGTTAGAGGGAGGACTAATATGGATAATATAGAAATATTATTAACAATGATTGTCTATATGATGCTGGTTATTGGTATTGGGGTTTACTTTGTAAAACGAGCCAATGAGAATTCGGAGAATTTTTTTATCGGAGGTAGAACTTTAGGACCTTGGGTTGCTGCCATGAGTGCGGAAGCTTCCGATATGAGTGGCTGGCTTTTGATGGGTTTACCCGGTGTTGCTTATTGGATCGGTTTAGGGGAAGCGATCTGGACTGCCATCGGATTGTTGGCTGGTACTTATATTAACTGGCTCATTGTAGCCAAAAGACTACATGCCTATTCTAATATCACCAATTCCATTACCATACCAGATTTCTTCAGTGATCGATTTAAGGAGAAGAAAAAAGTAATTATGACCATTGCAGCCTTGTTTATTCTGGTATTCTTTACGGTATATGCCTCCAGTTGTTTTGTAACAGTAGGTAAGTTATTTAATTCCTTGTTCGGCTTTTCCTATCAAACAGCCATGATCGGCGGTGCCATTTTTGTTATTTTATACACCTTTCTTGGAGGGTTTTTGGCGGAAAGTGTATCGGATTTTATGCAGGCAATTATCATGGTAATGGCTTTAACCGTAGTAATGATCGTTTCCGTTATTTATGCGGGAGGGCCAGGGGCTGTACTTGATAAACTAAATGAAATTCCTGGTTTCTTATCTTTTGTAGGAGTGGCCACACCGGAAACGGTGAATGATGTACAGCAGTTATCCCAGAGTGGAGCACCCTTATTTGGTTCAGCAGGTTCCTACGGATTTCTTGTTATATTATCAACGCTTTCTTGGGGTCTAGGATATTTTGGAATACCTCAGGTATTGCTTCGATTTATAGCCAGTAGAAAAAATTCTGAAATTAAAAAAGCAAGAAGAATTGCAACCATATGGTGTGCCATTTCCTTAGTTGTTGCGGTTGCAATTGGATTAATTGGTAGAGCAGCTTTTCCTGCAGAGCATTTAATGGCATCGGATGCAGAAAGAATATTTATCACCTTGTCAACAAAGCTCTTGCCTCCTGTCCTAGCAGGTTTAGTAATGTCCGGTATTTTAGCTGCAACCATCAGTTCCTCAGATTCTTATCTCCTAATCGCATCCTCAGCAGTCTCTAAAAATATCTTTCAGGGTATTGTTAAGAAGGAAGCAACGGATAAGCAAGTTATGCTGGTATCTCGTGTGATTTTAATAATTATTTCAGTAGTAGGAATTTTGCTCGCTTTGGATGAAAAAAGTGTTATCTTTAAAGTGGTTTCTTTTGCTTGGGCTGGATTTGGTGCAACCTTTGGACCACTAATGTTATTCTCTCTTTTCTGGAAAAGAACAACGAGAGAGGGAGCAGTTGCTGGTATGGTTGTAGGAGGATGTATGGTATTTATCTGGAAATTATTAATTCGTCCTTTAGGTGGATATTTTGANACCTACGAATTATTACCAGCCTTTGTATTATCCTGTATCGCTATCCTTCTTGTGTCCTTACTTTCTGAAGCACCAAGCAANGAGATCCAGGATGAGTTTGAGGCAGCAAAGGTATATGTAGATTAATTTATCACTGAAAAGCTTTTTGCTTTTATTAAAATAAGTGGAAAGTGTAGTAAAGAAATTCAAGCTTATTTGTAGTTACTAATTGGATCAATAAACCATTGAACAGATAAGTGGAAAAGATATA
>JGI24710J26742_10005397_pt1 | contig 10111 bp, 7 predicted proteins | sample BioPla2DNA2_FD_26742 | JGI IMG/M metagenome (IMG submission 26742) | reverse complement strand
ATACTTTACCGAAATACCTGTATATACTGGAAGAGAAAGTGATTTTAGATATATAGGCTGTTTCACGAATAGCAACTATAGCTCGGAAATAATTGAAAAAGATGTTGAGTTTAGAATTACGGGAGAAATTAGCTTTTACTCTTATTGGACTGATATTTTAGCCGGAACGGAAGGTTTGGAATTTGAATATTATTCAGAAGAAAATAATTCATATAAACTAGTTAACTATAATCCTACAATTAAAAATGTTGAAATAGGAGAGTTGGTTATACCTGAGAAACATAACGGTAAGCCAGTTGTTTCAATTGCTTCGGAGGCATTTGTAACATATGACCATGGAGTTAAGTTTACTACAATATCCATTCCAAGTTCAATCATGCATATTGGNGATATGGCTTTTTTAGGATGTAGTTTCTTAGAAACTATTAACTTAGCAAATAACGATTTTTTTACCGTAGATACACAAGGCTCTCTTTTATCCTCAGACGGTAAAAAAATCTATTTAGTTCCCGCTAATAAAACATATACTAACGAAACATATAATATATCATCTACTACTATTGAAATTGCACCTGGGGCATTTGCAAATTGTAAAACTATCAGTCAAGTTAATTTTTGTAACATGGATGAGANTTTTGACGGTCCACAGTTAGAGGTAATAGGAAAGATGTCATTTTCTAGTTGTGAAAACTTATTATCTTTTAATATCCCAAACTCAGTCACTACTATAGATAGCTATGCTTTCCAAGGATGTTACAAGTTAACAGATATATCAATAGGAAATAATTCCAATTTATACAAGTTGGGTGAATGTGTATTAAGCGATGATAATCCTTGGTATGTTCTTGAATCAAATGAACAGTTGTTTGTAAAATTAGGCGAAATTCTTTTAGCATATAATTATGCAAATAGCCTATCTAGTGACGTGGTAATTCCTGACAATATTATTTCTATAGCAGATGGAGCTTTTAAAACGAATATGCTTGCAAACATACCAAGCAACATAACAAATATAACATTTACTAGCGCAAGTTTAATTAAATTTATTGGTGATGAAGCTTTTTTAGGATGTAATGTTTTAAATATGATTACTATTCAAAAGGACATTAAAGTGGATTTTGCAATAAATACATTTAAGGGCATTCCAACAACCTGNAAATTAGGAGTAAAAGACGTTAGTNCCTATGAAATTGATCCTTTTGTAACAGCATATTTCGATGTAGCAAGCAATACATTGATCGAGTTATTGTAGTATGAGTANATTTATTTTTGAAAAAGATTCAGAATCTTTTGANTTTCAGCCTATACATAAAAAACTTACTGGTTTCACGACATTTACTAATAGTACATTAGTGCAGTTGATAAAGGAACTAGCTTTAAAGATTACCATAGANGAATTGGTAAAACTTGCCAAACATTATAAAACTATTAATACAGAGCCTACTGTTTTAGAACTGATGGCGATTGATGGGTTTAGAAGTACGGATGAATATGTCTTAAATTCTTATATTAATAAGATTGAAATATCATCTAATAATCCACATATAAAAAAATCTCTTGATATATATAATAAAATTAATACGAAATACAACGTACCTAGTGGGAGAACACTGGAATCGTTTTTTGAGTTGGCAATATCCGAACTATCATCCCAAAATCTTGGTACAATTAAGGCTGGTAAAAATAATGATATACTTTTTTGTTGCAAGGGGACTGGAGAAAAAGAAAGTAAAAATCTTTATATTAATATTAACCAGGCTACTTCATTTAGTAATGATATATCATCGGTAGAAAAGGTTGTGTATTTATCTGCTGTTAACGGATTCGAGCCCCTAGTTATAGTTGAAAATACGATTAATAAAGAGACATCCCATGAAACAATTGCCGAAATTTCAGACAAGATGGATATTTCCTGTATATTACAAATACCGTTTATAAACAATTCTACTCATATCAAAGGTATAAATGAAGTCGTTTTGTTAAAAACCTCTAATTTTAAATCAAAAGGCAAAGTGGAGCATAATTATGGTGATAGGATTTTACTAGTGTTTACAGGACAACAAGACCCATTTAAAGGTTTGGATTTTTGTAACCTCGCAAACGAAGGGGCTTTTTACCACTTTGATGTTAAACCATATACTTGTGAATATGGGCTTTTTAATGCGCTTGCACAAATAAGCAAAGGAGTTGACATTGTATTTGATAAGTTGCCAGTAAAAACAGCTAGTTTTGATGATTTCTTTTTGAAACCGACNCAACAAGTTATCGTNGTGCCGATTAANCTGGAAGAAAAATTTGCTTTTACGGAATTTTGTGAACAGCGTGGTTTTTCAGTTTTTGATGTTGGTAAAATTGTAAAAAATAAAGCAATTAGACTTATTAAGGGACCTATAACAATATTTAATGTATCTCATAAATTGCTATTTGATAAATACGATGAAACCGTTCTACGGATTGAAAATAATAGTAGCGCAAAGTGCAGATTGTGTGATAAGAAACTAAGTATAATTAGCGATAATGAGTGCTTAAAGTTTGATATATTTAGAGGTGGTAAAACTGCTATGCCGCAGTTTATTGGGGAGAGGCAAAATACAAAATCACAAGCGATTATGTTTATNTTTAATGAAGAAGAGTTTGGTTTACTAAAAGTGTTTTTTGCGTCAGATGTTGCGTTTGAAAACAAAAGTGTGTTTATCAGTGTTTTAGAATCAATATTATTTTCGATTTTGAAACTTGTATTATTAGGCGTGCCAACACATCATATAGCGACAACAATTTCCATTTATTATCCAGCCATTTCAGGGAATATGGGAAAAATTTTAGAGGCAGTTCTTTCTATATTTTATACACAAATGATTTTATCAATTCCTACCATTAAGTGGGATATAAAAAAAATTGAAAGTTGTGAAAAACTACATGTAATATCGCACGCAGTTGGTTATTCAAATAGTACAACAATTTCAAATCAATTTAGAGTAGGACAAAAACTATTTTATTTCCCTATAGAAAAGGATGAGTTTAATGTTCCAGATTTACGATATTTCCTTAAATTAACAAGTGCAGTTAATATGCAGATTGTTTCAGGTAACATACAATCGGCAATCTTGGTTGAGTCCTCTATAAGTGAATCAATATTATCTTCAATTGTTGGTAATGGGCTGGGATTGTCTTTTGCCCTAAGCGAAGATAAATATATCCACGAAGGGGGTAAGGGAGGCCTTCTAATAGCAGTTTCAGATATTAAAGAAATGGGATCTCTGAAAAGTGTTTATGTTGGAGTTGTTGATGCGACGGGCGTTCTTAAAGATATGAAGGGGCAGTCATATAATGCAGANTATAATATAGTCAAAGAAGCAAATATAGATTTCNGTCAAGAAAAAAACGTATTAGCCATTACAATGAAAAATACAGAAACTAACAACCAGTTCTTTAATAAATATCTCAATAATCCAGAAGCGTTGATTTTGACGTTTGATAGGGTTTCTGGTGAAATTTTTAAACAAATATGTTACAAAGCGGGTTTCAATGTAAATATACGGAATTTCAATGATGCTATTTATATAAATGATATGTTTATACGTGGATTAAGAGTAGATATTTCCAAAGCAAATGTTATCATATTGTGTGGACAAAACATAAGTAAGCATCAGTTTGCGGGAGATGTTATGTATTCTATTTTAAAACGTCCTGAAATTCTTGATGCGATAAATGAGGTTGTAATTAGAAACTTAGGATTAATAATGGGGTCCGCTGAAGGTACGAGAACNCTTTTTAGATTAGGCTATTTACCATATGGCACTGCGGAGAACTTACCTGTTGATTTTATTGAAAATAACATTGATGGGATAAAAGCGTTAACACAAAAAATACGTNTTTCTATTAATAAGCCAGTTTGGCTGACTACTGCTAAAATAGGAGCTATTTACAATGTCGCGTGTCCTGAAAATAAAATGAAAGTTAAATTCGAAGACAGGTTAAAGATTGATTTGATTAAAAATGCACAGATTTGTTCCCAGTATGTAGATGATCGAGGTGATGTTACTTCAAAAATTTTAGATAATTCACTAGGTTCTTCTTTTGCAATGAGTAGTATAATGTCCCCTACAGGCAGAATAATTGGCTTCTTTCCCCCAATTGAAAAAACTTATCATATAAAAGATGGCACAGCAAATATTCTTGACGGGATGTTTAAAGATGCAAAAGATTACTTTTTNAGCCCTAAAAGATAATATTCATTAAAATAAGTGGATAAAGTCAAATAGATTGGTGCGGTCGATGGGACTTGAACCCATACGGTATAACCATACGCCCCTCAAACGTACGCGTCTGCCAGTTCCGCCACGACCGCAAAGCACTAGTACTTACTAGAATTGGATATATTGGTGCGGGCGACAGGACTTGAACCTGCACAGCCTTGCAACCATTAGAACCTGAATCTAACGCGTCTGCCAATTCCGCCACGCCCGCAAGTACTAAGTTGTATATTATTACAAGCAATAAATTTTGTCAACATAATAATAAAAAATCCTATTAAAAACAAAAGTTATACGCTTTAAGTATATATTGAAATATCTTTAAATATTGCACAGAAGCACCGATAGATGTATAATAAATATGTAACCAATGAGAAAACAAAATGATGAACTATACGCTATGAAGTTAACTTCATTCGATACTGTTTTATGTGGAAATAATTCTTTTACAATAACTATACACAGGAGGATTTTGTATGATTACCAAATTTAAAACTAAAAACTATGGTGATAATAAGCGAATAGAAAGAGTAATTACAAGTAAATTAGAAGTGCTGAATAAATTTGTACCAGAAGATACTATTGCTACAGTAATGTTAAAAAGTTTTGGAAAAGAAGGTGAACAATATAAATTTACATTAGAAATCAGTATCCAAGTTAAAGGTCAAACTATTAGGTCAGAACACACATCATATAATATGTGGGATAATATAGATATTGTTATACCAAAACTAGAGTCGCAACTTACAAAAATAAGAAAGAAAAAAGGAGAATATAATACTAAACCTAACAGCATTATTGTTGAAAGTGAAGTAGATTTTCCCTCAAATGAAAATTATAACAACAAAATCGTAAAAGTTAAAAATTATAATATATCAATAATTACACCTGATCAAGCAATAGAAGAAATGGAGCTTTTAGATCATTCGTTTTATGTGTTTTTGAATGCAGAAGATAATAAGGTATCCGTTGTTTACAAGCGTATGGATGGCAACTACGGGTTAATTTCACCGGAGTACTAATTTTATATGGAAGTTGGTATTTCTACAGCATCATTTTTTACAAAGTTTCCTACTGAGNGAACTTTTGAAATAATCAAAAATCTTGGATTCAATATTTGCGAGGTTTTTTTAACGACTTTTAGAGAATATACCCCGCAATTCGTTTCTCTTTTTAAAGAAAAACTTGATGGAATTAAAGTGTTTAGTATTCATACGTTAAATCAACAGTTTGAACCAGAGTTATTTAATATTATGGCCCGAACCAGAGAGGATTGTGAGGTTTTTTTTACGCAGGTAGCATATGCAGCTAGTGAGCTTAATGCAAACTATTATACGTTTCACGGTCCTGCAAAGTTAAAAAAACGTAAATATACCCATAACTATCCTTGGATAGCTGAGCGGTTGGAACATCTAAACAAAATTTTGTTTGATTGCACAGACGGCAAGTGTGAATTAGCATATGAAAATGTACATTGGACATATTTCTCTGAACCAGAGTTTTTCGGTGAATTAAAGCGCCTTTCGCCAATTAAAGGATGTTTAGACATAAAACAGGCTAAACAATCAGGTATTGATGTTTACGATTATATTAAAGTAATGGGTGATCGCATAGTAAATGTACATGTATGTGATTACGATGAAGAAGGGAACTTAAAACTACCGGGTCAAGGGACTTTTGATTTTATAAAACTATGCTCGTCCCTAATAAGCATAAACTATAATGGTCCTTTAATTATCGAGGTATATGCAAATAACTATAATAATCTAGATGAGATTATAGTTAGTAAACAGTATTTGGAATACTGTATAAATACTGCTAAAAAAATATCTAAAAGTAATAATTAATAAATTGTGTACGGAGGGAAAAATGGCACAAGAAAAAAAATTTATAAAATTTGACTACAATTATATGATGGAAAATTACATAGGGAGTGAAGGAATTACCGAAAAAGAACTTGTAGCAACAAAAATGTTACAAAAGAAAGCTGTCATTAGCTTGAAAGAGGATAGGGTTTCCAATGGTAATATGTTGGGATGGCTGGATCTCCCGCATAATCAAAAAGATGTTATACGTGATATTTTATCTACTGCCAAACAAATTAGAAAAGCAGAATATTTTGTTGTTTTAGGAATAGGTGGCTCTGCTCTAGGCATAATGTCTTTATTTCAAGCTCTTTGTCATTTACATCATAACGAGCTAAAAAGGTCTAAACGTAAAGCTCCTAAGTTTTATGTCGAAGACAACATAGATCCGGAAAGGATGCAAGCATTGTTGGACATAATTGATTTAGATAAAACTGTTTTTAACGTTATAACAAAAAGCGGATCAACATCCGAAACAATTAGTCAGTTTTTAATTATTATGGATATGCTGAAAGAAAAGTATGGAGTGAATGCAAAAAATCATATTATTGCTACAACTGATGAAACTAGCGGAAATTTGATTAATATAGCTAAAAAAGAAGACCTAAAAACATTTTATATTCCTAAAGATGTTGGTGGCAGATTTAGTGTTATATCTCCAGTTGGACTTTTCCCTGCAGCAGTATTAGGTATGAACATTAAAGATATTCTAAGAGGCTGTTTAGACATGGAAAAGTCTTGCAGGAAAGCGAATATGTTTGAAAATATGGCATTAGCATCTGCTGTAACTCAATATATTATGTATAAAAAGGGTAAGAATATTAGTGTAATGATGCCATATGCAGATAGTTTAAAACTTATGGCTGATTGGTATTGTCAGTTATGGGGGGAAAGTTTAGGAAAAGCAAAAAACCTCTATGGTGAGACCGTTAACGTAGGTCAAACCCCAGTAAAGGCGATTGGTGTAACGGATCAACATAGTCAAATTCAATTATATACCGAAGGTCCCTATGATAAGATAGTTACGTTTATTAATGTCGAGGAATATAGATCTAAAATTACTATCCCAGGTGGATATGAAGAATTTCCATCTGTTTCATTCTTATCAGGACATACTCTTAATGAATTAATTTCCAGTGAAAAGAAAGCTACAGAGTACGCACTTATGAAAAATAAAAGACCAAATAGAACAATTACATTACCTGCAGTTAATGAATATTACTTGGGTCAACTTATGATGTTGATGATGCTAGAAACTGCGTATATGGGGTATTTTTTAGAAATTGACGCATTCAATCAACCAGGAGTAGAGGAAGGGAAAAATGCCACATATGCATTATTGGGACGAAAAGGTTACGAAGCTAAAGCTAAAGAACTTAGGTCATCTAAACCAAAGTCTCAAAGATTTATAATTGAGTAAGATTGGAAAATCGAAAAATACTATATTTATAAATATTAATAGGCTGTTATTATGTTAGAAGTAAAAAATCTTACAGTTAAATATTTTTATGGAGCCTATGGCGTTTATGATATTAATTTTTCGTGTTTAAATGGCGAAAAGATTTCAATTTTAGGCGAAAGTGACGCTGGTAAAACTACTATAGCAAAAGCAATATCTGGACTTATTGAAGATGGTCTAACTGGTTCTGTTGTTTTGAACGGAAGTGATTTAACTAAAACCAAGATTAAATTTAGAGATATACAACTTCTATTTCAGGAAGGAGGCTTCTATAATAGTAAATCAGTAAAGTATAATCTAATTAAGTTGTTTAGTATTAGGAAGAATCACAATAGTATAGCCGAAGATAAAGTAGTAGAAGCACTAAGACTTTTAGGTCTTCTACATGTTATAGACTGTCCTATTAAAAAACTGAACAATGTAGACAAAACTTTGTTAAAATTGGCAAGATTAATGCTTCGCCAGCCAAAACTAATAATAATTGATGATATTTTCTCGAAACTTTCTTCAGAAGAAAAGCGATGTATATATGCAACCATATACGATTTAAAAGATCTTTTTATTTTTCAATGTCCATTATTATTTCTTACAAGTTCTCCAAACGAAGCTCTATACGTTGGAAGTAAGATTATGGTTATTAGACAGGGATTTATAGAGCAGTTTTCAGAAAAAAAAGAAGTTATTAATAATCCTGCAACGCTATATGTTGATAAATTAATGAATAAAAATAGAAATTTTATTCCACTAAGCAAAATTCAAGCTTTAATTAACAATATAAATCTAAGTAATTTACCAGTTAACAATTCTTTTGAAGATTTAATATGTTCATACGTAATTGAAGAAACATCAGACATTAACAATGCAATAAAAGTAAACCCTAAAGATATTCTGTTTTTAGATGGTTATTATTTAATTATTACCGATATAGGACGTTTCTTAACGCATAAATTGAAAGATTACTACAATGTTAGAATTCATGAAGATATACGCTTTTATGATTCTAGTACAGAAAAAAGAATTGACAGGCTAACACATAATTGATAATCTATAACTATAAATTAATCAACCTAAATCGATGATAAGTTCGGAGAGGCAGCTTGGTGTTATATATATTCATTATTTAACATTTTACTACGCTCTCTGCATGGGAGTGTTTTTTATTTTTTCAATGAATAGAGGTGGCAAATGGATAGGGTAGCCGTAATAGCAATTATAATTAAAGAAAATAGGTCTATTGCTAAAGAAGTACAACAAGTTTTGTCAGATAATGCGGATGTAATTAAGGGCAGAATGGGAATTCCAGATATTGAAAATAACCTCTTTATGATTAGTGCAATAGTTAAATGTAGTATGGAAAGGATTTCAGCAATAACTGGAAAACTTGGAAGAATGAAAAATGTAACTGTAAAAACAGCAATAAGTGATGTATCTTAAATCAAATTATTAGGAGTTAAAAATGAAGAAAATTAAATTATTATTGGTAGTTTTATTAATGTTAGTGTTAATGTTATCATTTTCGGGTGTATCATGCGCAAAAGAAAATGAGGGTATCAAGAATGATGCAAATATAGCACTAAATGGAGAAAAAAAAGATGTAGTAATTGCAGTACCAGACGGGGCTCCAGCACTTGCAATAGCTAAAATGATTGATGATAACGTTCAACTTGAGGGTTATAACATAACTTATAAAGTAATAGAAGGTGGAGCAACCGCGATTAGTGCTGCCGTAATAAACAATGAGGTAGATTTTCTTGTTGCACCAACGAATTTAGGCGCCATATTACATAATAAACTTAAACCTAATGGTACTCAATTTAAACTAATTGCCAATGTGTTTAATTCATTATTATATATTGTAGGAACGGATAACACAGTAAAGAATCTTGAAGATCTAAAGGGAAAAGTTGTTTATAACATCGGGGAAGGAGCTACTCCCGATTTAACATTTACATATGTTTTATCTAAAAAGGGAATTAAATATTCCAAAACAGAAAATCCAGAGTTGGACGAGATTGGTATACAATATGTTATAGATGGACCTACAGCAATTAGTTTATTAAANAAAGGAACCGCCCAATTTGCCATATTAGGGGAGCCTGCTGTTACGACTGTTATCAATGCAAATAATGCAAATATTGCTTCAGAATTATTTAGTTTAAATGAACTTTGGAATGGAGCAACTGGCACAACTAACGGCTTTCCGCAAGCAAGTTTTTTTGGCATTGGTGATGCATTAGATGATTTAACACTTTTGAATTGGGTTTCTTTAAAACTGGAAGAAAGTGTTAATTGGGTACATCAAAATCCGAACGATACAGAAGTTGCATTAAAAAATAAAAATGCTTGGAGTTCACCCGTTAAAATTAATGCAGAGTTACTGGAAAGAACTAATATGGCATATATCTCGAGCGCTAATGCGAAAGTTGCTATAGATGCGTATTTAAAGGTTCTTTTCGATAAGGATAGTAAAACTGTTGGAGGGACTTTACCCGGGGCTGATTTCTACATAAGTAATTAATTAGTTCAAATTAGTA
>JGI24710J26742_10005394_pt1 | contig 10112 bp, 15 predicted proteins | sample BioPla2DNA2_FD_26742 | JGI IMG/M metagenome (IMG submission 26742) | reverse complement strand
TGGAAGAGTTCAAGGTCGAGAGACGATGCAGCCGCCTTTGCACACGCAAGCGAGAGTGCTACCGCGACATTTGCGCCGATCGAACTGAAGTCGGATGTCCCGTCGATCTCCCGCAGTCGTGCGTCGAACGTGATCTGATCGCGAGCGTCCTCGCCGATGAGTGATGGAATCAGGTTCTTCTGCGCGTCCCTGACAGCCTCCCGTGGCGGCCGCACCTTTGCCTCGTAGGTCCCGGTGCTGGCGCCGCTGGGTGCCGCAGCCCGGCCAAAGCCGTAATCCGTGTAGATCTCGGCCTCAACGGTCTCGTTTCCCCGGCTGTCCAGGATAACTCTCAAGTTAATCTCTTCGATGGTCGTCATCAGATCACTACTTTCTCTTCACCGTTATAGGGATCACGCCTTGATCAAACTCTTCCAGTGCGATCTCGAGCGGCTCTGTATTCGTCGTTTTAATCAAAACCGGTGCACCCATCGATATCTGCAGAGCACGAGCCCCTATAATCCGCGCTCGTTCGTATCGGGTATAAGATTCCATCGTGCAGCCTCAAAACTTTAATAATAAAATGGGGTCGCTGAGATTTGAACTCAGGTTACAGCGTCCCGAACGCCATAGGATGTCCAGGCTACCCTACGACCCCTCACTGATACGGATTCAGGTCCTCCACTATTTCCTTGTGCGTCAGTAGCATCCGCCTGCAACAGTAACGTTCCAGATCGAGATCGTCGAGGATCCGATTTGGATCCTCGCCCGCATCTCGTCGCTCGCGAAACTCCTTCCAGGCTGGAGAGATGACCTTACCGCATGTAAAACATCGTACGGGTATCATAATAATGTACCTGCTCTCCTTATATCCCTTTTCCTCTCACCGGTAGGATTTCTGGTATCTTGCCCGTGCACCCGGACCGTGCGGCTTCTTGGACTCTTTCTGCCGTGAGTCATTCACGAGCAGCGTGCGGTCGTATGCCAGGAAGGCGTCCTTAATCTGCGGATCGTTGTGCCACTCTACAATGCCGCGCGCCAGTGCCGTACGGACTGCCTCGGCCTGACCCACTGCACCGCCGCCGGAGACATCGATTGCTGCATCGACGCCGTCGAGTGCGCTTGGAACCAGCAGCAGGGGTTCAGCGATCTTCATGCGCATCAGTTCTGTCCCGTAGACCTCCAGGGGCACGGAGTTGATGCGGACCCGGCCGTTGCCGGGTTTCAGGGTTGCCCGCGCAATTGCCGTCTTCCTCTTACCGCTTGTATTGATGATCTTTGCCATTCCGTCACCTCATTTCAGTATTTTGCTCCGAGATTGGTGCTGATTGCTCCAACCGTAACATACCTCGGGCTGCTCAGCCGGTCGATGTGGGCCACTTCAAGAGACTCTCTCTCCATCGCGGAGAACTCAACCGGAACGCCTACGTAGACCTTGATCCGCTTAAACGCGGCGATACCCCGTTCGCGCTTGTACGGGAGCATGCCGCGAATGGTGCGCTTGATGATATGGTCGGGCCGGCGCGGGTAGAACGGGCCGCCCTCGCGGGACCCGCGGTTGCGCTTCCTGTAGTAGTCCGCGAGCACGTATGCCCGGTCCCCGGAGACGATTGCCTTCTCCGCGTTCACGATGGCGATCTCCTCACCAGCGAGCGCGCGCCCTGCGACGACGCTGGCCATTCTTCCGAGCAGTAATCCGTCTGCATCGATAACCGTAACCATTCGTCTCACCTGAGGATCCGTACCCTGCTCCCCTTCGGGTTATCCCGAACGAGGTCCTCGATGGTCATGCACGTCCCGTTGGCACCGGTGATCTTGCTCACCGCGGCCTCGGAGAAATCGAGCGCGGCGACCTTCACCGGCAGGTTGAGTGCGCCGCTGCCGAGCACCTTGCCCGGCACCAGGATCGTCTCGCCTTCGTTTGCGTACCGGTCGATCTTGCTGAGGTTCACCTCGGCGTAGTTCTTCCGGGGCGCATCCAGCCTCTTTGCGATCTCGCGCCAGATATTCGCCTCATGTACACGTGACGCATCTCTCAGCGTCACGATGAGGGCAGCCAGCCGGGGGTTTGTTTTATTCTCGGTTGTCTTCTTCATTCAGTCCCCTCTCCCGTAATCTCGTTTATCACGTCTACCAGGTCATCTGATGTTTTCTGGATATACTCGAGCGCTCTCTCGATGATCTCCCGGACGGGCATCGATCCATCGCTTTCCACCACAAAGATGTACTTCGTCTCATCAGCACCGATATGGATGGCCGCCTCAGTGCCGATACCGCCGGCAAGGCATGCCCGCTCGCAGAGCCTGCAGAGGGAACAGAACTCCTGTCTCCCTCCGATAACCCGGACTTTCCCCTGTCCGGCCTCAAGCACGTCACGCGGACACTCGTCGACACACATGCCACATCCGTCGCACTTCTCGTCGACGGTGATCACCGGGTAGTTCTTGTAGCCGCAGGCGGTCGTCGCCTGCCACTTGGCATGCTCTTTTCCGGTGCCGATGACGGCGTATGCCTCAAGCACGACCTTCTGGTCTTTGTCAAGGTCGATGATGGGGATCTCCTCCTCAGCCGGTGCGGCATCGGGATCCTGGGGTATCAGGTCGCTTGAGTAGACCGTCTTCGGCCCCTCGGCGGAGAGCGTGTAGGTGGCGGTACAGACCGGGCAGCCTGCGCCTTCACAGGTGCACTCTGCACGGGTCACGTAGCGGTCCAGATCGGTCCGCAGGGGTATGAGCCCCAGCCGGTGTGCCAGCATCTCATCAAAGAGAACGCTTGTGTTATCGTAGATCCGGACGTCCTCGATGGCGAGCGTCGGCACTTCGCTCATCATCGCACGCCGTAGCATATTAGCGAACGATGTGGAAACGCCGCTTATGGTGAACTTAGCGACTTTCTCATCCAGTCGAGAAAACGCAATTTCCATTACACTCTCCTTCCTCTCCGGCCGCCCTTGCCGCGGATGCTGTCATGGGGCACCGGGGTGACGTCCTCAATGCGGCCGATCCTCATCCCTGCACGAGCAAGGGCGCGGATCGCTGCCTGGGCTCCTGGACCGGGGCTTCGCTGTTTCCCCCGTCCGGGTGCGCGTACCTTTACGTGGACGCCGGTGATCCCCTTGTCGCGCGCGTTCTGTGCGACCTGGGTTGCCATCTGCATGGCTGCGTAGGGTGAACTCTCGTTGCGGTCCTGTTTCACGACCATGCCGCCGCTGCTCTTGGTCACCGTCTCGGCTCCTGAGAGGTCGGTGATGGTGATGATGGTATTGTTAAAGGAGGCAAAGATGTGTGCGATGCCCCATTTTTCTTCTGCCATGGTATTACCTCACTCCTGCACGGGAGATCCTGGTTCTCTCGGGGTGAACGTCGTTCGTGAACGGAGAGGGACCGTAGTAGGTGATCTCGGGCTCTTCGATTCTCTCGACCCGGTAACTCGGCACGGTCACCCGGCGACCCGAGATCGCGATGTGTCCGTGGGTGATGAACTGGCGAGCCTGCTTCGGGGAACGTGCGAGCCCCTTCCGGTGGACCAGCGTCTGGAGGCGGCGGTCGAGCTGCTGCTCAACCTTCAGGGCGAGGATGTCGCCGAGATCAGCGTCTTCACCGACGAGGCCGTAGCGGAAAAGGTGGTTGATGAGCTGCTCCCGCTTCTTCTCATACTCCTCCAGGTTGATCCCTGCCGACCGCAGCGCCACCAGTTCACGGGCGGCTGTCCGGTATTTTCGCAGGACGCTCTGGGCCTTCCAGACTTCGCGTTTATTCCGGAGCCCGTAATCGATGATGAGTCGCTTTTCGTCCTCGAGCCTTGTCTTCTCAAACCGCCGCTTGGGCGTCGCGTACTGCTTGTAGTTCTTTCCGGGATATCCCATTCAATCACCCCTTTACTCTTTCTTCCTGCTGACGCCGACAGTCGTGCCCGTTCTTCCGGAGGCTTTGGTGCGCTGCCCGCGGACCTTCTGTCCGGTCTCGTGCCTGATGCCGCGGTAACTGCGCATCTTGCGCATACGGTTGACGTCATCGTCGTTGGTCATGGTGAGGTCGGTCCCGAGGAGGTGACGGGCCTCTCCGGTATAGACGTCCTTTGGACGGTTTACCATCCAGTCCGGTACCTGTTCGGTGTAGGCATCGACGGCGTTTGCGAGTCGTTCGACCGATCCATCGTCCAGCTTGCCGAGCACGGCGCGAGGGTCCACATCGGCAAGGGCGGTGATGGTGCGTGACGTGTGCGGACCAATACCCTTGATGCCGGTCAGTGCGATGTGCACAGCCTTCGTGCCGTCGAGATCAGTATTTCTGATCCGAACAAAGTATTTTATCTCTTCTTCATCCATGTGATTGCCTCATCATCGACGTTGTCGGTGAAAGCGCTGAGGGAGGGATTTGAACCCTCGAGTCCCAGGGGGACACAGGTTTAGCAAACCTGCGCCATACCAGGCTTGGCTACCTCAACATAGAATTTCGCATCTCTCGATACTCGCAACACCAGGGGTGCTGCTCCAGACACAGTATTCTATGACTTGTGCTTACTAATTTTAGTGTGTTGTCTTAATAAGAGTTGTGGTGTCGGGGGTAGTGCACCAGGGTATCTCCTGATCCCGCGAAGAGCGTGTGATTGCCACCCCTGCACCTCCCGTCAAGGCTTCGCGCTCTTCACGTGAGGCTGTATCGTTATCCCACCCACCTAACTCACGCGAAGTCGCGAAGGACGCGAAGTTTGGTAATGGGTGTAGATAGTCCCCGTCAAGGCTTCGCGTGAGGGAGCTGGTGCAGGGAGGCACCAGAGCATCACGCTAAAGACGCGGGAGAGCGCGAAGCACCGTAGACGGCTATAACAACTTCCCTTCGCGGCCTTCTCGCGTGCGCGATGACAATCAGCCTCACACCCGCATCGGGCCATCGTTGCGGGTAGCCCGCTCGATGCCGCTCCCGATGAGTGCCGACGCGACGATAGGCAGCGCAATCGTGGCATCGCAGAAGCACTGGACACGTGGGGACTCCGGCGCCTCCTTGCCCCAGCTGATCGCCTCCTCAAACGTGCACCCCGAGAGCCCGCCCCAGTGGGGGGCGTCGGTGGTGTACTGGATGGCGTAGGCGTGCCCGCCGAGATGCTGCTCGTGGATTGAGGCGATGACCTGGGTCTGCTGGATGAAGTTCTTTGGTACGCCCCCGCCGACGTAGATGACGCCGGTCTTCTGCGACTCCTCGACCATGCGCGTGATCTCATCGGTATCGGCGAGCTGGTCGATATCGACATCGACCCCGCGCCGGCGTGCCATGACAAGGCCGATGCCGATGGAGGAGTCACCGAGAGCGGGGATGAAGATCGGGACGTCGTATTCGGCGCAGGTGGCGATGAGCGAGCGTCCTTCGGGCCTCCGCTCACGGAGCCAGTTCCCGAGGCGCCGGATGAACTCCCGCGAGGAACCGCGGAACGGTGCGACTTCGTCGGCAAACCGGGCGATCTCTGCATCAACGCTGCGGAACTCCTCTTCATACGCAAAGACGTCGTAGATGCGGTCGATCCCCTCTTCGAAGAGCGCCGTGTCGTCGGCATGGTGGTGGCCGATGTAGTGCCGCACGCCGAGGTGCTCGCAGGTGTCATGGAAGATGTTTGCACCCGTTGAGACGAGGACATCGATGTAGCGGTGCCTGACGAGTTCGATGAGCACGTTCTGCATACCTGCCGGGATCATCGCGCCCGACAGGCCCATGAATATCGTGCAGTCCGGATCCCTGACCATCCTGGTCCAGACGCCGAGGGACTCCCCGAGTTTTCTCCCCTGGAAGCCGGTCCTGCTCATGGACTCAAGGAGCGCCGTTACATCCTTGTTCGGTTTGACTGGCTGCGTTGGTTTCATGGAAATATCCTGGTATCTGTTTCTGGTTGCGGAGCCTTAATGATTGGTGCCGGGACGGAAAGGCGGGAGAGATGGAGGCCCCGGCACTATCTTATATCAGGTTGGGCGAGGGGCTCCGCGCCGGGGGTGGCTGCGGGCGGGAGGCGGGTCTTGATAGAGCACTGGAGGCGCGACTGCTGGAACGAGCAGGCTATGCGGAAAGCCCCCGGGTGCCGGACAAAATAACCGGAGCACCCGCCCGAAAAAGAGGTGGTCTCCAGCCCTCTCAGAGGGCCTGGATGAGTGAGTTTCTGGTAACGATGCCCGCGATCCTGCCGTTCTGCATGACCGGGACGGAACTTATGTTCTTCTTGAGCATCAGGTCGATGACATCCGAGACGTCTGTGTCTGCATCCACGGTGATCAGGGGCGTGCTCATGATGTCACGCACGAGGAGGTTCCTGATCCGGAACTCCTGGCGGGTCCCCTCCACGATATCCTTAAACGCATACAGCGCCTTTGCGACATCAGTCTCCGTGACGATACCAAGGACAGTCTCGCCCTCCTCGACGATGAACCGGTCGATATCGCCGTCCAGCATCCTCCGCCGGAGGTGGACAGCCCGCTCCTCGACCTGGATGGTGTATGCCGGTTCCATGACGTCCAGGAGACCGCCCGGCGGCCGGAGCACTCGCAAGAGATCGCCGGCCGTCACCTGCCCGATGAGGCGGTGATCGGAATCAAACACCACAATCAACTTGTAGTGCTGGAGCAGCGGCACCAGGATATCGATGTTCTGGTCTGGGTATGCGGAGGTGAAGTTCTCCTCGACCGTGTTTGCAACATGGATGGATGTGGCTTTCATCGCCTGGGTCTTTCTGCTCCCGAGCGCCTCGGCGATCGCCGCACGGGATGTCGTGCCGATGACCGCGCCGTTGTTGGTCACGATGAGCGGGTCGACACCCTCATCGAGCATCTTCTCAAGAGCTTCGCTGACAAAAGCAGACTTTGCGATGGCGATGGGTTTTGCCATCACGTCCCTGACCAGTACCTGAAATTTGTCGCTCATTTCGCCACTACCTTGATGATATCATCTCTCTTGAGCAGACCGCGGATATCCCCGTCCTCCACGACCACGAGGCTGTTGATCTGGTTTTCGAGCATCAGCCCGACCGCATCCTGCAGGGATGCGTCGGGGGGGACAGTGATGACCGGGCGGCTCATGATGTCCTCTGCAACTGCCGATACCTCGACGACGTACCTGAAGCGTTTCTGCCCTGCCGGCTCCTCTTTCCTGAGGTGAGTAACGTCCTTCCTGGGCAGGTTCATCCGCTCATCCAGGTACTCGTAAAATGCAAGGTTACTCTCCGTAATGATGCCGGCAAGGCTACCATTATCGTTAACGACGATAAGTTTATCGTTTTTTCCTTTTATCGTGTTGATGACATGGTCCAGCGAGTGGTAGCGGCTGACCGTGATCGCCTCCTCCATGATCTCATCGACCCGGGCAGGGAGGCCGCGGACATGGGCTGAACGCATGACGTCCAGTTTGGTGACGATACCAACCATCTTGCCGTCCTCGACCACAGGCAGTCCTGATATGTCGCGGTCGAGCATCGTGGCTGCAATGTCATGGATGCTGGTCCCCGGCATCACGGTGATGGGGTTTTCTGTCATCAGGATGCTGACCGGGATCCGGTCGATAGGGCGCCGCCGCCACAGCGGTTCCGTCTGCCTGAGCCGGTAGGCGATGTCCTTCTTGGTGAGGATCCCCCGGAGTTCATTTCCTTCCATGACGGGGAGCCTTGAGACACGGTGCCTGAGCATCAGGTTTCGCGCATAGGCGACATTATCGGTCGGTGCAATGACATACACTGGAGAAGACATCACATCAACAGCACGCATACGATCTCCTCACTCCTCTGCAAATGCCTTCACAAGATCATATTCAGTTACGAGTCCGACAAGGTGCGAATCCTCTATGACGGGGAACGCCCCGATACGCCTCTGGATCATCTCGACGGCGATGTCGTGGATGTTCCGGTCCGGGGTGGTGGTATGGAGTTCACCGGAGAGGAGCGACCGCACCGGTGCCCCCATCACCTCGGCCGAGTCTCCGGTCGTCAGCTGCTCAAACACCTTGCCCTTGCCGAGGTAATTCATGATATCGGTTGCGGTAACGATGCCGCAGAGGACATCGTCCACGACGACCGGGAGACGCCTGAACCTGCACTTCACCATCTCTTCGCAGACCTTGCCGATCGGGGTATCGGGGCTGGTGACACGTACCGACGACTTCATGATATCCTCCACTCTGCGACTCGAGTTCTCGGTGGTGAGCACCTTCATCACATCGCGCTCGGTCACGATGCCCCTCAGGTTCTCTTCGGCGTCGACGATGGGGATTCCACCAATGTTTCGGTTAATGATGACATTGACCGCATCGTCGATGCTTCCGGTGACGGGCATGGTCACCGGTTGCGGCGTCATGATCTCGCGCAGCCCCTCGTTGATAGCAGCGAGGAAGTTGCCCTTATGCTTCACCTGCACGAGGTTGAACTTGTCGCCGCCGCCCATGAAGTTGATGATGTCGCTGACGGTCACGATCCCCCTGAGGCGGTGGGTTCCGGCATCAACGACCGGCAGCCGGCGAAACCCCTCTCGGGTCATAATCTCGACCGCCTGGATGATCGTGGTGGTCTGCTGTGCCGTGATGACGTTTCTGGTAGCGATCGCCATGATCTCGCCTTCGTAACCGGCGATCCGCGTCTTGAAGTCGACAGGTCCGCGGTTGAGTTTGCCCGGCATCTTCAGGAGCCTGTCAGCCGGTTTNTTCTCTGAATGGTTTGGGTTCGGTTGCATGGTATCACTCCTCTGGGATTGGTATTCGAAATGCTCTCATGGGATTAGGCAGCTTGAGACATCATGACGGTCGATGACACCGACGATCCTCTTCCTCTCATCGATAACCGGGAGGATGCTGATATCGTGGTCGACCATCAGTCTTGCCGCCGTGGCTACCTGNTCATCGGGCGTCACGCTGANGACGGGCGTCGTCATCACCCGGTCCACGGTGGTGTCTGCCTGGTTCTTCACCGATATGCGGACGTTTCCTGCGCGCAGAAGATCGCGGCGGGAGATGATGCCGATGACCTCGTCCTTCTGCACCACCGGGAACGCGATAAAGCCGCTGGAGACAATCAGGCTATAGATCTTGTGTATGGGTTCCTCTGGCGCACAGGTGACAGGCTCCTGCGTCATGACGTCCCCGACCCTGCCGGGGATGTTGCGGCGTGATATCAGGACCGGGAAGAGTTCGGAGAAGAGCACTCCTCCCTGGAGCACACCGTCTTCGTCGACGACTGCAGCGCTATTGGTATAGGCATCCATTATGGCACGAGCGACCTCTGTGAGGGGGGTATCCCGGGCTACCTGGGCGGCCTCCCTGACAAAACCCTTGATAGTGACGTTCGATTTGGTATCCACCACCCTGAGGACGTCGGATATATCGAGATAGCCCATCAGGCGGTTTTTTTCATCCACGACGTAGAGTTCACGGAAGACGTCGTCCCGGAGGACGCTGCGTGCTTTCGTGACGTGGTCGTCGTAGCGCAGGACGGGAATCTTCACCATCAGGTTTGAGGCCACTTTCATAACAGCTGCTCCTCCTCCCGGCAGACGGGGCAGAGCATAAGGTTGTCGACCCGCGAGAGGTTATCGGACATGTTTCCGCACCGGTCGCAGACGCCCATGGCGTACTCCTCCTCGCGGTTGATCTCGATGAGGTCGGCCAGCAGTTCGTTCAACTCAGCCGCGACAGTGAGGATATCCCGGACCGTCACGATCCCGATGACCCGCTGGTTCTCAACAACAGGAAGCCTGCGGACGCGGTTCTTCACCATCATCGCTGATGCATCGCCGACCAGTTTGTCGGCACCGATCGTGATCAGCGGGGTGCTCATGATCTCGCTGACATGAATACTGCTCGGTTTTAAGTCTTTTGCCACGACTTTACAGTTGATGTCCTCCTCTGTGACGATCCCGATGGGCAGGTTATTCTGTAACACAATACAACTACCGACCTCATCGCGGCACATTGTCTGTGCCGCACGGGCGACTGTCTCCCCCACATCGATGGTCGTTGGATGGCTCCGCATGACCTCCCTGACTGGAACGCGTGTCTCGAAGTGGATGGTATCGTTATTGTTCATCATGGGATTCTCCTAATCCGGTCGTTATAAGAGCCGTTCATCCTGGTCCAAGTGTATCTAGGTTTTGACAGTATAAAAGAATTCTCACG
>JGI24710J26742_10005391_pt1 | contig 10114 bp, 7 predicted proteins | sample BioPla2DNA2_FD_26742 | JGI IMG/M metagenome (IMG submission 26742) | reverse complement strand
GACATGGATCGGATCACGGGTCCGCTTGCCGGTCTCGAGGTCGAGAAAATAGATTTTGCCGTCAAAAACCGGGTAGATGACCTCCACCAGATCCTTCGCTTTGGCCGATTCATTCAGGCCCATGATCTGTCGGGTTTCTTCCGGCCAATGCACCAGCAGCGGCTGACCGGTCCAGCCGGCCCCGGGCCACCAGCTGTTGTGCCCGCTGACCGATCCGATATTGTGGGTCCAGATGATTTCCAGCTTTTTTTCATTGATATCGGCTGTTCCCCATGCCGGCCGGTTGCGGTAGTGATTGCCGCGGAAGGTCAGAACTCCCTCCACATCGGTAAAGGTTTCAGGATCGCCAAAGGCAATTGTATCCTCCGGGGTGTAATTTCCCACAACCTTGTCGCCCTTTAAGATCCACCAACGGATCGAACGATCATCCGCAAAGACCTTGGTCTGTGAGCCGTCGGAATTTCGCTCCCCTGCCATATATCCCGGCAGGTCCGGAAGGTCGATGGCCAATCGATCCGGTTCGGTGATCGGAGGTGTCGGCGTCGGCGATGGTGTGGGTGTGAGCGACGGTGTCGGCGTCGGTGACGATGTGGAAGTCGGAGGCGCGGTTTCCGAGGGGGCGGTGGTCGTCGTGGTGCTGCTGTCGGAAGGTGCGGAACAGGCCGCAGCCAACAGTGCAAGCATCAACAAAAGACCGATGACGCGGACCAAACGTCTGCCGAAACGGGTGAAAACCAGCCGGGAAAGACGGGAGACAGGCTCGGAAGGATGCATAACATTGACCTCCGGTAAGGAAGATGATGTTCATTATATCACAGCCTCAATTCGGAACGGGCCATTTATTGGCGGCACAAAATCAATGCTATAATAATCACAAGGTTCGCGCCGGACAAACATGGTCATTCTTTCGCGGGTCGGTCAGGATTAATGTGAATATGCGCACGAAGGACAGGCGGAAAAAACAGGTGAGAAAACCGATTTTTCAATCAACAATTTTGAGAATAATCGTTGTTGTGATTGTTTTGGTGCTGCCAATTAATATCATGACCTTGATTTTGACCGGGCGAGTGGTCCGTAACAATCGACGTGAAATCCTTGCTGAAACCAAAAATGTTCTCGAGATGCGGGGTCGTTCTTTTGAAGATATGCTCAGCCGGGCCGGACGAAAACTGACTTTTTTGAGCATCAATGAACCGGAATATGTGCAACTGGCGGCCGAAGAAACCAGAAACCGACATAACGACGGCCAATTGTTGACCATCATTAATCAAGACCTTAAAAACATTCGTATGGAATATCCTTGGATCAATGTGCTGTATTTTCGTTTTCCCCGCCGTGGCTATACGATTATGGCGGGCTATATGCCGGGGGATCAGCAACTTTACCGCCAAGAACTGGAAAGCTTTACCTATAATGCCGATGGTCGCGGCAAAGCCGACAATATAATTATCAGCCAAACCGGTGTCCACATTAGCAGAACAAACTGGAATCAGATGATTTTCGGTACGATTGTCAGCCTGGAACGTGTTTTGATCGATCTTGGCTACACCAATGAAGACCATGGGAAAATTCATTTTTTTGCCGATCAGGAAGGGTTGCCCTTGACCAAGAAGGGCCGAGCTTATTTGGCGAAAAAAAACCTGACCTTGGAACAATTGCAACAAGCCGACCGATACGAAGTTTTTGTTTATAAGATGGATAAGTTCGCTCTGTCTTTGGTTGAGATCAATGATCTGGGCGGCATTTTTGACCAGATGACCGATACGGCATCCGGCGTTTTGCTGGTCATTGCGGTTTTAACCGTTATTCTGGTTATTCCGCTCTTGATCATAAGTATCAATCGTCAGGTCAGCCGGCCGCTCCAGCGCTTGGTTGCCGGCATCAGACACGTTGAACAAGGTGATCTGGATTACCGGATTGCTACCGGCAAAGCCGGCAGTGAATTTGAAAAAATCAACCGGAATTTCAACCAAATGATGGAGCAGGTTAAAAATTTAAAAATCGATGTCTACGAAAAGGAACTGGAACGCAGGCAGGTCAAACTTCGTTTTCTTAGCCAGCAAATCCAGCCGCATTTTATTTTAAATGCCATGAATCTCATTTATAGCTACGAACCTGATCAATACGACCTGATTCAGAAAATGGTGCTCTGTCTAGCCAAATATTTTCGCTATATTGTCAAAAACGATCAGCTTTTTGTCACGCTACAGCAGGAACTGGACCACATTGATAATTATTTTGAAATTCAGAAGGCTCGCTTTATCGGACTGTTCAGCACGCGCATTGAATGTGATCCGGGTTTGGCCAAGGCATTAATTCCACCGCTTTTGATTCAAAATTTTGCCGAAAACGCCATTAAATATACCTTGCGGATTGGCCAGGTAATCGACATCACGATCAAAGTCAGCCCGATTGATTCGATGGAAAAACCGGCCCGGATGCTGATCGAGATTGATGATACGGGCGAAGGTATCCCTGAGCGGGTGCTTTCCGATATTGCCGCCTTCCAAAAAACCGGTCAGCCGCAAAAGACGCTCGGCGTCGGTATTCAGAATACCATCGAAAGGATTAAGTATTTATACGACAACAGAATGTCGCTGACGATTCGGCGCGGAGCCGACAACCGTGGAACGCACATCGAAATGATCCTGCCCATTTACTTTGATGAGGAGCAGAAGTATGCGGATTTTATTGATTGATGACGAATTGGTTGCCCTCAATAATCTCAAAAAAAGAGTGGATTGGCTGGCCTATGGTTTCACGGAGGTTCTGACCGCCCAAGACGCCGACCAAGCTAGGCAGATTCTGGCCGATGGGCATATTGATCTGGTTCTCAGCGACATTGAAATGCCGGGTGAAAGTGGTCTGGCCTTGGTTGAATCAATCAATAAGGATTATCCGGATACCGAAAGCATCATCATCACCTGCCATGCTGATTTCAACTATATTAAAAAGGCCATGAAGGCCAAGGTGCTGGATTACGTCTTAAAGCCGATCGACTATACCGAACTCAAAACACTGCTCGCGCAATTTGCCGAGCAGCGAAAACGCCTGATCAGCCGGGACAAACTGGAACTGATCTTACAGCAGATCCAACCTCCGACTGAACCCGTTGACCGGGAGGGGATACCGATATCACCGGAAGACCGGATCGAATTCATTAAGCAATTTATCCAAAGAAATCTGCGGGAGAAACTATATGTTGAAGATCTGGCCCGGCTGGTTCATATTAACGACCAGCATCTGATGCGGATTTTCAAGAAAGAAACGGGCATGTCACTGACCCAATACATTAACGAACAACGGCTGCTCATGGCCGGCCATCTGCTCAAACACAGTGATTACAACATCAATTACGTGGCCGATTTGGTTGGTTTTGAAAACCTGTCTTACTTTACTCGTTTGTTCAAAAAAAATACCGGTTTCACTCCGAGCGAGTATCGTCACAGATTTGCAGAATAACCCTGTGGTTTTGTGCAATACGGTGAACAAAACGAATCTCTTATTAGGCAATCTTTATGAAAAACATCATAATAATGTCAAAAAGAAATCAGGAATTTGCAACATGACGGCGCCGATATTGGCTACGCTCATATATATACTGTCCAAACTGCCGATATTTTTCGACGGTTATGAAAGAGGAGGTAAAATATGAAAAGAAGGCTGATCAGTGCTCTGTTAATTGTGGCGGTTGCCATGGCTCTGATATCCGGCTGCGCCGGTGATGGAACCACCACGCCGCAGCAGAGCAGCAAGGAACCGCAAAAAACCACAGACCCGTCACAGTCCGAAACAACACCCACGACCATCATTGATATGGAAGAAGATCCCTATACGGTGGCAATTCAGGTTGTCGTCCTGCCGGGAACCAATTATGAAGGCCGAGAGGACCGGGAAGCGGCGATCAATGCCATTACCCTGCCGGCGATCAACACCAAGGTCCAGATCCAAGAAGTCTGGATTAGTGAAGTTCGCAATACCACGAGCATGGCCGTGGCTGGGGATGAAAAAATCGATCTGATCCATGTAGCCACCGTTCAGCGTCTATCATCGATGGTTGGAGCCGATCTGCTCTATGATATGAATCAGGATGATTTATTGGCTACGCGCGGTCAGGAGGTGCTCGAGGTTTTCAGCGAAGAACTGCTGGAAGCAGGATTTGCCGCCGGGCAGCAGCTGGCCATTCCGGCCAAACCCTATAATGCCAATGCCAAAGGCATATACTACAACAAAACCTTTGCCGATCAGCACAACATTACCGTACCGGAAAAAATGAAATTTGAAGATTTGACCGAGATTTTCCGTCAGGTCAAGGCTGCCGATCCGGAAATCATGCCTTATTATTCGGGTAGCGGCGAGCTAAACTATCTTTATTGGCTGAAAGCTTTTGAGGGTTACGGTAATGAACAGGCCTACGGCATCATTCTCGATCCGCAAGCGGAGCCCACCGTTGTTAACTTCTATGAAACCGATATGTACAAAGACTATATTCTGACCATGCACCGGTGGAAAAAAGAGGGCTTGCAACCCGGTGATCCGACGGACAGCAATCCCGGTCAGGCCTATTTTGCAGCCGGCCAATTGTTTGCGGTGGTTTCGGACATCAATAGCACCATCATGGCTCAGCGTCAGGCCGACTATAAGGATTTTGAACTGGGCTGGGTTACACTGGTTGAACCGGTGGTGACCAATGCCACAACCACGGAATATATGTGGGGCATCGCCTCCAACAGCCAACGCCCGGACAAAGCCATGGATTTCTTGAACTTTATGTATGAAAACGGCGAAGTTGCCAACATTTTAAGCTATGGACTCAAGGATGTCGATTACACCTTTGTCGATGGCTCCAACAGCGTGATCGCCAGAACCGGAAGCTATGCCCCGACCTTCTTCGTCGGTGGAGATCCGGAAAAAATGCTGATCCTCTCGCCCAACGGCGAAGATTATGTTGCCAAGCTGAAAGAGATGGAAGCCAATGCCACCTTGTCGCCATTATTGGGCTATACTTTTGATGACAGTGCCTTTCAAACCGAATCTTCGGTGATCAACTCCACCATTTTGGAATATATTCCGCGTCTAAACAACGGTATGGCTGACAGCGAAGAGGCAACGTTGGCTCTGCTGGCCGAATTCAATCAAAAACTGAAACTCAGCGGTATCGATGATGTCATTGCCGCCAATCAGGAACAAATTAATCAATATCTGAAAAATCAGGGCTAATTCATTTTAAGGCCGATCAGAACGGGGCGGGCGGCCCGAGCCGCTCGTCCCGTCTCGCCGGCAACAGGAGTCAACATGAATTTAAAACTGCGTCAAAAGAAAAAGAAGCGGAATTGGAAACATTTTGTTCCTTATTACATCATGGCTTTGCCCGGCTTCACCTATTTACTGATTAATAATTACATACCGCTCTATGGATTGCAGTTGGCCTTTAAACAATTCAGCTTCAAGCTTGGCATTTCCGGCAGCCAATGGATTGCCTTCAAAAATTTTCGATTTTTATTTGCCAGCAATGATGCGACCATTATGATCCGGAACACATTGCTCTACAATCTGTTCTGGATTTTTCTTAATGTTCTGATCGGATTGAGCGTGGCGATATTATTCAATGAGATTGTTAATAAACGAGCCAAAAAGTTTTATCAGACCACAATTCTGTTGCCCCATCTGATGTCGATGGTGGTCATCGCTTATCTCGTTTACGCTTACCTAGCGCCCAGCACCGGCTTTATCAACAATACAATTCTGGCCGGTCTCGGCTTGGAGAAGGTCAACTGGTACGCCGATGCCAAATACTGGCCCTTTATCCTGACTTTTGTGCATCAGTGGCGTGGCGTCGGCTTTGGGATGCTGCTTTATTTATCCAGCATTCTTGGTATCGACAGTTCTTATTATGAAGCTGCGACCATTGATGGCGCCACCAAATGGCAGCAGATTCGTAAAATCACCCTGCCCTTGGTCAAACCGACGATTATTATGCTGGTCATACTGGGTATCGGGCAGATCTTCCGCTCCGATTTCGGCCTCTTCTATCAGGTTCCGATGAATCAGGGCGCATTGTATGGGACCACGCAAACCATCGACACCTATGTGTACCGAGCCTTAATGGTCAACAATAATTATGGCATGTCGGCGGCAGCCAGTTTTTTGCAATCGGTTGTGGGCTTTGTTTTTATTGTTACGGCCAATGCCATTGTTTCGAAAGTAGATCGAAAAAGCTCTCTGTTCTAGGAAGGTACGAGTATGAATTTTGCCGAACAAAAGCGGTGGCAGATCGCGTCACATATCGTAATGGCCATTTTATCGGCACTGGCCCTGCTGCCTTTTATTTTATTGATTATTTCATCTTTCACCGATGATCGTGTGGCTCTGCTCAACGGCTACTCGTATTGGCCGGAAAAATTTTCCCTGGAGGCTTATCAATATATTTGGGAAAACAGCAATGTCTTTTTCCGCGCTTATGGCGTAACGGTGGTTGTCACGTTTATCGGTGTCATCGCCAATGTTGGGCTGACATCCCTAACTGCCTATGTCCTGGCCAAAAGAGATCTCCCGGGGGTTAAAATTTTAAACTTTCTCGTGGTCTTCACCATGCTGTTTAACGGTGGCTTGGTGGCTACTTATGTGAGTTATGTGACGATATTTGGCATTAAAAATACAATTTTCGCCTTGCTGGTTCCCAATTTGTTGATGAACGCTTTCATGATCATGCTGGTCCGCAACTATTTTGAGCATAGCATCCCGGTTGAAATCTATGAGTCGGCCAGAATCGATGGCGCCAATGAATTCCTCATCTTTTTCCGACTGGTCTTGCCGTTGGGCACTCCGATTTTGGCCACGGTTGGCTTGATGAACGGGATCGCTTATTGGAATGACTGGCAAAATTCCCTGCATTACGTTGATGATAAGGCCTTATATTCTATCCAGGCCGTGCTCAACGCCATCAACGAAAGTGTATCCGTTTTGGCCTCCCTTGGCACCTCGTCCGGTGTTTCGGCTGCCGATCTGCCCTCAACTACTATTCGGATGGCGGTGGCGGTCGTGGGTATCCTGCCTATTCTGATTCTCTACCCATTCTTTCAGAAGTATTTCGCCAAAGGTTTGATGGCCGGCTCGGTTAAGGGATAGGCAGATAGGAGAAGAGTGAATGAAACCCAATATTATAATTTTCAACCCGGACCAGATGAGGGCTGATTCTCTTGCCCACTTAGGAAATTCCGCAGCGATGACGCCGAACCTTGATCGTTTTGCAAGGCTGGATGCCGTATCGTTCAGAAACGCATTCTGCCAGAATCCTGTTTGCGTTCCTAGCCGCTGTAGTTTTTTGACCGGCCTCTACCCGCATGTCCGAGGGCACCGGACGCAGTCCTATATGCTTCACCCCGAAGAGAGCAGCCTCTTGGAGGAACTTAAAAACGCAGGATATTATGTTTGGATGAACCGGCGCAATGATTTTCTTCCTGCTCAGTACGCGGGGATCTTTGAACAGCATTGCAGCGAGTTTTTTCAGGGTAGCGAGTGCAAGCCGAATCCCGGCCCCGAGAATCCGAATCCCAGAGGAGAGCCGGGCGACAAGAACTACTATTCATTTTACAACGGGCGACTGAAGCTTGATGAAGACGGAAAAAACTACAATTCGGATGACGAAGCGGTGGATAAGGCGATCGAGCTGATCCGCAATCCCCCTAAAGATCAACCGTTCTGCGTTTTTCTTGGACTTTTTTATCCTCATCCGCCGTATCAGATTGAGGAGCCTTATTTCAGCGCTATCGACAGCAAGAAGCTTCCGCCTCGGATTCCCGCACCGGAAGATTTGGCTAATCGGCCGAGGATGCTTCAGCTGCTCCATCAAAATATTGGTATGGACGATTATACCGAAGAGGATTGGAATCGCTTGAGGACATGCTATCTCGGCATGTGTATGAAGATTGACGTTATGTTCGGTCGACTCTGCGCCGCGCTTCGCGAGGAAGGCCTGTATGATGACACCGCCATCTTTTTTTTCAGCGACCACGGCGATTTCGCCGGTGATTACGGATTGCCCTGCAAGGCGCAGAACTTGATGCAGGACAGCCTTGTCAAAGTACCTCTGCTTATCAAGCCTCACAAGGGCATACCGGTAAGTCCCGGGATTACAGACAGCTTGACAGAACTTGTGGATTTCTACGCAACAGCGATGGATTTCGCCGATGTTGAGCCCAACCACACCCATTTCGGCCGCAGCCTGCGTCCTGTTCTTGCTGATCGGTCGACCATAAACCGTACGTTCGTTTGCAGCGAAGGCGGAAGGACAAAAGATGAGGTGCTGCAGTGCAGCGAGACAAGAGGGAGCGGTTTGCCCCAAGAGGCCTTGTTCTGGCCTCGTATGACAGCGCAGCTTGACGATATCGCACATACGAAAGCGACGATGATCAGGACAAAAGATTACAAATTCGTTCTCCGTCTCTATGAGGAAGATGAATTCTACGATTTGAGGAAAGATGCGTCAGAATCCCGAAATGAGATACATAATCCGCTTTACGCCGATGTGATAATCGGGATGAAGCAGCAACTCCTTGAATGGTATCAGGGTACATGTGACATTGTTCCTAAAAAGCCGGATGTTTCAGTAACGATAGATATGATGCTTGAGCGCGCGAAAAAGCAGCTCGCGCCGGAACAGTTCGAGGAACTTTCCGCCGAGATTCGAAAGCTTGGAAATAACATCCCGCAACTTATCGGACTTTTTGAGAAATACAATGCCCGGGTGCTCGTATAGAAGCAACCTTCACGCTGTTGAGCACGGCATCTGCTAAAGCTATAAAGCTTATAGCTAGCCTCCGTACATTGCCAGTAAAAAGCCGGCGGCGACGGCAGAGCCGATGACCCCCGCCACGTTGGGTCCCATCGCATGCATCAGCAGATAGTTGGCCGGATTGGCCCTTTGTCCTTCGATTTGCGAAACACGCGCCGCCATCGGGACAGCCGAGACGCCGGCCGAACCGATCAACGGATTGACCTTTCCCCGGGTAACAGCATACATCAGTTTACCAAAGAGCACGCCGCCAACGGTACTAAAGGCAAAGGCAAAAAGTCCCAAGACGATGATCTTGAGGGTTTCCAATTTCAAAAACTGCTCGGCGGTCGCGGTCGCGCCGACCGTCACGCCAAGAAAGATCGTGACGATATTGATCAATTCGTTTTGCGCTGTTTTGGACAGCCGCTCGACCACGCCACATTCACGGAACAAATTGCCGAGCATCAGCATACCGATCAGAGGCGCTACGGATGGCAACAGCAACACCGAAATAACGGTCACCAAAATAGGAAAGACAATTTTTTCAACTTTGGAAACGGTCCGCATTTGTCCCATGACGGTCTGGCGCTCCTTTTTGGTGGTCAGCAGGCGCATGATCGGCGGTTGAATCATGGGAATCAAAGCCATGTAGGAATAGGCGGCGATGGTGACCGCCGGCAGAAGATGCGGCGCCAACTTGGTTGTCAGAAAAATGGCGGTCGGCCCGTCGGCGCCGCCGATGATGCCGATCGACGCGGCTTCCTGCACATTAAAGCCCAGCAGCCGGGAAACAATAAAGGCTACGTAGATACCGAATTGGGCGGCAGCCCCGAGCAGCAAGCTGGACGGGCGCGCAAGCAACGGTCCGAAATCGGTCATGGCGCCGATGCCCATAAAGATCAAGGACGGATAGATGCCAAGCTTGACACCTTGGTAAAGATAGTAGAGCAATCCGCCGGGTGCGCCGTCAACCGGCTCGGCCATGATGCCGGTGATGGGAAGATTGGCCAGCAGTATACCGAAGGCGATCGGCAATAAAACCAAAGGCTCAAATTGTTTGACTATAGCCAGATAAATCAACGCAAAGGCCAGAAGCAGCATAATGATGTGAGGCAGATCAAGAGTGGCAAAGCCGGAACTGATCCACAGATTTTCCATTGTCTTCAACAACATGACGGTTCCTCCCTCTAGCTAAACGTGACCAGAGGATCGCCGGTAGAGACAGACGAACCTTTGCTGACCAGAATTTGAGCGACTGTTCCATCATGCATGGCGACCACTTCATTTTCCATTTTCATGGCTTCAAGGATGAGGACAACCTCGCCGGCTTTGACCCGA
>JGI24710J26742_10005388_pt1 | contig 10116 bp, 10 predicted proteins | sample BioPla2DNA2_FD_26742 | JGI IMG/M metagenome (IMG submission 26742) | reverse complement strand
TACGAAAAAGTAATTTAATTTTGTAAAACCTAAAAATAAAATAAGAATATAGCTAAATACAAATATAATAGATTATGATATTATGTTACAATTTCATTAATTATTTATATGACTTTATATTATAAGTGAAATAACTCTATTTTTTTAAAAAATAGTTTAAATTAGTAAAGAATTAAGGAGATAATATGGGAAAAATAAAAGTTGCAATTATTGGTCCAGGAAACATTGGAACTGATTTGATGTACAAAATAATGAAAAATGATTATTTAGAAATGAAAATGATGGTAGGAATTGTTGAGTCTGAAGGAATAAAAAGGGCTAAATCATTAGGGTTTAAAACATCATTGAATGGTGTAAATGACATAATTAATGATGATGAAATAAAAATTGTTTTTGATGCGACAAGTGCTAAAGCTCATCTTGAAAATGCGCCTATATTGAAAGCAGCAAATAAAATAGTTATTGATATGACCCCAGCAGCAATAGGATCTTATGTAGTCCCATGTGTGAATCTAGATGAATTAGAAAATGAAAACAATTTTAATATGGTTACATGTGGTGGACAAGCAACTGTTCCAATTGCATATGCAATACATAAGGCTGCTGAAAGTGAGTATACAGAAATTGTTTCTTGTATCGCTTCTAAAAGTGCTGGACCAGGTACACGAGCAAATATTGATGAATTTACAGAAACAACAGCTAAGGCGTTAGAAATAATTGGAGGAGCAAAAAAGGGTAAAGCAATAATTATATTAAATCCTGCAGAACCGCCAATTATTATGACAAATACAATTTATTCAATAGTAAAAAATCCAGATTACAAAAAAATTAGCGAAGCTGTTTATAAAATTGTAAATCAAATTCAAAAGTATGTACCAGGCTATCGTTTGAGAACAGAACCGATGTTATATGAAAATAAAGTAACTGTTATTATTGAAGTAGAAGGTGCTGGAGATTTTTTACCAGCATATTCAGGAAACTTAGATATTATAAATGCTGCAGCAATTGAAGTAGCAGAAAAAATCGCAAAAGAAAGGTTAGGTAAATTATAATGTTGAAAGTTATTGATACCACTTTGCGTGATGGAAGTCATGCTGTTAGTCATAGTTTTACTGCTGAACAAGTTAGAGATATTTCAAGAGTTTTAGATCAAGCAGGTGTGGACATTATTGAAATTAGTCATGGAGATGGGTTGGCTGGTTCTTCTATTAATTATGGGTTTTCTAAAACAAATGAACTTGAACTTATAAAAGCTGCAAGTGAAGTAGTAAAAAACGCGAAAATAGGAGTATTACTTCTTCCTGGAATAGGAACAATTGCAGATCTTGATAAAGCATATGATGCAGGAGCTAGAGTTGTAAGAATTGCAACACATGTTACTGAAGCAGATGTTGCAATTGAACATATTAAACATGCAAAAGAAAAAGGAATGTTTATAGTTGGATTTTTAATGATGATTCATATGGCTTCTCCTGAAAAAATTGTTGAGCAAGCAAAAATATTTGAAGAAAATGGAGTAGATTATATTAATTTAGCTGATTCTGCAGGACATTTAACACAAAATGAAGTAAAAGAAAGAATTGAAGCCGTTAAATTATCATGTAATGTTCCTGTTGGATTTCATGCACATAATAATTTAGGACTTGCAGTTGCAAATTCAATAACCGCAATTGAAAGTGGTGCAAAATATATTGATGCTACTTGTTGTGGACTTGGAGCAGGGGCAGGTAATTGTCAACTTGAGGTTTTAAGTGCTGTTTTAAACCGATTAAATATTGAAAATAATTTAGATTTTAAAAAATTGCTTGAAGCTTCTGAAAAACATGTTCGTCCATTGTTACAAAGACCACAGATAATTGATGCTGCGGCACTTATGTTAGGATATTCTGGTGTTTATTCAAGTTTCTTACTTCATGCAAAACGTGCTGCAGAAATATATAATCTTTCTGTTATTGATATTCTTGAAGAGTTAGGTAAAAGAAAAATGGTTGGTGGTCAGGAAGATATGATTATTGATGTTGCATACCATCTTGCAAACAAAAAAGAATAAGCTGTGAGCTTGTTTTTTTATAGAAATGTTTTCTTTCTAATTTTATTTTTATTTCTAAATTCAGAAGGAGTCATATGTTCCAATTTTTTAAACCAAGTGTTAAAGTGAGCTATGGTATTGAAACCACATGAGCTAGCAATATCAATTATTAATTCTTCGGTATCTAAAAGAAGTAATTTAGCTTGATTGATTCTTGTTGAAATTATGAAGTTTGTAAGAGAAATACCAGTGTCTTTTTTAAAACAATGACTAAGATAACTTGGATTTACATAGTATTGTTTAGCAAGAGAAGATAACGAAATTTGTTGGTTATAATTATTTTCAATTGTATTTTTAACGTGTTCAATTAGAGTTGCTTTTGTTGTTTTATTGTTATTATCTTCAAAGGTAGTTAGATTATAATTTCTAGCAACATAAACAATTAAAGCAGCTAAAGTATTTTGAATAATAAAAAATGACATGGGTTTAATATTTTGATACTCATTTGTAATTATATCTAAAAAAGGATATATGCCTTGATTGCTAACACTTGTAAGTGTAAGGCAAGTACAATTATTTATTTTATCGATTAAATTTTGAACAAGTTTATATGATTGAGAAAATATATTACGTTCTTTAAGTAAATTAGTATTGAAATTAATTACTGTAATAGTACATATAAACTTTGAAGTAGGAGTTATAGATAGCTTTGTTTGTTTCGAAAGTAAAAAGATGGAATGAGAAAGAAAGATGTCAATAGTTTGGTTGTGAATGTATTTACCAGTACCACTATTAATATAGATAATTGAAAAGTCAAAATTTTTTGATTTTATTACAGTTCTTTCATTAATTGTTATAGTTTTAATATTAAAATAATTATTCAAGTAAACTCCTCCTATAAATATCTTACATTAACAATAAACAAAATAGAATAAGAAAATAAAAAAATACTATTATAATAAATCATATCATCATGCTATTATGAAGTTACAATAGACAGATAGTCAATAATAGGAGGAAAAAATGAAAAAGAAAATTATTGGTTTGTTAGCCATAGTTATTGTTTTTTCAACACTTCTCACAGGTTGTGGAGAAAAGAAACCAACTTGGACTGATGGCGATGGCGTTATCGACGGAGATCTTGTGTTCTGGACACAACAAACAGAACCTTGGTTAAACTATTTCGAGCCAGCAATAGAACGCTTTAAAGAAGCTTATCCAGATGTAAATATCAAGGTTGAATATTTCCCTGAATTTGCTGATAAAGTAAACCAAGCTTTCTCAGCTGGAGAAGAACCAGATGTAATACAAACTTGGCAATCAGTAGTTGATTGGGCAAAAGCAGGTAAAATTGTAGAAATACCTGAAGATGTAATTTCAAAATCAGAATTAGAATCTGTATATTATGAAGCTGCACTAAAGAATAAGATGTATGATGGAAAATATTACTCTTTACCATCTGAAATCAACGTTGAATCACCATTACTATTTGTAAATATGGATATTTTAAATGAAGAAGGAATTTCTTTACCAGAAGGTTGGATTGAAAATAATGGTCCAAAAGATTTCCAAGAGTTATTAGATTTTGCAAATTTATTAGTAATAAAAGATGCTGATGGAACTATAATACGTGGAGGATTAGCATATACTTATTCACAATGGGAAGCAAACTTTTTATCTCTGATTCTTCAATATGGTGGAGATTATCGCGATGAAGAAAACATGAAAGTACACTTTGTAACTCCAGAAGCACGCAAGGCTGCAGAAACACTAATCAAATACAGTCAAGGTCCAGAAGCAATCTGCTTTGATGGAGAACCTCGTTACTCTCAATTTATTCAGGGTGCAGCTGTTATGACAGTGGGGGCTCCTTGGTATGCAGGATCATTTGCGATTGATATGGAAGGTGTAGAACTTCAAATATTCAATATGCCACCATGGGTTGATGGAGCAGATCCAATTAGTATCGGTACAGGTGGCTGGGGATACTTTGTAACTGAAAAGAGCAAAAATAAAGAAGCTGCATTTGCATTTATGAAATTCATGACAAGTGCTGAAGAAACAGGAGAATGGGCATATGTAACAGGAGCTATTCCAGCAAGAAAAGATTCATTAGCTGATTTAGAATATGATCCTAATGTAGGAGATGTTAATAAAGCAATTGTAATCGCAAAAGATATCTTACCTTATGCAGAAGAGGATGGAGCATACATGCAAACTTCTAGTACATTGATTTATACAATAATAAGAGAAAAATTAAGTCAATTAATGGTTGATGGAGATATAGATGCATGCTTGCAAGCAATTGAAGATGAAGGAAATGCGATGATTCAGGAGAATTTAAACCGTCAATAAAAAAAACGGAGGAATGAAACATCATTCCTCCTTCTTTATAAAGAGGGATATATGGTAGAAAGAGAATATGAATTATTTTTAAAATCAATTACTAAAGATAAAAGAACACTTGAAATGTTTCGTTTTTTAGTTAATAACTCAATTATTCGTGTTGTCAATTACCATAATACTGACGCTATAAATAGTAATAGGTTTGAAACAGAAATAAAATATTTTAGTGAAAATTTTCAACCAGTTACTATAAATGATTTAGATAATTTTTTTGAAACAAAGAAATGGAATTATGAAAAACCAGGATTAATTCCTGCTGTATTTGAAGGCTATAGAAGTCATGTAGATACTTATGCGAGAATTTTGGATAAGTATAATTTTATTGGATGGTTTTATATACCGAGTTTTTTCATGGATATTCCAGTAAAAGATCAAATAGAATTTTGCCATAATCATAAATTAAGAATTTCAAATGTTCATGGATATGAAGATGGAAGAGTCGCAATGAATGAAATTGAAATAAAGAAACTAAGTGAAAAACATGTTATTTGTTGTCATACAGGTACACATTATAAATTAGAGGCTGATTCATCTGAAGAAAAAATGCGTTATGAAATTATAGAATCAAAAATAAAACTTGAAAAAGTCATAGGAAAATCATGTGATGTGTTTTGTTGGTTAGCTGGAGAAGATTATACATATACAAAATGGTCTCATAAATTCATTAAAGAAGCAGGATATAAATATATCGTAAGCAATCTAAAAATAGAAAAGATTAACTAAAAGAGGTATAAATATGAAAAATATGCTTGATGTGTTAAAAGAAATTTACAAAGAAGACTTTTCAAAATATGAAGAAGTAATAGAGTATTGTGATAAGCGTGTAACTGCGGATGAAGGAATTCCAGCAATTATTGGTTTAGATGACTTAACAGCAGAAAGAGATACAGTTTATGAAGGAGCAAAGATGGAGGGTGATTTTAATATCACTATGGCCTTTGGTGCAATGATTTTTGAATATTTATATTCAAAACAAGATAAAGAAAAGTTAGGAGGTTATCCTGCTATAGCTCCTGCAATGAGTGCAGTGGCAGAAATGTATTTTCATCAAAAAGAGAATGGTGAAATTGTTCAATATCGTGATGTTATTAGTAAACACTTAAATAAGAAGGTAGATAATAATGAATAAATCAAAAAAATTTTTAAAGGAAGTATGTAAAGATAAAAGAACATTAGAAATGTTTCGTTATCTAGTGAATAATTCTTTTTTGCGTGTAGTAAATTATCATAATACAAACTTAGTTGATAAAGAACGATTTGAAGATGAAGTAAAATATTTTAGCGAAAATTTTATTCCTGTTTCAATGGATGATTTAGATACTTATTTTAAGACAAGAGTATGGCCATATGAAAAACCTGGAATAATAATGGGAATTTTTGAAGGTTTTAGAAATCATTATGATGTTTTGTTACCAATTTTAAATAAGTATAAAATGCGTGCGTGGTTTTATATTCCTAGTTTCTTTTTAGATATTCCGATGTCTCAACAACTTGATTTCACAAAGACACATGAACTTACAATTACTTGTCCAGAAATGTATCCAGATGGTAGATATGCACTTAGTTGGGATGAACTAAGAGAAATTGCAAAAAATCATGAAATTTGTTGTCATACAGGCACACATTTTGAAATTACTAAATCAACACCAGATGATTTGATGGAATATGAAATTGTAATGGCTAAAAAAAGATTAGAAGAAGAAATAGGAAAAGAAGTAAAAGTATTTTGTTGGCTTCGTGCAGAAGAGTATAGTTTCAATAAAAAAGCTCATAAACACTTAGAAAAAGCAGGATTTACTTACGTTATGAGCAATTTAAAAATTGAGAAAATAAAGTAGGGAAATATATGAGAAGAAGTGAAAAAATATTACAGAGACCTGATTTTAGTTTTAATAGATCAGTATATAAATCGATGGGTTTTTCAGATAGTGATTTAAGAAAACCAATGATTGGAATTGCTAATTCTTGGAGTGAGCTTGTACCTGGAAGTTATTCACTTAAAAATGTTGCTGAATCAGTAAGACGAGGAATCCTTGCGGCTGGAGGAACACCAATTGAATTTGGGATCATTGGTGCATGCGATGGTACAGCGCAAGGAAATGAAGGAATGAAATATATTTTACCAACACGTGATTGTATTGCTAATGATGTAGAGGCTATGGTGCAATCGCATCAATTAGATGGAATTGTACTTCTTGGTTCCTGTGATAAAGTAGTCCCTGGATTATTGATGGCAGCTGCAAGATTAGATTTACCTGCAATTGTTGTACCAGCAGGGCCGATGCTTGGAGGACGTGAATTTGATGGTAGACCTTCTGATTTAACATCAATGTCTGAAGGTTGTGGAATGTTGGCTGCTGGAAAAATAAGTGAAGATGAATTAAATGAGTTGGAAGATATTTGTGGTCCAACATGTGGTTCATGTTCATTTTATGGAACAGCAAATACAATGTGCTGTATTGCGGAAGCATTAGGAATGGTATTAACTGGTGGAGCATTAATTCCAGCCGTTTATGCAGAAAGAACAAGAATGGCAGCTGCTTCTGGTGAAGCGATTGTTAATCTAGTTAATAAAGGAATTACGAGTAGACAAATATTGAATGAAAAATCAATAGAAAATGCTATTTGTGTTCTTAACGCAACTGGTGGTTCAACTAATGGTGTACTTCATATTCTTGCAGTAGCTAGAGAGTTAGGAATATCTAGTAAAGTAATGTTGGAAAAATTTAAAGATATTGGAAAGAAGACACCTCTTGTAGCGAAGGTTAATCCAGCTTCTAAATTTAATATGGAAGATTTTTATCATGCTGGTGGAATTCCACAAGTAATGAAAGAAATAAAGTCGCTTTTAAATTTAGAAGTATTAACTGTATCAGGCGAAAGTTTAGAGCAAGAGTTAAATAATAAGAATTATGGAAAAGTAAATCGAGAAGTAATAAAAACGATTGAAAATCCATTTGATACATTTGGAGGAGTAGCAATAGTAGAAGGTAATTTAGCTCCAAATGGAGGTATAACAAAACCTTCAGCTATAAAAAAAGAAATGCACCTATTTAAGGGAAATGCAAAATGTTTTAACAGTGAAGAAGAAGCAGAAGAAGCAATTCTTAATAAAAAGATAAAACCAAAAGATGTATTGGTAATTCGTTATGAAGGTCCAAAAGGTGGACCTGGAATGCGCGAAATGTATAAAGCAATGAAGTATTTGTATGGTTTAGGTCTTGCTGAATCAACAGCAATTATTACTGATGGAAGATTTTCTGGAACAAATAATGGATGTTTTGTTGGGCATATATCACCAGAAGCAATTGAATGTGGACCAATAGCTTTAGTTGAAGATGGTGATGAAATTATAATTGATATTCCTAATGGTAGTATCATGTTAAATGTAGATAATGATGAGTTAGCTAAAAGAAAGAAAATATGGGTAAAACCAAAAAAGGAAATACCATCAGGAATATTAAGACTTTATGCAAAAATGGCAAGTTCAGCAAATGAAGGAGCTTCAATAGTTATAGATTAGGAGGAATAGAGTTGAAACACAGCGGTAAAGTAATAGGTATTACTGGTGCTGGGTCGGTTCAAGGCATCGGATTTGCAATAGCAAAAAAATTATGTGAACAAGGTGCGAAAGTATTTATTTGTGATTTAAATGAACAAGCTTTAAAAAAAGCAAAAGAAGAATTAAGTAAAATTGGGAAAGTAAGAACATTTGTAGTGGATGTAAGTAATGAAAAACAAATACAAGATATGTTTAAGCAAGTAATGGAATATTATGGAAAATGTGATGTGTTTATAAATAATGCAGGAATATATCCACAGTCTTACTTAATAGATATGAGTACTAAGGACTTTGAAAAAACAATTTCAGTTAATTTAAAATCAGTATTTATTTGTAGTAAAGAAGCATTTAAATGTATGAAAAATAAAGGTGGTGTGATTATACAAGCAGCATCATATGCAGCATTAATTCCTTCAGCAGGGTCAGGAGCATATGCAGCAAGTAAAGCAGCAGTTTATAGTTTGACTAAAACAATGGCTGCGGAATTTGCTCCATATGGAATTCGTGTTAATGGTTTTATTCCTGGGGTTATTGCTACAAGTATGACACAGGGGGTTATTGATGAAAAAGGTCCTGAACTAAATCAAGCAATAGCACTTCAAAAGCTTGGAACTCCAGAAGATGTAGCAAATGCTGTTAGCTTTTTAGCATCAGATGAATCATCTTATATTACAGGAACATTTATTGAGATAAGCGGTGGAAAGCTTTGTGTACAAAATCCACACGCACCATGGATGAAAAAAGGAGCTTAAAATGGAACAATTAAATATTAATATTGACTCACTTCGTTCAATGCATCGTTTTGGTGATTGTCTTGAAGAAGCAATTAAAAAGATTGAAAGTAAAACTTGTGATTTTGAAATTAAAAGAGATACTAAGGATTGCATTGGGAGACACTGGTATGGTTTAAGAGTTAATGTAACAGATAAAAATATTGGTACAGGATTTTATCTTCATATTGGATTAATTTATTATCCAACTACAAGAAAAGGATTAATGGTTGAGTTAGATGAACAAAATAATCAAAATGTTTATTCAGCAGTTACAGAAAATATTAAATTAAGGGATGAATTTGAAGTAAGTTATGAAGAAAAAGAATACTTTAAACTATTTATGCCAGATAAAGTATTTGGAGAAATGCTTACAAAACAAAAAAGTGAACAAATTAATTACTTAAAAGAATTTGTCCAAAATGCAGCTGAAGCAATAGTAGAAGCTGATAGTAATGAAGGATTTTATTTTACTATTAAAAATTTAGATAATTCTAGAAATCTTATAAATGCATTTGATAAAGCTTTAAATAAAGTTGATAGCAAATACAGTAAAGTAAAAATAAACTATGATGACAAAGATAATTTTGGACAATATGCATCAGGGTTTCGTTACTATCTAAGCGATTATGATGAAAAAGAAACCTATTATGCATACTTTGGAGCAATCTATAGTTATAAGAAAGATCCAGCAGGTATTTTTGCGGAGATTGATTGGTTTTCAAACCAAAGCAACTTTGACAAAGTTTATAAAAATTTAAAGGTTTCTAATAAATTTAATTATTCAAATAAGGAACCAAAATTTATAAAGTTATTTATGAAAGAAGAGGATATAGAAAAGTTTAATAAGTCTTCTTATGATGAACAGATTGAACAATTAAAAGAATTTTTAAAAGATTGTAATGATGCGATGGTACTCGCAGGATTGAAAGGATAGATTATGGAAAGAAGAAAATTAGTATTAATTGGTGCAGGGAGTGCAGTATTTACAAAAGGTTTAATAGCAGATTTTATTCAAGCAGATTTTGGAAAGTGGGAGATATCTTTATGTGATATTAATGGAGAAATTTTAGAAGCCATTACAAAATTATCTAAAAAGATGATTAAACAAAAAAATGCGGATATATTGATTACATCTTCTACTGATCGTACAGAATTGTTACCTGGCGCAGATTTTGTTGTAACAACAATTGCAGTTGGTGGACGCAGAGCTTGGGAAAAAGATGTGCAAATCCCTCGTAAATATGGAATTTATCAACCAGTAGGTGATTCAGTTATGCCTGGTGGAATTTCAAGAGCACAAAGAATGATTCCAGTAATGGTTGAAATTGCAAAAGATGTTGAAAAAT
>JGI24710J26742_10005387_pt1 | contig 10119 bp, 7 predicted proteins | sample BioPla2DNA2_FD_26742 | JGI IMG/M metagenome (IMG submission 26742) | reverse complement strand
GTTCCTTTCAGTGATGGCGAAAGAGCAAAAGTTAAGTGCTATGGTGCAGACGATGTTACTGAAGGTGTTGCAATTATGATACACGAAGGTGTAGACGTAGCCATTACAGGAAATTCAACTAACCCAACAAGATTCCAACATCCAGTTATGGGTACATATAAAAAGTGGGCTATTGAACATGGTAGAAAATTCTTTTCAGTTGCAAGTGGTGGTGGTACAGGAAGAACTTTACATCCAGATAACATGGCAGCAGGCCCAGCATCATATGGAATGACTGATACAATGGGAAGAATGCACTCAGATGCACAATTTGCAGGTTCAAGCTCTGTTCCAGCACACGTTGAAATGATGGGATTAATTGGAATGGGTAATAACCCAATGGTTGGTGCAACAGTTGCAGTCGCAGTTGCAATCGAAACCGCAAAATAGAAAACATAGAAATATTCAGCTTAGCTACTTTTAGCTAGGCTGGATTTTGGGCTGGTGTAGCACAGTCGGTAGTGCGATTCACTCGTAATGAATAGGTCGTCGGTTCGATTCCGTCCACCAGCTCCAATCAAAATTAATATGTGTTTGTGTAAGTCTAATAATATTTTGTTAGGCTTCTTTTATTTGTTTATATTTCCAAAAAAGATAGTAAAAAAATGATTGGTTAGGTGTTAAATAAAATGGTTTTTTATCTGGACATTTATCTGGACATTTATCTTTTTTTGTTTATATTGCTGAAAGAGATAGTGAAGAAAATGATTGATAAGGTATGGGATAAATGTTCTTTTGATATCTATTATCTAATCTATTTATCTGGACATTTATCTGGACAAATTATGCTCATTTTTATATGTTGGATTTGCAAAGCTAGAAGACTTTTAAATTTCTTATTGACAAGTGGACAAAAAACATGCATAATGGACATAGTGATTAAATTAAAAAACAAGGAGACCTTTTTTTATATGGAAATATATTCAATTGCAGATGTCGCAAAAATGTCCAATCAAAGTCAAAAAACAATTCGCAGACACATTGCGGCTGGAAAACTTGGTGCTGAAAAAATTAGTAATCGTTATCGTATAAGCAAAGAAAATTACGAAAGATGGTTAATTTCTGATAGTGATCCAGAGGCAGATAACATTTTTAGTGATATGATTTTAGAAAATCAAAATTTGGACAAAGTTAACTGGATTGATATTTCCGATAAGTGGGCTTATGATGGTTGGTCAAATTTGAAATATCGCAACGGTTATAATTTTATTGATTTATTTGCTGGTGCTGGTGGCTTAAGTTGTGGTTTAACAATGGCTGGATTTACTCCAGTTGCTTCAGTTGAAATATTGCCTGAAGCTGTGGAAACATATAGATACAATTTTTCCGAACAAAAGGGTTTTGATAAAAATGTTCAAACTAGAGATATAAGAGAACCTGCAGTTAAACAAGACCTTTATGATTCTGTTGCTAGTAAACATATCCATTTAATTGTTGGCGGATTTCCTTGTCAAGGATTTAGTATGGCTGGGAATCGTGTTGTAACTGATCCAAGAAATAGTTTGTATCTTGAAATGCTTGAAATTGTTAAGCATATTAAACCCGACTATGTTGTAATGGAAAATGTTGAAGGGTTAAGATCAATGCTAAATGGTAAAGTGGAAGCAAAAATTATAAATGATTATAAGAAGGCTGGTTATAACATTAATGTTGCAGTACTAAATAGTGCAGATTATGGTGTTCCACAAATAAGGCGTCGAGTAATCTTTATTGGTAATCGTTATGGTTTAAAAAACTATCATCCAAAACCAATTTATAAACCTGAAAATTATGTCACGCTTGGTGAAGGAATAAAGAGATTTATGTCTATCCCAGAAAACAAGCAAATAAATCATATTTTTACAAAGCATTCTGCAAAAATGATTGAACAAATCATTGAACTGCCAGAAGGGCAAAGTCTCTATGGTCATTATTCTGATGCATGGAAAAAATCTCCTTGGGATAAGCCTTCTTGCACTGTAAAAGAAAATCACGGAGGAGTAAACATTCATCCTAAACTTCCTCGTGTTTTGACCCCAAGAGAATTGGCTGCTTTACAATCCTTTCCAGATGACTTCATCTTTAAGGGATCAAAAAAATGGCAACTTGTACAAATTGGTAATGCAGTTCCTACATTGTTGGGTAAAGCAATTGGAGTGGCTGTTATGAAAAGCCTTGATAAAATTAATAACATTAAAGATCTTTGATTTGAGTTTTATAATTTATCATCACAATTTTTTAGCAAATGAGGGAGTGGGACCAGAAAAATCATATGTAAAAATCTTTAAGTTTTTAGTTGCGAACGCTTTGGTCATATCAGAAATATATTGATTCATTTCTTGCATTTTAATTTTATTAGCAGGTGATTTTTCTCCGTTTATAAAATCATAACTTTTACTGCAAATAATAATTGGTTGAGTAAGCGATTCACCAAGGCCCAGAGTTTGGTCAACCCACTTGCTGTAGAGGAGGCTTCTGTATATGTGTGAGTTATCAATTTTTCCTCTCATAAATTCTATTAAGAAAATTTTACTTAAGTTTATTTTGTCATCTGATTCTATTATTAAATAATCTATTTCAGTGCGTTCAATACTGTAGGGGAGATAATTGGAAAACCAGATAACCTTATTAACATCGATATCTATTTGGGAAAAAAACGAACTATTACGCGATGACATTTCTTGATTAAATATTGTTTCAAGTACTTTTTCATACTTTACATTATTTTCTGCATTGAAGTACTTTAATTTATTGGGATCAATTTTCATAAGTTCAGGTGTTTGCTTTTCTAATGTCATTTCACCTTTTAGTGTATAGTCTATTTTTAATGGATTTGTTATTGAAATTATGTGATTTGCTGCAAATGGGTAAAATGTGTAATTTGGATTTTTTCCAATGAGTAAAGTAATTAGCTTTGATGTCTCATCTTGAGAAAGAGGGGTAGAGCCACGAGATTTTCCTGCAACTTTTTTCCCTATCATTGTCCAAAGAGGTGTTTTAATATAGGGGCAGTTTAACACATCATATTCATCAAGTGGAGTGTCAAATTTATATGCTTGTTCAATGTAAATTTTAAATGGATAGCGATCAGATTCATATCCCATTTCATAGAAAGGCTTTGAAATTGCTCGATATACACCGTGAATGCGATTTTTTTGGTTACCACTTTTTGTTTCCCAAAGAAAAATATAGTCTCCTATTTCGATTTGTAACATATCAGCCATAATATCAGCAAAAGTTTTTAGCCATAGTTTACCTTCAGGAATAGGGGTAAATATTGATGCAATCTTAGTTTTTATTGTTTTTTGTAATGTGATGTTGTCAACAACAAATAATCTTGCTTTATTCATTTTGCTTCTCCTTTATTTTAATAAGATTTTGGCGTATTAAGTTTTCTAGATTTTCTAGATTAAATCTAAATTTGTAACAAGATCTATTTCTGTGAACTTGAAATTCCCCAATAGAAATATCTTTGTATTTTACAGTATTGCTTTCATTCCATAACTCTATCTGGGGTTTAGTAAAATTAAAAAATTCTGGTTCCCATACTATATTTTTTGCAAAGTCAGCATTAAAAATTTTAAAATTATAAGAATTATCCCTTTTGTAGACCCATAATAAAAAATCCGAACTAAAAAGATGTTCCACATATATAGGCATAATGTCAGCAATATGGGTCAAAACCATTTTTTTGAAAGATTCTTCGGTAACCTCATCTCCATCTATGTATTTTTGGAAATATAAATAGCATGTTGCTGCACTTGGTTGTCCTACTTCTGATGGGCAAACCATTTTACCAGTATTTGTTTTTAATGAGAGAGTTTGTCCATCTTCAAGAATAAAATCATGTGGACTTTTACTGTTCTCACCACGTATTCCTTTTTCAGTACCAGTACTTTTTATTGCTTTTGGCAAAGATTCAAAAGCTTCTTTAATCACTGGAAATATTTCATTTGAAAGAGAAACTGAATAACGGTCTTTATATTCTCTTGGCACATCAATATTGAATAAATTGCAAACAACTTTTTCTGCTGTAATTCCAAATGTTTCATTGGTGTTTTTTTGTTCTACAAGAAGAGCAGAAAGGGCATTCATAATAAATCTAAATTTGAAGGTTCGGTTCTTATGAATTTGAATTTCAGCTAGAGAGTTGCCTTGATATTTTAATGTTGTACTTTCATTCCAGTTAGCTAAACTTCTTGTAAAAGTAAAATTTTTTCTGTCTAAATTTATGTCCACAGTACTATTACTATCAAAAATTGTATAAGTAAAAAATTGATTACCCAAAGATTGAACCCACACAATGTAATCAGAAGCAAAAAAATAATCAATGAAGACAGGTAACATAAGATGAATTTTTTCATACACTATTGCTTTAATTTCATTTTTATCTTTGATATCGAATCCAGCTATATCGGAAAAATGCTCATTAAATGTATTAATCCCAGCTTGTCCAACAATTGGTGGAGCAATTTTATCACCTTTGCGATTGGTGCGAATTGAAAGAGTTGTGCCGTTTGAAAGAATAAAATTATGTGGTGAAAACTTTTCTTTTGGTTGATCTGATGGAACAAATGTTAAACACTTAATAGGAATGAGATTTAATTCCTTAAATATTTTATTGATTACATCATATGATGCTTTTTTATAGGTAGAGTTATAATTTGCTTCAAATTGACTAACGGCATTCGGATGTGGTTCTAAATTGTATTTTTCACAAATGAGTTTTTGAATTGTCATTCCTAATGCAGCATTATTTGTCATTTTTTTTGTTCTCCTTTTAAATAAGCATACTTTACGCAAAAATCAAACATATGCTAATTAATTGTATCATAAAATATTGTGAAAAAATGGATTTAACAAGTTTTTGCATAAATAAGCGAAAGGGACTTGTTTCAAGCAAGAGACATATAATTTATTAATGGAGCGAAAATGTGTCTTTAATATGTAAATATAAAAATAGTGATTTTTTGAAGATTTAATATGCTATCTTATGTTTTTATATTATGCTTGAAAGACCTATATTTAAAATTATAGTATAGCTATACATGGAGATGTGAATAATGAATCAAAAAGAAAATAAATATGATTTATTTATTCGGAATTTATAGCAGAATAAATTGTTTCTAAGGGAAAGTAATAGATGTTATAGTAAAAAAGTTTAGGTTATATTGTTGTAAAAGATAGTGAAGAAAATGATTGATAAGGTATGGAATAAATATTTTTTAAGCATCTATTTATCTGGACATTTATCTGGACATACGATTCTTATATTTCAAAAAACAAAACACTGAAGGCATTTTTCTGTGTTTATTGAACTTTTTTGTGTTAAAATTTAAATATGAAATAATTTATTTATTGGAGAAATCTTATGCCATATGATTATGAAAAGGGAAAAGAAAGCATTTACCAAACTTTAGATGCCACTACTGCGGTTCTCAAATCTGAAAAACATAGTATCCGTGAAATTGATGGTGATATAAAAGGTAAAAATGCCATTAGAAAAAATATATCTTCAATATTTGTTGATATTGTTAATTCTAGGAAATTGTTTAAAAAAGACAAAGATCTTGCAGTCGCCAAAATAATAAGAGTTTTCACTTCTGAAGTGATGAAAATTTTAAAAGACACTAGGCTTTTTGTAAAGATGGGCATTCGTGGAGATTGTGTTTTTGCGATATATGAACTTTCCAATAAGCAGGATATTTTGATGGAAAATCTCGTGGAAATTTATAATATAGCACTTGATATAAATAAATTGAAGCAAATGATTAATGAGATATTTCGTGAAAGAAGTATGCCTACAATTAATTATGGTATTGGTATTGGGACTTCTAAAGATTTAATAATAAGTGTTGGTAAAAAGATTGCAAATGATTTAGTTTTTATCGGACATGCAGTTGTAAATGCTTCAATTCTTTCAGAAACAGCTTCAAGGAGTGGCATAGGAGCAATAGCTATTGATGAAAATACTTATAATTATTTAAACAAATTTTGTGCTAATAGAAATCGATCCTTTGAGGTCAGTGACTTTAAAAAAGAATCAATAAAGGTAGAATTAGTGAAAAAGGAAGAATTAAAGTATTACCATATCAGCAAGATGAAGAAAATTAATTTACAAAATAAAAGATAAAAGAGGAATTAAAGATGAATGCAAATAACAAAAAATTAGTAGATCAAAACGCTGAGGTACCCGCAGATCAAAAAGCTGTGATGCTCGCAGATCAAAAAGCTGAGACACTCAAGATTTTATTAAATCAAATAACTTCGTTTGATAACAAAGCATCTATAATTGTTACTATTCTAGGAATTGTTTTTGCTTTATCATTTACTGTTATAGATGTTATAGCTGGAAAGAGTGCTTGTCAAAAACCTTATATATTTGCGTCCTTTATTTCGTTTTTAGTTTGTGTTTTACTATCTTTCACTTTTGCAATATCAGTGTTTAGCCCGAGAAAAAGGAAAAAGAACATAGTGCATAAAAGGTCATTAACATACTATGAGGATTTAAAAGATATGGATGCAAGAGAATATGAGGATTTATTTAATGCTAGTAATGATGCTGGTGCAAGTATAGAACAAATAAACACAAATGCAGAAATTTGCTCAAAAAAACATAAACACTTAATTCGTTCAATTCGTTGTTTAATATTTGTGGCACTTTTTTTCTTATCAACTGTTGTTTTAATAATATGGTTATAAAAAGTTTATATCCTATGAATAAAATTAAAAAAGTTTCATTTAAGTTGACCTATAAGGTTGTCGTATACCCATCTAAATGAGGCTATTTTATATATATTTTAGTATACGGAGGACAAAAATGAAAAAGAAAATTGTTATATCTATATTAATTTTAATGCTTGTTTTTTCTATTGTTCTGGGGGTGAGTGCCTGTGGCAGGAGAGAGCCTGCAAATGAGTTATTAGAAGTGAGGGTATATGTTAGACCTGAAGATGGCAGAAAGGCTGCATTTACATATACTGAGCAGGGGCCATTAACGGCAAGTAATAAGAGTGAGTTGTATAGAGACTCTTCTATTGGAAATGAAGTCTTTGATCCTTTTATTTTAGGAGAAAATAGGTCAGCAGGCGGATATAACTATGCACATTTTATGGGAAACTCTATGCTTGGTGGATATAGTGAATATGATAATAATGTTTTAAAGGCACCAAATGTAGGAACATATGCAGCCTATACTGAAAGATATATTGCAAATGATTTGAGAAAGGGCACATATCAAGGAGCAAAAGAAAATACAGTTCAATACTATAGTGAAGGCGACACTATATGTTTTGAAGCAAAAATAAAGACTGAGAAAGAATATGCTTTAGGTAATTTTCACTGGACCTTACACACTAATAGCCTATCAGAGTTGGTGGCACCTGCGGTAGAACAGGGGAATATACAAAGTAATATTTCAAAACGTGATGCAAATGGAATTCAATATGTTTATGCAGAATATAAGGTTGTAAATACCCCCACATATGGATTAACTGATCAGCAAATAAGCACAGGTGAAAAGGTTTCCAGGATAGTTCATAAAGGCTTTGCTATTGTGTTAAAAGGGAAAATAGATTCAAAGGTTGATAGTGTTTTTGAGGCGAAAGATAAAAATACCATTTTTAAATATAGAAGCAAGGATGCAAAAAATAGAGAAGTAATTGAGTTTGAAGATACTAGTGTGAGTGATTGGCAAAAACCTTTTTTTGACAGGCTTATACATCATGTTTTATATGACATCAATGTTTCAGATATAACAACAAGTAGTGCAAGTGTAAAAGTTAATGTTAATGATATTGATAATGTTCTTTCTGATACTAAATCGAAAGTTTATCTTTACGCATTTTATCCTAGAATTTATGATGGCAATTATGAATATAAGACTGGACAAAAAATAAATTATATGGAGTTTACTACACAAAATGTTATTACAAGTCTGCTATATGAATTTAGAGAAAATTTAGTTGAAAGTGATTTATTGATTAAAAAAGTAGAGCTTCAAAAGGGTGAAAATGATATTAAGTTAACTTGCTTAAAGTCTGGTTATCCAGTTTGTTTATATGTAGTTGAAGCATATAAAACATCGACTTTTAAGATAAAAGACAATAAAGATATTGTATACAAATTTCCAATTACTGATAGGTTTGAAACTAAATGGCTTTTAGATGTCGCATTTGAAGGAGAAATTGTTGAACATATAAATGAAGAAAACTCTAAAATATCTACTGCAGATACAAGTTTAAAACTTGATGTTAATGCGGATGTAAAAATTACAAATGCCTCATTTAAAATAAAGAGATTTATAGATGATAGAAAGGAAAGACTTGGAGTAGAAGGTGAAACGGGAGATTTTTATAATCAAACTTTTGAACAAGATAACTTTACAGTTACTATAGCTGAAGATGGAAAATCAGTTTTATTAGATATGAAAGGACTGCTAAAAGATCATAAAAGATCTAATAAGAAAAGAACTCTAATATTAATTGAGGGTAGCTTTGATTTTGAAGCAATAGGAGATGTAGAAGCTTTGGAGTTTGGAGCAAATAAAATTAATGGTGGTGAAACATTTAGTAGAAACTTTGATATTCTCTTTAAGTGGTAAGAGTTAAGTTTTTAAATATAAAGCTAAAAATCTTAAAAATGATCAAAGCTACAATTAATGGATATATGAAAATGTAGGATTTATTTTTAATGGTGAATATATAGCTTAGATTGAAAAGATAGGTAAAATTCAAAAAAGAAAGCCTCTAACATAATTTGGAAGAGGCTTTTTTGTTGTTTTATTGATAAAATAATTTAGTTTTTTGGTAGGAGATGTGCTGCACTTTCATCTGCATAAATTGAGACACATCTATGGGTTTGTAAAACAGAGGCGGGACTATCTTCAGCATAATGTGCTGTTAGCATTCTTTTTAGAGCTTCAGCTTTACTTGTGCCTGTTGCAATTAAAATTATGCTTTTTGCTTTCATAATATCTGCAATACCCATTGATATAGCTTGCTTTGGAACCTCATCTATTGAGTTAAAAAATCTTGAATTATCGTTGATGGTACTTTCAGTTAAATCAACTACACGGGTGGTGGAATTAAAAGGGGACCCAGGTTCATTAAACGCTATATGTCCGTTAGAGCCTATTCCCAAAATTTGAATATCTGGGGGATTTGCAGTCACAAGACGTGAGTATCTTGCACACTCTGCTTTTAAATCTTTTGCCACACCATTTGGTATATGTGTGTTTTCCATGTTTATATCAATGTGATTAAATAGATTTTCATTCATGAAATGTCTATAGCTTTGAGGATGTGAGCCATCAAGACCAACATATTCATCCAAATTTATCGTTGTTACATTTTTGTATGAAAATCCACCGTTTTTATAATCTTCAATCATTTCACCATATAGTCTCAAAGGTGTGCTGCCTGTAGCTAAACCCAAAACAGGATTTTCAACTTTTGAAAGAGTTTCTTTTATTTTTTCTAAGACCGCTTTTGCGATGTTCCCAGGACTTTGTAGCAAATATACTCTCATAATATTTCTCATTTGTGATGTAAACTCCTTTTGTATCTCTTTCTAGTATAATAGCATAGAATTAAATAACTTGGCTTTATTTAGGTCAAATAAATTTATGTTTATTGGAGAGTAATTTGTTTTAGAAGAGCAGTTTGTTTTGAAGTTGCATAGTGAAATTAAATAACTTAGCTTTATTTAAGCCGATAAATTTATATGTTTATTGGAAAAAGTAATTTGTTTTAAAAGACTAGTTTGTGTTGCAACTACATGGTGAAATTAAATAGCTTGTTTTTATTTAGGTTGATTCAATTTTTATTTTTAGCATTAGAACACAAGCATATAGTGTCCGTCTAAAATTTTATATATATAATAATGTAGGTTTACAATACATTTGTTACAAAATCACAAATAGAAAAAATATGAATGATGTAGTATAGAAGGAGATCCAAAAGAAATGGTAACCTCCCCCTAGGGGGAGGCGCGGAAAAAACAAAAAAATATGAGTTGAACCTCGGTTGTGTTAAGATTTATTTGCAAACAAAAAAACACGAGGAGGAACAACCCATATGAAAAGTGTAACACAAGATTTGC
>JGI24710J26742_10005383_pt1 | contig 10124 bp, 7 predicted proteins | sample BioPla2DNA2_FD_26742 | JGI IMG/M metagenome (IMG submission 26742) | reverse complement strand
TAATTTTCCGTTTCTACCAAAGTCCGCTAACCATTGATTTTACTGACTTTTTCGCAAGTTCTACTTGTCGAGTGTGGTCAAAACTCTTTAATTTTCAGTTATTTCTCATTGTGTCCTTTTACAAATCCCTACATTATCCTCCATACTTTCTGCAAACTTTGCATAATATTTGCATAATCTCGAGACTAAAAAGTCTGCAAAGTCCGATAAACACTGAATTTATTTATCCAAACTCTTCATCGTCGGGAACAGCAACACATCCCTTATAGCCGATGAATCAGTCAGCAGCATAACGAATCTGTCTATTCCTATACCTATACCGCCTGTCGGAGGCATGCCATATTCCAATGCTGTGATAAAATCTTCATCGGTCTCATTTGCCTCCTCATCCCCTGCTGCCCTAAGAGCTTCCTGTGCCTCAAATCTCACTCTTTGATCTATGGGATCATTCAGCTCAGAGAATGCATTCGCAAACTCGCGTCTTGTAATAAACAGCTCAAAGCGTTCAGTATAATCAGGATTATCAGGCTTTCTGCTTGCAAGCGGTGATATCTCAACCGGATGATCCATGATGAAGGTGGGTTGAACCAGATGCTTCTCCACATATTCTTCAAAGAACAGATTGATGATATCTCCTCTTTTGTGTCTTTTCTCAAATTCAATATTATGCTCCTTAGCCAGTGCTTTAGCAGAAGCCTCGTCCTTTATCTCATTAAAATCAATATTCGCATACTTTTTAATAGCATCAATCATCGTAAGTCTTTCAAATGGTTTTGACAAATCTATCTCTTCACCTTCATAAGTCACGACAGATGTGCCAACCACTTTGTTGGCAACCGTTCGGAACAGATCCTCCACCAAGTCCATCATGCCATAATAATCGGTGTATGCCTGGTATAGCTCCAGTAGTGTGAATTCAGGATTATGCTTGACGGACAAGCCTTCATTACGAAATACTCTTCCGATTTCATATACACGTTCCAAACCGCCCACAATCAGTCTCTTAAGATACAGCTCCAAAGAAATTCTCAGATACAAGTCCTGATCCAAAGCGTTGTGATGGGTGGTAAACGGTCTGGCAGCAGCACCACCTGCATTAGGTACCAGTACCGGAGTTTCAACCTCAATAAATCCCTTATTATCCAGATAATTTCTGATTTCCCGAATAATAAGCGACCGCTTAATGAAGGTATCTCTTACCTCCGGATTTACAATCAAATCCACATACCTTTGACGGTATCTGGTATCTGTATCCCTAAGTCCGTGATACTTCTCAGGAAGTACCTGCAGGCTTTTTGAAAGAAGTACTATGCTTTTTGCTTTTATTGAAATCTCACCCGAGTGAGTCTTGAATACTTCACCCTCAACACCTATTATATCGCCTATATCATATTTCTTAAATTCAGTATATTCTTCTTCACCGATTTCATCTCTTCTAACATAAATCTGAATATCACCCTTCAGATCTCTTATGTTACAGAATGAAGCCTTGCCCATTATACGCTTTGTCATTATCCGTCCGGCTGCGGATACCACTGTACCTTCAAAACTTTCATAATTATCGATAATATCAGTAGAATGATTAGTAATATTGTATTTCATTATCTGAAAAGGATCTTTACCCTTATCCTGAAGCTCTGCAAGCTTTGCTCTTTTAATTTTTAGCAGTTCATTCATATCCTGTTCATTTTGTAATCTTTCGTCAGACATATATACCTCTCATTCCGCTACATTAGTAGCTATTTGTTACTTTATTAATTTGATTTTTGTATTTCCAATATTTCATATTGAATGATTTCGCCATGGGTCTCAACATTTACAATCTCACCAACTTTTTTCCCAAGAAGCTCTCTGCCAAGCGGAGATTCATTTGATATTTTGCCCTTAAGGCTATTAGCTTCTGTTGATCCCACGATTTTATATGTTAACTCCTCTTTTAATCCCAAGTCATAGATACGAACCTTGCAGCCAATATTGATTACATCGACTTCGACTTCATCTTCTATGACCACTTCAGCATTTCTAAGGATTTTATCAATTTCTTCAATTCTTAGTTCAATATCTCTCTGCTCATTCTTAGCAGCATCATATTCCGCATTCTCTGACAGATCCCCCTGTTCTCTTGCTTCTTTAATTTTTTGTGCTACTTCTTTTCTTTTGTTAACCTTTAAGTCATGAAGCTCTTCTTCCAATTTTTGTAACCCTTCATAAGTTAATATGTTTTTCTTCTCGACCATAAAACACCCTTCCTCCATGTTGCATATTACTTTTAATCCCATATAACACATTCAAAGTATTATATATCATCAATAGTTTCTTGTCAACATTATAAGTTATCCTATAATTTCTCATTATTTATCAAAATATTCACACAATTGGGACATTTTTTCGCAATTTCATCCTGCTGAAAAGTTACTTATATCTTATCTTTATAACATATAAAATATACCGTCCATTTATGAATATTCTGTAATAATCTTAATAAAATAATTTCAAATATGTCAGCTTGTCTTAATATCATCCAATGATTCCAATGACTGAACCGTCTTCCCTAAACGGCAGTTCAGATGTTCTTAACCAAGCTGTATTCACCCGCCTTAACACAAGAGATAAAATCATGTATGCTGTTAAGTGGTCTTTTGAATGCCATAGCATTATATTCTGATTCAAAGCCATGAGAATCCGTTCCTGCAAAGGCGGGCAGATTATGTTTCTTTGCATATTCAACCGCCTTTCGGTCACATTCTGCACTTCTGTTTCCTACATTATAGACCTCAACTGCATCAATATGCTCAGGAAAAAGACGTATCTTCTCAATATAAGCTCTATCCCTGAAAGGATGTGCATGAACCACATAACCCCCGGCTTTATGAATATAATAATACTGTTCTTCTACCGACCAATAAAGCATCTCCGGATGATTTCTCATCCAATCAGGATCTAATCCGTAGATTAAAAATTCTGTCGTTCTAAAATTAGATTCCCACCCGAAGAATACGGACAATCCAATCTTGTCTCCTTCTTTCTTGGCATTTTCATATCCCTTACAAAACAAATTTACCCGTTCTTCCCAAGGTAAATTATGTGGAATGGCTGTATTTCCCGTAAAAAAATGATCTGTAACAATAATACCGGTATATCCGGCTTCTTTATATTTTCTTGCCTGTTCTGCACCGGTAACGTAAGAACATGCACTTGCTTCACTGGTATGAAGATGGGTTTCATATAGATATAAGCCCACTGTAACACCTAGCCTTTCTAAACTAGCATATCACACTGTCTGTAGTATCTATTATTATATATAATAATATATCCTTCTGAGTATTGCTCACATTATACATCATTTAATTATAATTTCCAACACTTTATTACTTAACATCCAATCTGTTATGAATGCATTCATAATATGTTCCAAATGAATGCAGACTCTATTATAATCTAAAAAACTCTTTTGTGCCACTATTTTGTTAAAAGAATGAAACAGTTTCACGAACGTATGATTGTAAATAAACTAGAAAAATACAAACTGTTGTGTTATAATCAGTTAGAATAATCTACATATAGAATATTGGTAAAAGGGGAATATGACAATGGAACAATATAGCGGAAGTCAAATTGTCGTTTTAGAAGGGCTTGAAGCAGTCCGCAGACGACCGGGTATGTATATAGGCTCCACCGGACCAAGAGGTCTTCACCACCTTATATGGGAAATTATTGACAACGGTATTGATGAGCATTTGGCAGGATATTGTAATCAGATTGACGTTACAATTCGAAAAGATGGTGGTATAGAGATTTTTGATAACGGACGTGGCGTACCGGTAGATATTCATCCAATAAAAAGGATACCAACTCCCCGTGTAGTCTACACCACACTTCACTCCGGAGGTAAATTCGACAGTACCGTATATAAGGTATCAGGAGGTCTTCACGGAGTCGGTGCGTCAGTAGTAAATGCTCTTTCAAAGCGTATGCTTGTAGAGATAAGAAGGGATGGGAAAATATATCGTGATGAATATATAAATGGCGGTAAGCCTGTAACGAAATTAGAAAACGGTCTTCTTCCTGTTGTCGGAAAATGCAGCAAGTCAGATACAGGTACGAAAGTTATATTCTATCCGGATGAAACAATCTTTGAATCCGTAGAATTCAAAGCTGATATAATTCAAAAAAAACTTAAAGAAATAGCATATCTTAATAAAAATCTTCTTCTTAATTTTAAGGACGAAATAACCGGAATTACAAAAACCTATATAGAAAAAGACGGTATAAAAAGTTATATTTCCTATCTGACAAGAGATATGAATACCCTTCATGATGAACCAATATATCTGGAAGGCAAAAGCGGTGATATCGAGGTGGAAATATCCTTCCAATACACCGACAGTTTTTCTGAGCAAATAAACTCATACTGCAACTGTATCAACGTTGTTGACGGTGGAACCTTAGTTACCGGCTTTAAAACAGGTCTTACCCGTGTCATGAACCAATACGCAAGGGAACTTGGCGTATTAAAAGATAAGGATGAAAACTTCGACGGAAAAGATATCCGTAACGGTATTGTGGCAATAGTATCAATAAAACATCCTGATCCGCAGTTTGAGGGACAAACCAAGACAAAGCTTGGCAATACCGATGCCAAAACAGCAGTTGAAGAAGTATTTTCACAAGAAGCCCAACGCTGGTTTGATAAAAATGTCGAGGTATTAAAGGCGATTCTTGATAATTCCATGAAATCATTTAATGCAAGAAAAGCCAGCGATAAGGCAAGAACTGCCGTACTGAAGCAGCTAAATGATGTAGATACCAGAAGTAAGCTTGCTTCCTGTTCCTCAAAAAAACCGGGAGAATGTGAATTATACATAGTGGAGGGTGATTCCGCAGGCGGAACGGTAAAGACCGCAAGAAATCGTCGTACCCAAGCCGTGCTGCCCTTAAGAGGCAAGATATTGAATGTTGAGAAAGCCTCTCTTGAAAAAATACTGGTAAATAACGAAATCAAATCTATGATTGCTACCTTCGGATGCGGCATAGGTGATGATTTTGATATATCAAAGCTTAATTACGATAAAATAATTATCCTGACCGATGCTGATGTGGACGGAGCTCATATCAGTACTCTGCTCCTTACATTCTTCTACCGGTTTATGCCTGAATTAATAACAGCCGGTAAGCTGTATAAAGGCTTGCCTCCTTTGTACAGAGTAGAATATGAAACAAATAAAAATAATAAGAAGATTAAAGAATCATTATACTTATATAACGATTTTGAACTTGAGAAACTTAGAAAANATAATGATTATAAAATTTTAAACATCCAGCGGTATAAAGGTCTTGGCGAAATGGATGCNCATCAGCTGTGGGAAACCACTCTGAATCCCGAAACCAGGACATTAGCTCAAATAACTATAAGTGACCATATTGAAGCCGATGAAATTACAAATATTCTGATGAGCAGTAATGTTCCNCCAAGGCGTATTTTCATAATGGATGAAGCAAAATACGCTAAGCTGGATATATAAATAATTTAAAGTGAAGGTATGCCTTTACTGTGAGACTGGGAGGTAATATGAAACAAAATCTACATGATCAAATCATACAATTGGACTATTCGGAAGAAATGAGGACAAGCTTTCGCGACTATGCCATGAGTGTCATAGTATCCAGAGCTATTCCNGACGTTAGGGACGGACTGAAGCCTGTTCAACGAAGAATATTATATTCCATGATAGANCTGGGATTGGATCCCACTAAACCTCATAGAAAGAGTGCNCGTATTGTCGGTGATACNATGGGTAAATATCATCCGCACGGTGACAGCTCCATATACGATGCATTGGTACACATGTCAAAGGATTATACTCTAATGGTTCCATTGGTGGATGGACATGGCAACTTTGGTTCCATAGACGGAGATGGAGCCGCAGCCATGCGTTACACCGAAGCAAGACTCTCACCGGGTGCAATGGCTCTTCTTGATCATTTGGAAAAGGGTCTGATAGATTTTAATCCTAACTTTGACGGCAGTGAAAAGGAACCCGTTGTACTTCCTGCCATGATTCCTAATCTTCTAATAAACGGTACAACCGGTATTGCTGTAGGCATGGCAACCAATATTCCTCCTCACAATCCGGACGAGGTAATCGATGGTGTAATTGCGTACATGGATGATCCTGATATCACTACCCAAGGGCTTATGGAATATATTCCGGCTCCTGATTTTCCCACAGGCGGAACGATTATTAATGTAGATGAAATGGAACAGATATATGAAACCGGCGAGGGCAAAATCAGAATTCGTGCAAAGGCAGAAATAGAAAACGGAGAAAACGGACGAAAAAATATTGTTATTACAGAGATACCTTATACAATTGCCGGAAACAAATCAAAGCTTGTTGAGAGTCTTTCAAACCTGATAAAGGATAAGGTTTTTGAAGAGATTCATGATGTAAGAGACGAGTCCTCCAAGGAAGGAATTAGAATTGTCATTGAAGTAAAAAGAGACCGTGATATTGAAAATCTCTTAAATGGTCTATACAAAAAAACCGTTTTAGAGGATACATATTCAGTTAACCTTCTTGCCATCAAGGATCAGCAGCCTGTTGTTTTCAGCTTAAAAGGTCTGATAAGCGAATTTGTAGATTTTCAGGTGGAAATATATACTAAAGAATATAACTATCTTCTTGATAAAGCTCAGAAACGGCTGGAGATAGTAGATGGTTTAATTAAAGCTACCGATGTAATTGACCTGATTATAGAGGTTCTGCGGGGAAGCTCTTCCATAAAGCAGGCAAAAGCATGCCTTATGGAGGGAAACACCTCAGATATTAAGTTTAAGTCCGAAGCGTCAAAGAAAGAGGCAGCGACCTTTTGTTTCACAGAAAGACAGGCCGATGCCATACTCTCCATGCAGCTGTCCAAATTAATAGGGCTGGAAATTCTTAAACTGCATGATGAAAAAGATTCCCTTAATGATTCCATCAGAGAGTATGGGAAAATACTCGGAAGCACTAAGGAATTATATAAGATTATAAAAAAACGCCTGCTTGAATATAAGAAGATTTTCCATTCTCACCGTAAAACCATGCTTATTAACGCAAAGAGCAAGGATTATGTAGAAGAAGTTAAGATTGAAGATATTTATGTGCTTATAGACAGATTCGGTTATGTCAAATCATTAGATACAACAAGCTATTCAAGAGTTCTGGAAGACAACCTTAAGGAATTTAACTACATCATTCAGATGAAGAATACGGACAGGCTATGCTGCTTTACAGCCGAGGGAAATATGTTCCAGATCAAGGCAGAGAATATACCAAAATGCAAGATGAAAGACAGAGGTTCATTAATTCAGACATTATGCAAGCTTGATAAGGAAGAGGTCATTCTTTATACATCCTTTGAACAGCTGTTTGAATCCCAGTTGCTGTTTATTACAAGGAAAGGTTTTATTAAGCAGGTATCAGGGGCAGAATTTGAAACCAATCGCTCACAGATAAGTGCTACCAAGCTGGAGGCTGATGATGCGGTGGTAGGTATTACCTTACTGTCTGCAGGAGATATTCTGGCCAATAATCTGAAGGTCATAATACTTACCGATAAAGGACTGTCTCTGGGCTTTCCGCTTTCAGAAGTACCGGAATTAAAAAAGAACAGCCGCGGTGTAAAGGCCATCAAGCTTGATAAGGACGATAAGGTATGCTATGGTTCTGCAGTAAGTCCAACCACCGAAACCTTTGTATATAACAATAAAGAATACAGTGCAAAGAAAATCCGTATCCGCAAACGTGCAGATAAGGGACAGAAGGCAAAATTATAAAAATATAATCCCAAAAAACAAGCCCTATCTTTTATGATTATGTAAGATAGGGCTTGCCAGAGGGTAATAAAAAGCAGGTGTTAAATAATCTTTTTATCAATAAAATCAGAAGATAGTCTGATACTTTCTTTGGTTCTGGTCAGATCATAGTCAAAATAAGAATCTTGTCTGTTCTTCTCATCTTTTACATGTGTAATTCCAAGCTTTTTAACCAAATTTTCCATGCGTGATGCTAAATCCTCCAGAGTAAACATAAACTCAAACAGCTTATCATCAAATAATTCATCATTATTTAGCAGTGCCATCTCCAGCTGATAGGACAGTTCGGCAATAGATTCTCCACCGATAGTTGTCATCATTCTTCTAAGAGTCTGGGTAATCGTCCTCAAACCTTCATATTCACTTGTCTCAGCCATTATTTTAAGAATAGGAAGCTTTGAGCGTATGCTTTTGAGCGTAGATAACAAAGCCTTCGAATAGTTATTAATATTGCAAAGGTAATAATGATATCCCGTATTAAAATCAATCTCAGGTAACTCATCAAACAATTTTTTTATCGTATACTCATTCATACCCATCACTCCAAGCTGCAAACAAAAAAGTACTGACACCATATATTGTAATAATACAGAATCATAATAACACCATATTGTGCTTTTGTAAATATAAATTTTAATATATGTGCATATTTTCCTATATTAGTAACTTATATGTGATGTTCTATTATATTATAACTTAACAAGGTAAGAATCGTTCCATACTAAGGTCACAATAATACTGTTTTTTAAAGAACTGCTAATAAATAGAATAATAAAAATTAATATAACCATAAAAACCTGGGACTTGTCATTGATATTGAAATAAGTTATTATTAATCATAATTCTTGTGGCGATTGCATGTCATCAAATTAGGAGGTAAAAAAGTGGATAAAGAGTCAATCATCATTCTCGACCTTGGCGGATGTAATAGTCAGCTTATAGCCAGAAAAATCAGGCAGTGCAATGTTTTTTGCGAGATATTGCCCTATAATACAGATATAGAAAAGATTAGACGCAAGTCTCCAAAAGGGATTATATTAACCGAGAAAGTAGAGCATACGGCAGATAACATCTCTTCCACATGCAACCACAATATATATGAACTCGGTATTCCTGTCATATATATCGGTGAACTGATCGAACATATTAACCTTTCTAAAGAGGATTCACCTAAAAATATCGAAAACTTAAAAGATTTCCTATACAAAACCTGTGGATGTGTCGGGAGCTGGAATATGACATCATATGTAGATATGTCCATTCGACAGTTAAAAGAAAAGATTGGCGACCAGAAGGTTCTCTGTGCCCTATCCGGTGGCGTAGATTCCTCAGTAGCAGCAGTTATAATAAGCAAGGCAATCGGAAAACAGTTAACCTGTATATTCGTTGATCATGGACTGCTTAGAAAAAACGAAGCTGATGAGGTTGAAGAGATATTTACCAACCAATTTGATGTAAATTTAATTCGTGTAAACGCTCAGGAGAGATTTTATAATAAACTGGCAGGTGTTACAGACCCTGAACGTAAGCGTAAAATAATAGGCGAGGAATTTATTCGCGTATTTGAAGAAGAAGCCAAGAAAATCGGAAGGGTGGATTACCTCGTTCAAGGCACAATCTATCCTGATATAATAGAAAGCGGAGTGGGAAAATCCGGTCTTGTAAAAAGCCATCATAATGTGGGCGGTCTTCCTGACCACGTTGACTTCAAGGAAATCATTGAACCGCTAAGAGATCTGTTCAAGGATGAGGTTAGAGAAGCCGGTCTTGTATTGGGAATCCCTGAGAAGCTGGTAAACCGTCAGCCATTTCCCGGTCCCGGTCTTGGTGTCCGTATTATCGGTGACATTACTCCTGAAAAGGTTAAGATACTCCAAGAGGCTGACTATATCTATCGTGATGAGATAGCAAGGGTCGGTCTTGACAAACATATTAGCCAGTACTTTGCTGTTCTAACCAACCTAAAAAGCGTAGGTGTGAAGAATGATAAAAGAACCTATGATTATACCGTTGCTCTGCGTGCTGTTAAAACCACTGATTTCATGACAGCAGAATATATTGAGCTTCCTTGGGACGTCCTTGGCAAAATCTCAAAGCGTATAGTCAGTGAAGTCGAGCATGTGAACAGAGTCTGCTATGACATAACAGGAAAGCCTCCGGCAACGATAGAGTTCGAATAATAGCAAGAAATCGAAAACATCAGTATTTATGCGGGTTTGAGACATCTTGTAAAATGGTTTGATAACAATTTGATAACACTTTGTTA
>JGI24710J26742_10005379_pt1 | contig 10128 bp, 9 predicted proteins | sample BioPla2DNA2_FD_26742 | JGI IMG/M metagenome (IMG submission 26742) | reverse complement strand
AACACATGAACTATTGTTCGATTTTTCTTGACTAAGACCTTACTCTTTGATACAATTTACTTAGAACAAGTGTTTGGTTAAGAGGACGAAAGTAATGATTATTCAAGAAGCTATGACAATTCAAAGGAAATTAGAGATTTTATCTGATGCAGCCAAATATGATGTAGCCTGTACTTCCAGCGGCGTTAACCGTAAGGGTAAAGACTCAAGTATAGGCAATAGCTTGGCCAGTGGAATTTGTCATTCCTTTTCTGCTGATGGAAGATGTATTTCCCTGCTAAAAATACTTTTTACAAATGAATGTATATTTGATTGTAAGTATTGCTTTAACCGGTCATCCAATGATGTGGTCCGCGCCTCCTTTACACCTGAGGAGATATGCGAGCTTACAATAGAATTTTATCGAAGAAACTATATTGAAGGATTGTTTCTAAGCTCTGGTATTATGGTGAGTCCAAATCACACTATGGAGCTTATTTTCCAAGCCTTGAGAATGCTTAGAGAGGATTACAATTTCAATGGATATATTCATTGCAAGACTATTCCCGGAACTGATCAAGCCTTAATAGAAGCTATTGGTTGGTATGCAGATAGGATGAGCATTAATCTTGAGCTTCCAACAGCAAGTAGTCTAAAGAAGCTGGCACCTCATAAGAGCAGAAATAATATTCTTAAGCCCATGCGTCAAATCCAGCTTAGGAGAGATATGAATAAGGATTACTTAGGCATCTATGACAGAAGCCTGGATTCAAAGCATACAAGGGCTAATAAGATTTCCGCTAGTAATACTAAGCTTCTCCTTCCAAGTAAAGAAGATTCAAAGAATATAGATAATAGTAATCAACTTACTCATAACACTACAAACAGTAATAAGAGCTTTACCAAGGAATTAAGTCAAGCTATGGCTTCAACCTCCACTCTTTCACCTTATTGGAAACCTCCATCTGCATCTAGTAGGTATGTGCCTGCTGGCCAAAGCACTCAGATGATTATCGGTGCAACAGAGGAAAGTGACCTTCATATTATGTCCGTATCAGAGGCCCTATATGATAATTTTGATTTGAAGCGTGTATTCTATTCTGCTTTTATGAATGTGAACCAAGATAATTTGCTACCCTCCACAGAAAATGGTCCTCCCCTCCTGAGAGAACATCGCCTATATCAGGCCGATTGGTTACTTAGGTTTTATGGCTTTAAGACTAGAGAGCTTTTAAGTGAAAGTAAGCCCAACTTCAACATATTTTTAGATCCAAAATGTGATTGGGCTTTGAGACATTTAGAACAATTCCCTATAGAGGTTAATAAGGCGGACTATTTTACCCTGCTTCGAGTTCCTGGAATCGGAGTAAATTCTGCTAGAAGAATTATAATGGCGCGAAAAAACTCAGCTCTTGATTTTAAGGACTTAAAAAAGATGGGGATAGTCCTAAAAAGAGCCGTATATTTTATTACCTGTAAGGGCAAAATGCTGTATCCAGTCAAACTTAACGAAGACTTTATCACAAGAGAACTAATAGCTGATAATAAGAAACTACCCTTTGGAATAGACAAGGATATTACCTATAAGCAACTAAGTTTTTTCGATGATGTAAGCTTTCAGATTAACAATAAATAAAGCGGAGGACAGCTATGAATCTTACTAAAATTTTTGTCTGTGAAAATAGTATAGATGGAATCTTTACAGCTATTTACCAGGCTTGGAGTTCAGGATATGGACATGCTAATGTCAAGATTGAAGAAGAGTGTGAAAAAAACACTTATTCAAATATTCAATTATTTTCAGATTATATTCATGTAAAGACAAACATAGAACAAGCCTTAATGGTCTCACGTTCAATCAAAACAAAGATATCTCTCCAGGTCTACGAGATGGTTTGCCGGGTAGCCTTATCTAACTACCAAGGCAAGGGGGACTTAATTTATAGATTTTTAGTATTAGGCTTTCATATAGGTAAAGATATTATCGGTCACTTAAGTAATGAGATTGTAAACAAGATATTTAAGATAAATAGATATGTGAACAATGAGGTTCACCATCTTCTAGGCTTTATTCGTTTTACTGAGCAGGATAATGGAGTTCTGGCTTCAATTATTCATCCTAAGAATAATATCCTATCTCTTGTTACTCCCCATTTTGTTGATAGGCTTCCAAAAGAAAAATTTATTATTTTAGATGGGGATAGAGGTCTATGTAGTATTTACATACCTAAAAAACCATGGGTTCTAGCTGAAGTTCCTGTAATGGATTCATATTCTTATGATAAAGATATAGCTAATGGTGATGATGAATATCAGNATTTGTGGAAGATATTCTTTGACAGCATCGCTATTAAGGAAAGGATTAATCCAAAGCTTCAAAGAAATAACCTCCCTATACGTTTTAGGAGGGATATGACAGAATTTTTTATAACAGATAAAAACTCTTAAGCCTTTTATTTTCTAATCTAAAAGATATATTATGAATATGTATAAATCAATTTGTGGGTGGAATACTAATCGAGTAAGGTGATATAAATTAAATTTAGGAGGAGTATCCATGAAAAAGAAATTAAGCATATTCATAGCTTTATGCTGTGTAATTATGTTTACCTTCATAGCATGTGGCAATGAAGGTGACACCAATAATCCTGGTAAGGATAATACAATTGGCACTAATGATAATAATGATGATAACACAGGTGATACTACTAATGGCACCACTAATGGCACTACTAATGACACTACTGGTGGTACTGGAGGTAATACAGAAGACATTACTGGTGGTAATATAGGTGATACAGGAAATACGGGTGGAATGACTGGTGATGATACTGGTACTACTGGCGGAACAACAGGGGGCAATACCGGTGGAACAACGGGTGGTACTACTCCAACAAATACACCCTAGTCAATAGATTTTTTAAAATAGGACAATCTTTTTTCTATAATATTAAAATACCCTTCCTATCTGGAAGGGTTGTTTTAATTATTATTTGTTTGCACAGTTTTTACATATACCAATAATTTGTATCTGATGGTCCTTAATGATAAAACCTTCTGCTTCTATAGCTTCCTCTACTTCAACCATGGGGCAAGTTGGTAAATTATGAAACTTTTTGCATTCATCACAAATTATATAGTGGGTATGGTCCTTATGACTTTCTTTATACCGATAAAATATCTCATTATCATTAAAATAATATTTATCTATTAAGTTCTGTTCGAGTAGCTGATCTATGTTTCTATAAATGGTTGATTTGGCAATTCTGGGAAGCTCCTTAGTGGTTCTATCATATATTTCATTAATTGAAAGGGGATGATGGGCTTCCTTTAATATTGATATTATTAATTTTCTTTGCCTTGTATTTCTAGTGCTTTGCATTAGTACACCTTCTTATATTTTGGTGACAACCACCAATTACTAGCCTTTAGTATACAACTTTCCTATGATCGTTTCAAGACTTGACATTGTATTCTAAGTAGCATTCTGTCTTTTTTTCTTAGCCACTACCAGAATCATAGCAATAAACACAGCGGCAAATCCGATTTGAATAGCCATATACTGAAATATGGGTCTTAGATTTTTAATACCATAATTGCTTAGACTTCCTATTGTGTTATTTGCCCTAACATACCAATATGAAGGTAAGAAGCTTCCTACTTTTATAGTTGCAGAACCTAGAATTTCCTGTGGTACGAACATTCCGCCAAGGAATGCTAGCCCTAATGAGAGAGCTGTCGATAAAGCTTGTATNGCATTCTTTTCCTTTATAGATATACCAATAAGATAACTAATACATAAGGTAACCAGAGCAAAAACAAAGGAATTTATAACCATTAGCATAAAACCAAAGTCAAAACTACGAAGGGGATTAGCTAGGTAGCCGATAATAATAAGTATCGATAGATAAGCTACAACGAACACCAAATTTGCTAATATAAGCTGAAAATTAAGTCCTCTAGATGATACAGGGGAAACAGACTGTCTTCTACTTATATCCAAGCCATTAAGTGACATCATAACAGTACCAACACTTAATATAAAGCACACTATCATAATATAGCCCATATAATTAAAATAATACATATTAAATCCTGCAGAATCTATGCTCTTTTTCTTGCTTGATTCGATTATTATCTCTGTATCTTCTACAGGATTCATACTTAAAAAATTCGTAAGCTCTCCTATTTCAAATTCAGAATTATAATTTATATAAGTCTTTGCCATATTTAAATAATTATCAATCGCACTATCAACTGATTGCACTGGCATCATCTTATCCGGTTGAATTTCCTTAGTAAGCACAATCTCCTTTCCACTAAGAAATTCATCAGTAAAGCCCTTTGGTATAGTTAATATATAGTATACATCATGATAGAATAATGCATCCTTTCTCGCCCCTTCACTATCCTCTACATCAATATATTTCACATAGCCTTCTAAGTAGGTTATGAATGCTTCAACAAATTCATTGTCACCATCATTATTAATAAGTAGAATCGGAACCTTACTTACTGCAAATTCTTTATTATCATCTCTAAATATCTGAAACGTAACAAGAAGGGTAATGGCAATAAACATAATACCGTATAAAAACAGACTAAGCATATGTTTCTTCATTATTTTAAAATAAGTCCTAAATACTTGCATAAGTTTTCCTCCTTAATCCAAGATAGGATATGACTCCCAAGGCGACCGACATAAAAAGTAGTATACTTGTGTTAACATAAAAGCGATCTAGGTCGTCATAATAGTAGAGACTATAAAAGGAATCCGATATAAGACTTACAGGGTTGATATATGGCACAATCGGAACTTTTTTTACTATTAAACCCTTTATCTCTACAATCATCATACCTGATAAAAAGGTGCTAATTAGAGTAAATGAAGTAGTTATAGCATCTTGTACACCAGTGCTTTTATTTACCCATACCCCAACTGCTGCACCAAAAAAGAGTCCAAACATTTCACCTATTAAGCAGGCTAGAACCATCTGGGGTAATTGCCCTCCAAAACTGATTTTTAAGACCTTCAACATATAAATAATTAAAAGACAAATGCCAGCTGCATGGGCAGTGAAGGCTGCCAGCATATTAATAATAAGTAGCTTCATTTTATGAATTGGTGACACATTTATTCTGGCTCCACGACTAGACCTATTCCCCTGAATATTAATAACCTCATCCAGTCCCCAATTAACTGCCATCATACAAGTCATGGCCAATAATGCATAAAAGTAGGTTAATGTTATATCTGGTTTTGCACCCTTATCTAACTCACTAGTAAAACTTTTATATTCCATAATATCATCCAGTAACCCTTGACTTAATGCATCTGGATTCTTCATAAGAATTGCCTGAATCGTATAAGCAGACCTCTTATAGCTATCCAAAAATGACTTAACTATAGTCTCACTTATTCCATTTTTCTTTACATATACCCTAACACCTTCGCCATTGACTATATAGGCAGTAATCTCATCTTCTCCAAGAGCTTTACTAGCTTCTTCAACATTCAAATATCTCACATTAAAAAGTGGAAGCCCTTGGGATATTTCCGCCTCCTCTAATACATCCTTCAGATAATCCATATCATTTTTGTAGCCTACATCCTCCACATATGCAATACTTATAGTCTCAAGATTATTTGATGAAAACATATCGGTAAAAGCAAAATAGAATAAGCTAGCAAGAAGGATGGGAAATGCATAACTCCAAAATATATTTACTCTATTTCGAAAAAGGCACTTTAGCCTCGACTTATATAATTGAAAAACCATATTATTACCACCTTTCTAGTCCCTTAGTTCCTTACCAGTGATTTCAAGAAACACATCATTTAATGTTGGTAGCTGTGTAAATACTTTACCAAAACTTATATTATTACTCTCCATATAGTGGAGGACCTGTAATAGGTTGTTCTTGCCTTTTCCTGATTTTATCTCCAGTTGATTATTTTCATATGTAATAGAAAGGACATTTTGCATTTGTCTTAACATCATAATCTGGTCTTCAGTAATCTGGAATGTTTCTATGGTAATCTTTTCTCCAATCGAAATCATCCCCTTTAGTTCTTCCTTAGTACCCGAAGCTACAACCCTCCCTTTATCAATAATAGCTATCTTACTACATATCTGCTCTATCTCCTCCATATAATGAGAGGTATATATAATTGTAGCTCCCTGTTCATTAAGCTGCTTAATTCCTTCAAGGATCTTGTTTCTACTCTGAGGATCAACTGCTACTGTAGGCTCATCCAATATAATTAGCTTCGGCTTATGAACTACACCACAGGCAATATTTAATCTTCGAAGCAATCCTCCACTAAGTTTTTTAGGATAGAACTTTGCATAATCCTCTAAAGCAACAAACTTTATAGCTTCCTCGGTAAGTTCATTTACCTTCTTCTTATCATTAATGTACAAGCTGCAAAAATACTGGATATTTTCATACACAGTCAGCTCATCAAATACGGCCACATTTTGCATGATAAGACCAATATTTCGTTTAATATCGAACTCATCAGGACCCATGGGCTTGCCAAAAACCTCTATGCTTCCCTTATCATATTTTAAGAGAGCTAATATGCAATTAATAGCTGTAGTCTTTCCTGAACCGTTAGGTCCTAATAGGCCAAATATCTCGCCTTCTTCAACCTCAAAATTCAAATAATCCAGTGCAACAAGCTTTCCATACCTCTTTACAAGTCCATCTACCTTTACTATCATACTCCTAACCTCCTATATAAAATATACATCTCATTTAAAAATCGGAAATTTACCTTCATTAAGGGTTTCTATCTTTTCTTATATACATCGATAAAAAAATATATATCTTTTGATAATTCAACTATATACTAATAATCAATCCCAGTGTAGTGAACCCCGTCACTACATCCCATGACAAATGTCATTATTGTCATTAGATAACATGTCACATCTCTAATTGACAATCATTCCTTCTCATGTAATACTGAAAATAAACTTACCAAATAAAGACTTATTAAGGATTAGATGAAATGAATGAATTATTTGATAAAACACTATTATTTATATCTTGTATGGTAATATACGTAATGAATGACAATAATCTCTATGCAGTGATACCTGCTATACTTACCATACTTATAAGCTGTCTTTCCTATTATTTTGAGAATGATAGGATGTCCTTATTTGGCTGCCTTATATTCGCACTTGTATGCATTATTAAACCTAGCTATATAATCTTTTTACCAATTCTTCTATATGATATAATTCATAGTAAATATCAGGCCTATGCTATGATAATAATTTTTCTATTTATAATAAATAATAGGTATTATAGCTTGTCAATTTTTACACTTACCATACTTATATTACTTTTTACTATTCACTTAAAATTAAAGACATATAAGTTTGAGACATTACAAAGTGAATATAACGAACTTCGTGATTCATCCTCATCCTATTCTCAGTTATTAGAAGAAAAAAATCGAAGTATATTAAAAAATCAAGATTACGAAATTAACTTGGCCACCCTGAATGAGCGTAACCGTATCTCTAAGGATATTCATGATAGTATTGGTCATCTTTTATCCAGAGCCATCTTACAGGTTGGAGCCCTACTGACCATCACCAGGGATAAAACTACTCATGAAGAACTATCAAAGCTTAAAAATTCCCTGTCCCTAGGAATGGATGATATTCGTAACAGTATACATAACATGTACGATGAATCCGTTGATTTATATAGTCAGATTAAACAAATCATTAAGGAATTTACTTTTTGTAAGGTGAACTTTGAATACGATATCACTAATACACCTCCCATAGCCCTAAGATATTGCTTTATCTCTATAACCAAAGAAGCTCTAGCTAATATAATCAAACACTCTAATGCAAGCCAGGCAAATATTACTATCAGAGAACATCCCGCTCTTTACCAACTGATAATAAGAGATAATGGAACTATAAGTAAACAAAATAATGATCAGATATCCAATATTCAAAAGTCTCTTGAATATAGGGATGGTTTAGGGATTAGGAATATCTCCGACAGGGTTAAGGGCTTTAATGGTAATCTAAATATATCCACAGAAGATGGCTTTAAAATATTCATTACAATACCAAAATCAAAGCCCATCAATGAATAAGCACTATGTATTGAAAAATAACCACGAAATGCTAGCATAGGCTTACAATTATATAAGCTGATATTATTTTGAATTATCAAAAGGGGGAAGCACTATGAAGGTTTTACTAATAGATGATGATAAACTAGTCTGCTCTTCATTAAAAATTATATTGTCTGCAGACTCTGATATAAAAGTAGTAGGAACTGGCAACTCTGGGCTTGAAGCTATAGACCTATACGAAAGTCTTAGACCAGACCTACTCTTAATGGATATTAGAATGGAGCAAATGTCCGGACTAGAGGCGGGGGAAATTATCCTTAATAAACATAAAGATGCAAAGATTTTATATCTTACCACCTTTCTAGATGATGACTATATAATAAAAGCCCTCCGCATTGGTGCAAAGGGTTATATGCTAAAGCAAGATTATGAAAGCATTATACCAGCCATAAAGGCTGTAAATACTGGACAGAATGTATACGGAAACGAGATAATAACCAAACTACCAGGCCTTATAGGAAGACCAGAAATCAAAAATAATTTAGACCATATTGGTATTTCTGAGAGAGAATTTGACATCATTAAAAAAATAGCAGACGGTTTTTCTAATAAGGAAATTGCTGAAAGTCTTTTCCTTAGTGAAGGTACCGTCCGCAACAATATCAGTAATATATTAGATAAGCTAGACTTAAGGGATCGTACTCAGATTGCTGTATATTACTATAAAAACATATCATAATACCCTTCTTGGCATTATGTGAATCGCCATTCCCTCAATATCATCTGCTGCCTCAGTAATTGCCTCCTCATAAGTGGGATGAGGCCTAATAATTGATGCTAAATCCTTACTAGTAAGTTTCTTAGAAATTGCTAGGCCTAGCTCACCAATCATATCTGTTGCCCTATCACATAAAAGCTGTGCTCCCAAAATCCTTCCTGTATCAGCTTGGCATACCAGCTTAATAAAGCCCCTCTCACCCATAGATAATAGGGTTTTACTATTGCCAAGCATTGGATACTTACCAACCTTAACCTGGTATCCTGCTTCCTTAGCCTCTGCCTCATCCATTCCTACAGTGGCCACCTCAGGAGCTGTATAGATACAAGAGGGTATTATCTCTAAGTCTATGGAGGGGGTAAGTCCGCAGATTCTTTCCACAGCAACAATTCCCTGGGCAGATGCTGCATGAGCAAGCTGTTTTCCACGAATTACGTCTCCAATTGCGTATACTCCAGGAATACTAGTCTCAAAATCAGCATTTACCTTTATACAAGAACCATCCATTTCAGGAGACAGTCCTTGTCCAAACAAGCCTTCTGTATTTGCCTGTCGCCCTACTGATAATAAAATTCCATCAGCTTGACTTGTCTTAGGCTTATCCTTCTCAATATATTCACAAACCAATCCATCAGATTCTTTAATATTAGTAACCTTGGCCCTAGTATGGATGGTGACTCCTTTTCTTTTAAGTCCCATGGAAATGCTTTGGGATATCTCCTTATCCATGCCACTAAGAATCCTGTCCATAGCCTCAATAATCTCCACATCACAGCCAAGCTCATTATAAATACTTGCCATCTCAACACCTATAACGCCACCGCCAATAATTATAAGCTTATTATAAAGCCTAGCTTGGCCCGATAAAAGATGGTCACTTGTAAAGACATTTTCAAGATCCTTACCTGGGATATTAGGTATTAGGGGTACTGAACCTGTTGCAATTAGGATATTATCTGCCTGAATATCAGTCCTATCCCCATTAGCTTCAATTTTTACAAGACCAGGATCAATAATACATGCTGCCCCTTGTAATACTGTAACACCGTTTCCCTTAAGCAGCCCCTCTATTCCCTTTTGAATCCTTGCTACGACCTCATCCTTTCTTTCCATGAGTTTGTCATAGTCTAGGCTTATTCCTGTAAATGAAATACCCACCTCTTCCATACTCCTTGCCTCAGAAAGAAAACGAGTACTATGCATTAAGGTTTTTGTAGGAATGCATCCACGGTTAAGGCAGGTTCCACCTATATCTCTT
>JGI24710J26742_10005376_pt1 | contig 10129 bp, 7 predicted proteins | sample BioPla2DNA2_FD_26742 | JGI IMG/M metagenome (IMG submission 26742) | reverse complement strand
TATAATTAAAATAAAATTTTTCAAAATAAAAGATATAAAGGCTTTTAATCCCCAAATAATATTATTTCTTTCTTGTTTTTTGAATAGGTTTATGATTTGTTTAATTAAAAATTTTGGATGTAAATAAAAAAATAAATACATTAATATGTAATATTTTTTTATCTGCTTTTGCGATAATGTTTCATGTAAAAATATTGGCTTTGTGAAGTTATACTCTTCCCAAGATTTAGCTGTTATTAAATGATTTTTTTTGTAATAATTGTAAATGGGAGCTCCGGGCAGGGGATGAAAAATTAAAATTTGTAAATAGTCTGGATTTAATTTATTTATCATTTTAATGTTTTCCCAGATTGTTTTTTTACTTTCTCCTGGATTTCCAATCATCAGACTGACTCTGCATTTTATTCCAACTTCTTTTGTCATGGATACAGCATTAAAAATATCTTCAGTTTTAATGTTTTTATTAATCAATTCAATGACTTTTTTGTTAAAATTTTCAACACCATACATTATATGTTCGCATCCAGCTTTTTTCATTAAACTTAAAATCTCCTTATTAACAGTATCTACTCTAGCAAAACAAGTCCATTTTATTTTAATTTTTTTATTTATTAACGACTCACAAATTTTCTTTACTCTGTTTTTGTCAATAGTAAAGTTGTCATCATAAAAAATAATCTGTTTTATACCGTATTTGAAATATAAAAATTCAATTTCATATAAAACTCTTTCAGCTGACATTAGATAAGGATGTTTAAAAATTTTGCTGCAAAATGTACAATTCCCATTGCATCCTCTACTTGTTACAATACTCATCGAAGGAATATTATTATTTGAATATTTTGGTGCCTTGTATTTTTCTACTTTTAGCAAATCGTATGCAGGAATAGGTAAAATATCAAGATCTTTAATTCTTTCCCTTTTAGCAGTTTTTATAATTTCTAAATTTTTTTTATTTTTAAAAACGATACCTTTAATTTGAGCTAGGTTTTGCCCTTCTATTATTTCTTTAAGCGTTATTTCTCCTTCTCCTAAAACAATAATATCTATTGATTTAATGTTGATAATTTCTCGATATTCATGTGTTGCATGTGGACCTCCTAAAATTATTACAGATTCCGGATAGAATTTCTTTATAATTTCTGAAATTGTTATTGCATGATCAATGTTAGGAGTAACTGCCGTAATCCCAAAAAATTTACAAGTTATATTTTTTACAAAAATTTGCTCATAAAAGTAGTTTTCAAAATTATTAATATCTGGGCAATCTACTAAACAATCAATAATTTTTGAATTAAATCCAAATAGGCGAATATATGCTGCTATATGAGCAAGCCCATATGGAGGAAAAAAGTAATCGAATTGCTTCCACAATGTCTCTTTTCCATTATGAAAAGGAGGTGCTATGAAAATAACATCATATTTTTCCATTTCTTACATTTTTTCTTTTGAAAATCCAATAAAAAATGTTTTCCTTTGATGGATATAAAAAAATCGTTAAAAACTTAATTGTTATAGAAATCACCAAGAAAACGAATGAGAAAATATTTGAATAATTCCAAAAATAGATCCATTTTATTGAATTTTTCGAATCATAAAGGATATTCTTTAAGGATTTTGTCCTAAAATAAAATACAAAGTAGCTTAAATAAATAAATCTTAATATTCTTTTTTCTTCATAATCTGAGGTTTTAAAAGGAAGATTTATTCTTGAAAAAAGACCTTTTGTAAGTGGGATTAAAGTATCTGCATTATAATAATCAGGAGAAAAATTAACATATTTATTGTATTTTTTAAATAAATGGGTTCCGGGATAAGGGACTAAATTATTAAATTTAGCAATATCAATATCATGATCTAAAGCGAATTTTAAAGTTTTAAAACGATCATCAATTGTTTCTTCAGGGAACCCATAAATAAAACTAGCTTGAACATTCATGCCATTATTTTTACAAATATTGATTGCATTTCTGATTTGTTCTGTATTCAATTTTTTATTAATTTTTTTTAATAAATTTTCTGAATAAGTTTCTATTCCAAGAAAAATTGTTTTAAAATTAGAATTAGATAATATGCTTATAATTTTATCATTAACTTGATCACACCTTCCTTGAAAACTAAATTTACAAATTTTATTAAAACCCTTGGAATTTATAGAACTACATAATTCAATAATCCTATTTTCGTCTTCAAGAAAGTTGTCATCTAAGAATAATATATGGTTTTTCTTATATTTAAGAATTAATATTTCAATATGGTCTAAAACTTTTTGGATTGAATAAATCCTTACAATATTTTTACTAATTATGTGATTAGAACAAAATATACAGTTTAATTTACATCCTCTACTGCTTAATAATACGCTAATGTCATATCTTTTTTCATTTTCGAATAAATGATAAGGAAACAAAGGTATGTTTTTTTCATCGATCAACTTAAACTTTACTTTACTGTTTACATACTTATTGTCAATCTTATAGATTAGTCCTGGTATGGAATCAAAATTTTTTTTATTATTTATAATACTTTCATAAAGTTCGAAAAAACTTTCTTCAGCTTCGCCTTGTATAATAAAATCAAACAATTCTGTTTTTATAAGATCATAAGGTGCTGCTGTGCAATGAATTCCACCGGCAATAATAATAGCATTTTTATAATTTGACCGAATAAATTGAGCTGTTTTTAAGGAAGCTTTAAATGCTGGAGTAACTATACTTAATGCAAAGATTAAAAAATTTTTATTGTCATTATTTTTGATACTTTTAAGATAATTAAATATTTTTTTTTCTATGTTATGGTAGATTTGTTGATCGAAAATTTTAAAATTAATATTTTTTTCTAATGAAATTGAGGCTAAATAACCAATCCCAATTGGAGGAAATACGGGAGAAAATTGACTAAATAAATTTTCTTTTTTATGCAGATATGAGTTAATAAATATTATCATTTTTAAAAAAATTATTATAAAAAGACTTTTATCGTTTAAATAAAAACATAAATATGTATTTGAAAATTGCGATGATAAGTTTGATAAATAAATTAAATACTAATAAAATAAAAAAAGGAATATTTTTTAAAATTGTTTTAATATTATCTCCATATTGAAATAAAATATTTCCCCATTTTTTTTCAAACAATATTTTTTTTATACGCGTAAATCTAAAATAGAATTTAAAATAATAGTATAAAATTTCGATTTCGAGTTCATTGTTAGTAGTATTTTGAGGTAAAAGAGGAAATTTTATTTTTTTGTAAAAAGGTTTAATTATTGCAAGTTGCGAGTTAAAATTATCAAAATTAATGGAATTAAAATTTAGAATATTTATAAATTGAGAATATAATTTTGTTCCAGGATATGGTACTACATTATTAAATTTCACTACATCAATATCGTTTGTAATAGAATATTCCAGGCATTTAGATCTATCTTCTTTATTTTCAAAAGGAAATCCAAAAATAAAATTAGCCATTACTTGTACATTTTCGTTTTTTAAAATTCTAATAGCTTTTGATATTTGTTCAAGATTTTCATTTTTCCCAATTGATTCGAGAATTTCTTGTGATGCCGATTCAATGCCTATAAATGCTGTTTTAAATCCAGTTTTTGAAAGTAATTGAACAGTGTCTTTATCTATGTCTTTTGCACGTGATTGAAACATAAAATTGCACTTTTTATGCCAATTATGTTGTTGAATGATTTCACACATTTCAAAAACTCTGGTCTTATTGATTAAAAAATTGTCATCGTAAAAAGTTATATCATACTGTTTGTACTTTTCTATTAAGATTTCTAATTCAGAAATAACTCTTGAGATTGATTTAAAGCGAACTTTTTTATTACCTGTTAAATTATTATTGCAAAAAGAACAACTGTAAGGACAACCCCTAGAAGTTGTTAAATATCCGAAATTATATATTTTAGGATTAAAGATTTCGTAGGGGATTACTGGTATTTCATCTAAATTTTCAATAATTGGGGCTCTATCATTCAAAATAATTTTGTTTTTGTGTTTAAAGCCAATGCCTTTAATATCATAAAGATTTTGATTTGAATGAAGCCTATAATATATTTCATTTATAGCGGATTCTCCTTCACCTAAAAAAATATAATTAGCTAAATCATAATTAAGACAATCTTCAGGCATTGCAGTAACATGTATACCTCCCCAAATTATTATACTATTTGGGTAATTCAGTCTTATATATTTGCTTATTCGTATTGCACTATTAAAAGATTCTGTTAAAAAACTTAAACAAAATATTCTTTTTTCATAAAAATTAGAAAACTTATCAATTAATGGGTAAACATTTTCATTTACTTGTTGATCAATATAATGAAATTGCAAATTATTTTGTTTTAACATTGCCATTAAATAGGCAATACTAAAAGGGATTGAGATTGGGAAGAATCTCTTAAAAAGACCTAATGATTTCTTTGTTGCACAATTTATGAAAATCATTTAGATATAAATTTTAAATTAGAAATTAAAAAATTAGCATATGTAAAATATAAAAATAAAATTTCCCCAAAAACTAAAAAAAGAAAATTGTCATAATATGTTAAATATCTTGGATTTCCATATGTAATAATTGGAAAGATGTACATATTTAATAATAAAAATAAAATAATTTTAGAATTAATTTGTTCTGGAAAAAATTTAATAACTAATAATAAAATAATAAAAAAAAGGAAAACATAATAAAATTCGTGATAAAATAGTATTACAGGAATCAGCATAATTATTAGTATATTTACTATAAGTATAATAATATTCTTCTTGCATAAAAATAAGATTAAATTTTTAATGAAAATTAATAATATTCCACAGACTAAAATATATTTAATAATAAAATTGTTACTTAAGTAAGAAATAAATCTTTTATGAATTATTGTAAAAATGTATTTTGGATTGTGATAATAAAAATTTAATACTCTAACAATGGGTAGTTTATCACTAAAATTGTCATTATTATAAAAGCTATTTTTGTTGTATCTCCATTCAAAAGAAATAGATCCATCTTTCACATATTCGTTATTTAAATCCATTAATCCAGTAATATTGGGTAATTGGACAATAAAATAGTATTTAGACAATGTTTTATGAAGTTCTATAAATAAAAGAATTTTTAATTCGTTATTAAAATATCTAATAGAATCTAAATTAAAATATCCGTATTTTAAAAAATTTGGGTATATTTCTTCTTGAAAATATTTATTAGCTTTTTCGAAATTATTTATATTTAATTGAATGTAAGGGTAATATTTTTTGGTATATTCTTGTATAATTATGAATTTTTGTTTTTCATTATTACAAGATTTAAGATTTTCTGAAACGGATATTGATTCATTTTTTTGTTTAATATTAGTAGAAATTGACCATAAATTATATGGTACCCAAAATAAACAAAATGAAAAACAGAATAAAGTAATTTTTTTTATTTGTTTTAATATTTTGTAATTAAAAATAAGGTCGTAAAATATAAATATCACAAAAAACATCAAAGATGCTTTTATTAAAAAACTTAAACCCAAAAGAAGCCCTAGAATAAAAATCGAAATTGTTTTTATGTCTTTTTCTAATTTAGAATAAAGGTATATAAATATTGTATTAATTAAAATAGATATTATATCTGGAGAAATATAGTGAGTATAATTTATTAAATAAAAATAAATAATTATGATACTTATTGAAGCAATTAAGTAATTATTTATTTTAAATATGTTTTGAAGTAATTTAGGGATTAAAAATAATGTGATAGATAAAAGCATAAGGTTGAAATATTTTACTGTAATAGGATTTACTCCAAACAAATAATATAGTAAGGAAATAATAAGTGGATATAGTGGGAATCTATCTAACCTTTTTAATCCGCCAAGAAATTTATGTTTATTTTCAGAACTATTATCGTTAAATTTTATTTTATAATTTATATTATTGTTAACTGATCCGCCTATCATAAAGCCATAGCCTTTAATAAGATTGACTGCAATAGTATGAAATTCAATTTGATCAGGAAGATTCAATGTTTCAAGTTCATTACTATATTTTAATTTTCCAGTAATTAAGTTAATAAAGATTATTAAGAAAATTAAAACTAAAATTTTTTTATTTTTTATTTTTTGGTTTATAAGATTTATGAATTTAAATTTTATAAAATATAAAAATTTTTTTATTTTTTTTCGAAAAGTTAAGATTAAGAGTATTGTTATAAAAAACAAAAAGTATATTAAATAATTATTTATTAAATAATGAATTAGAAAAAAGACTTTTTCGATGAAACGAATTTTAAATTTATTACTAAATTCTGTATTTTGATTAACATAATAAGATTTTTCAAAAAAAATGCTTTTAAACTTGATAAGAGCAATAGTACCTTTGTTTTTTATTTCTATATAAATATTTTTATATGGTTTAAAATTATTATCAAATAAATTATTGTCACTTTTTCTTAATGTAATTTTATTATTAAAAGGTGTATAAGCATAAATATAAATAGAATCAATGTTGTCTGATATAACTTCAATCTTGCCATAATAATTTATATTATTAACATAATAATAAATTGATATTGTTATTAAGACAATTAAGGATAAAATAATTATTATGATTAATTTATTTATTTTTTTTATATTTAAAATCATACTTTATTTTTCTATTCTATTTATTCCTATCATAAAATTATTTAATTTTGTTTCTTGTATTTTATACTTTTTTCTGAACAAATTAATTATAAACAGAGCTATTTTAGCATCGAAATTGTAATTGACTGATTTAATTAGAAATCTGAAATAAACTGGAATATGAAAAATAATAAAAAATAATTTCCAAAATTTTTTTAATTTTGAATCTGTGTTAATTGGATATTCTTTCTTAAAAACAGGAATGTAAAACTCTCCAAAATTATAAATAATTTTTTTAAGTTTAGGAGTAATCCAAAATAGATTAAATCCATTAATTACAACTTCTTCAAATTTTTTATACGTGTCAGGAACTGTAAATCCAGCAGCTTTTACATTTTCAGAATATTTATTTTCTAATATTGGCACGTAAAAACTTAAATTTATATTTAAGTTTCTATCAATTTGATAAAGTTGCATAATTAATTTTAGTGTAATGTAGAAATCATTTATGGGATTCATTGGAAATCCAATCATGAAACTATAAGCAACTCTAATATTGTGAGATTTTAATTTTTTTAATACTTTTATAATATCTTCAGGTTTGTAATTTTTGTTGATACCTTGCAAAACTAATTCATCTCCTGATTCTGCTCCAAAATAAATTAGATTACACCCTGCTTTTCTAATAATCTGTATATCTTCATCATTATATGTGTTTAAAAACTGTTTTATATTGGCACTAGCATTCCAATTTAGTTTTAAATTTTCAATTATCATAAGTTCGCATAATCTCATTACAAACTTGCGACTTGTAAAAAAATTGTCGTCATTAAATTTTATAAAAGATAAACTATTAACTTTTGATTTTAAAATCTTTAAATCTTGAATGACTTTTTCCGGGGAATTATAAAAGTGATAATATCCCTTATTTGAACCAAGCATACAAAAATTACAACTACAATTGCATCCCCTAGTGGCTATATATTGTAATATATTTTCTTTTTCAAGGTAATTTTTTAGATTTATCTTTTGAAAATCTAAATCTGGTAGATCAAAAGTGTTTACCCATGGTCTTGGCGTATTTAAGAATAGTTCCGAATTCTTCTTATAACCTAAACCAGTAATATTCGAAAAATCATTTTCATTATTTAAAAGTTTTATTATTAATTCTCGCAGAGTTATTTCTCCTTGTCCATATATTACAAAATCAACAAAATCTTCTTTTAATGTTATTTTAGGGTTATAAGTTACAAACCATCCACCAAAAATAATTGGGATATGAGAAATTAATTTAACGTATTCTGCAGCTTTTCTAGCATTAATTATTTGATAACTTAAAATTACGCTAATCCCCACAGCAAGTATATCATCTTTATTTTCTAAAATAAATTTTTCAAAGCTACTATCAAATTTTTGATCGATTATTACTACTTCAACTTCAAGTTCTCTTAAATTTCTTTCGAGAAATAATAAACTATAAGGTATTCCCTGAAATAGATCTGTGAGAATAGGATAATATAATACAACTTTTTTCATTTTTATTTGTTGTTTACAAATTTATGAAAATAAGCCCAACCATAATTAATCTTTTTTAAGAAAAAGATTAATCCTGCAAAGAAATACAAAAGTCTGTAATATTTTCTGATTTTAATCGCGTTTTCCTGAATGTTTTTAAATGAAGAAATTATTAAAATGAAATGGGCTGCTGATGCAGCAAAAAATGAAAGGAATGTTTCATAATCGAGTATTTTCAGATAAAACAAAAGATACAGATAAACCATGTTGAATCCAAGTAAGGTAGTTATAGCATAAGTAGAAGTTTTGATGCCGAATTTAATGGGTGTGGTTTTAAATCCGGATGAATTATCTGCNTTNTAATCAATAATCTCATGAAGTAAATGTCCGCAACTGAATGCAATTGAAAAATATATTGCAAGTAATATTGCATTTAAGCTTATCTCCTTAAAAACCATCCAGGCAAGAATAAAATGAAATATTTGGGCAAAAAAATGAATTAGTGTTCCATAAATAGCTTTTTGTTTAAGTCCGTATTTAGGATGTGAATAAAAAGTCCAAAGTATTAAAATAATAATGCTAAAAACTATAGTGAAAGGATTTAAAAATAATGAAATGGCAATTACAAAAAATGAAGCCGTAAAAAATGAACTAATGAAAAATTTTGGCGAAACCGAAAAAAGGCTTTGCAAACGAAGGTTATATTTATCGTCATCAATTCCTGCATAGGCATTAAAACTATAAACTGCAAAAACAATAAATACGCTTAAAATGCCTAAAGCTAAAATCTTATAAATCTCGTTTATTCCAACTGTGTCAATTGCAAAAAATCCACCGATAAGAAAAAATCCGCTCATCATTATTACTTCGGGGATTCGGAAAGCCTTGAAATATTTATTTAACTTATTTTCTGACATCTGAAACAGTTTTATCATTTTTTAAGAAGTAGTCTATATAATTATCCAATAAAGAATGAATATTTATCAATCTAAAAATTTTGCCTATATTTTTTTCTTTAATAAACTGAATTTCAAAATAACAATTTCTATTTTCATAACTCTCAAACTCGAAAGAAGCAAAATTAAAAACATTTTCAAATGAATGGGAAACTAAAGCAAAGTTCATCCGGTTATCATAGATACAATTTAAAATATCTCTGACCAATTTTGCATAATTATCCGAATCGGATCTTTCATTTTTGAAATATGTATATTTAATCTCAGAAGAAAATTCCGACTTTTCAATCTCACTTTTAATATGCGAGAAAAATCTTGCTGTATCTTTTGGAAAATAGTATTTTAATTCATTTTGATCAGCTTTTAGAATTATAACAGCAGAATTATATAATAATTCTCTATGTTTCTTTTTAAGAAAAATTGCTGAAAACACAACAATAAGCACTATTGTGAATACAGAAAAATAAAGCCAAAATATGTATTTATTTTTTTTCATATTTTTTCAATGAATGATTTATTTCTGTTTCGTCAAATGAAATTTTATCCGTATTAAAGTACCTGTTGTATTTTTTTATCCAAAGTTTTAATTCGGGGTCTGAGCCAATCAAATCTTTTTCGTGAACAAAAATAGTTGCAGGTTTATTCATTATTTCACCTATTATTATTTTAGAAGAACCTGATTTAGTTCCATTTTCGATTTTAAAAAATCTTTCTTTTATTTCGTAGTCGAAATTTTTGTATGTGCCATTTGTTAATTCTATGTAAATTTGTTTTAATTGATTATCTGTGTATAATATTTGTATTATAAAAAATAAAACAATAAAAAAAGAAAATAAATTTATATACTTTAAAATGTTGGAATTTAATTTTTTTAATGTCACTTTATGCAATATCTTAAGTGTCCCCTTTTATTAGGACAGTTTTTTTAATTTGTTAATATTTTATTTTTCAAATTTTGCAAAGTTAAATATTTTTTTGAAACTTTCAAGTGTTTTACACAATTTTTTTAAATAATTTTTCAGGTGTTTGATAATCA
>JGI24710J26742_10005369_pt1 | contig 10134 bp, 12 predicted proteins | sample BioPla2DNA2_FD_26742 | JGI IMG/M metagenome (IMG submission 26742) | reverse complement strand
TCTCTTGCACTGCCCATATATTTTGCGATTTGCTCGTGTGTGATTTTGATTTTATCGTTGTTTACATTTTCAGATTCGTCTATCAAAAATCTTGCAAGTCGTTTGTCAAAGCTTGTAAAAAGTATTTGTTGCATAGACCACATAACATCTGAAAAACGCTTGGTCAAAAGCTTGTATGTAAAGTTTTCAACATAGATATTTTCGTTTAAAAGTGTGTCAAAATATTTAGAGTTAATAATTAGCAGCTCGCTATCTTCCTCAGCGTCAATAAAAACATCAAACTCAATATTGTTTAAAACACAAGCTGCAGAAAGTGTGCACATATCGCCTGGGTACATTCTATAAAGTGTGATCTCACGCCCTTCATCTGACAACAAAAAAACACGCAAATGTCCACTCTTTAAAGTCATTACGCCGTTGCAGTCTGTGTCACCGCTATGTATGTGCTCCCCTTTCTTGAATGATGAATTTAAGGTATTAAGACACAAAGTTTTTTGCTCTTCTTCTGATAGATGTTCCCAAAAGGGAAAGTGCGTGGAAAAGATTTCCTTACACTCTTCAAACACCATTTAAATCACTCCAACAATAATTATTTACGCAAGTATTTCACAAGTTGTGTGCCGGCCTTAGCACCCTCTCCAACAGCTTTAGAAATTTGAAGCAGGCCACCAGTACAGTCACCTGCGGCAAAAAGCCCCGGAATATTGGTTGCCATATTCTCATCGACTTGAATATCTTTTCCAACAGTGATAGCGCCAATTTTTCGAGCAAGGTCTGCACTTCCAGCAACTCCAAAAGCTATAAAAACACCCTCAATATCAAGTGTAGAACCATCATAAAACTCAACACCTGAAAGTCGTTCATCACCAGTTAGAGAATTAATTTTTTGAGTGTTGACAATAATATTATCATCAACATTCTCAGGCGCAGGTTTTCCGTTTGTAAGAATTGTAACAGATTTAGCTACAGGCAAAAGCTCTAAAGCTTCGTGAACTGCATACTCTCCGTCACCCAAAACGGCAACATCCTTACCACGATAAAAAAATGCGTCGCAAACGGCACAGTAGCTAACCCCCTTGCCTTCAAACTGAGTAATACCTGTGATTTTTGGCACAAATCGGGGAGAGCCAGTGGCAATAATTACACCATCTGCTTTTAAATCTTCATCAACAGTTTTTACAACTAGCGTATCTTCAAAAGAAAGTCCTACAACCTCTTTCTCAATAACATTTACACCAAGCCTTTTTGCACCATTAATTCCACTCTCTTCAAGATTAGAGCCAGAAACAGGGTCTTCAAATCCATAATAGTTTTCTATTTTTTCAGCTTTTTTAAGAGCACTGTATCCCGTGGAAATAATAGTTGTTTCAATCCCTGCACGAGCTGTGTATAATGACGCAGAAACACCTGCAGGACCAGAACCTATGATTATTACTTTTGACATATAAAAACCTCCTTAATATTTATAACATAATAGCTTTTATATGCTATATTTTATGTAACTTGCTCACAAAAATTATAGCAGATATTACCTACACTTTTCAACAATAATATGATACAATAGCTTTTGGTGAGTAAAAATGAGAGAAAACATATGTTATATTGTTGGTGCGGGTAGCTTTGACAATCAACCGTTTGATGTTAAAAAAAATGATTTAATAATTGCAGCAGACGGTGGATATAAGTATTTAAAACAGCTTAATATTGATTGCGATATATTGCTTGGTGATTTTGATTCGATTGACGAAATTCCAAATCACTCTAACATTATACAACATCCAGAGCAAAAAGACGATACTGATATGGTGTTGGCAGTCCAAACAGGGCTTAAAAAAGGCTATAAATGCTTTGTAATCTATGGTGGACTTGGTGGCAGACTAGACCATACAATTGCCAATATTCAAACAATTGCGTATTTGTCAAAGCAAGGAGCGCAAGGCTTTTTGATTGGCGAGGGTATGGTAATTACTGCTATTACAAATAGTGATTTTAATTTTGACGGCACAAAAAGAGGCGTAATTTCAATTTTTGCAAATGGCGATAAAGCTTCTGGCGTTTATTTAAACGGGCTAAAATATAAGCTTGAAAATGCCACAATAACAAGTGATTATCCAATTGGAGTTAGCAATGAATTTGTTGGTGAGGAAAGCCAAGTAATAGTAAATAATGGCACTTTAATTATAGTATGGAACGATAAAAATTTTAATATTGATTAACAATAGGTCTGTAAAGTGATATTGCTTTACAGATTGTTTTTGCATTTTTTTACATATTTCGACAAAGATGCTTAAGTATTTCGTTAAAAGAATATATTGAGTTTATTTGTATATCGTGATAAATTTATATAAAATAAAATAACGGGATGGTTTTTATAATGCTGCGTAAAAAGAGTTTAGCAACTTTAATCTTAGCAATGTGGATAATTTTTGCAATTCCTTTTCAAGTTAATGCATCAAGAATGAGGCCAAAATATAAAGATAAAAACAAAGTGAGTGCGCAAATGAGCACATCTGCGGTAGAGAGTGAATACATAAAGCTTGAGGATAATTCATCGAGATACGCTTACAATATACTTGTTAAAAATTCGGATAAATGGATACAAACCACGAGCGTTCAAAAAAGACAAATATGTGGTTACAAAATAAAAGTTTTAATTGACAATGTCGATTATGATATAATTAACCTACAAATGGGTGTTGAGAAAGAGATTATCCCCGATGTCACACTAACTTTAAATGCCACGTTTACAAATCAAGGGCAGTTTATAAAAATAGAATATGTTATAAAAAACTATTCTAATAGAAGTTATAAAATAAATATTGCAACATATTCTAATGTTTCGATTGATAATAAAATTTCTACTAAAATTACACCTTTTACTAATGGTTTTGGATTTAAAGCTACCCAAGGAAACATAGAAGATTTAGAGCTGAATTTTATTGTAGGAAAAAATATAAATGTAACAAACACAGATTCAATCTGGTGCGGAGAAAAGGTTGATGTAGATGCTAATTTGTTTTCATCGGGGCGATGTTGTAGTTGTTCGGGTGATGTTGCAATAGCATACGCGTGGAAAGATAAGGTTCTTTTGCCCAAATCAAATTTAAATTGCTCTACTTTGGTGGGTGTTGGTCAAGTCAGTGGTTCGCCTGAAATTTTGGTTACAACTCCTTCAAGTTTAAGTAATACATTTTACGCAGGACAAACATATGGTATTAAAGGTTTAGTTTTTGGCACGAATAATATTGAGGGAACACGGGTGTATTATTCAATTGATAATGGCGATAAAATTTTGGCACATACCTTTGATGATAAAAAAGGCAGTTTTGTATCGGACTTTAAAATTCCACCAAATCTCAGTGAAGGTATACATAGAATCGACTTTTTTGCAGAAGATAAATATGGTATGATTTCAAGCACACAAATTGTGCTTATTGTTGTGAAAAAGGAAACTTGCACAGTTATTTTTGAGAGTAACGGCGGAAGCAGTGTAGAAGATTTTACAAAAGTTTCAATTGGGAGCAAAATTTTGCCACCTAAACCGCCAACAAAGCAAGGTTTTGATTTTGTAGGTTGGTATAAAGATAGCGAATGTAATTATAAGTGGGACTTTGAAAATGACAAGGTCGAAGAGAATACAAAGCTTTATGCAAAGTGGAAAAAGCAAACAGCAACAGTGTCGCAAATTCCAAGTCAAATTAACAGTCCTGAACTGGTTTCTATAGTTGTTCCACAGGGTGCTTTTGATGAGTCTGTAGAAATGCGATTAGCATATGCGCCAAATTATTTAGATTTGTTTAAAGAACATCTAAATTTCAAAAATTTATTTGCACTGGATATCAATATATTTGGTGTAAACACTGGTGCAAAAGTTCAACCGAATGAAGGAAAATCAGTCCAAATAACATTGCCAGTACCAAAAGAGCTTTTACATCAAAAAGATAAAATAAAAGTTGCGCTTTTAAAAGACAATGAAATAGAGATTTTAGATTCCGAAATAATATTTATTGATGATGTTTGTTGTATAAGATTTTTTGCAAATCATTTCTCTCCATATGCTTTTTATATAGAAAAGGATATAGAAATTATAAAAGATGATAAAATGCCAAAAGCACAAAGTCCGACAGCAGAGAACACGGCAGATAAAATAAAAAATTCTTATGATGAAAAATCTCCAAAAACAAACGATGATACAAATGCGTTTCCACTATTTATTTGCCTAACATCGTCAGGGATTGCATTTTTTATAATTAAAGAAAAGAAATCATAATTACTTTATAATTATGATATAATAGAAAAAATAAGATAAATAAAGGTGATTTTATGAAAAAGATTGCTTTCTTTGATACAAAACCATATGACAAGGTTTGGTTTGATAAAACAAATACAAAATATGAAATAGATTATTTTGAAGGAAAGTTAAACTCAAAAACTGCAAGGCTTGCAAAGGGTTACGATGCAGTTTGTGCATTTGTTAATGATGATATTGACGAAAAAACTATAAACGCTCTAGCTGATTTTGGAGTAAAAGTTTTGGCTATGCGCTGTGCGGGATATAGCAATGTTGATTTTAAAGCGGCATATGAAAAAATAAATATAGTCAGAGTTCCCGATTATTCTCCTTATGCTGTTGCAGAGCATACAATGGCACTTTTGCAAACACTTAATAGAAAGCTTCATAAAGCGTATAATCGCACAAGGGATTTCAATTTTAGTTTAATTGGACTTACTGGTATAGACTTGCACGGTAAAACAGCCGGAGTTATTGGAACGGGAAAAATCGGCAGAGTTTTTATAGATATTTGCCGTGGATATGGAATGAATGTAATTGCATACGACCCGTTTCCAGCAAAAGATACAGATATAAATTATGTTGACCTTGATACTTTGTTCAGAGAAAGCGATGTAATATCGTTGCACTGCCCACTTACAGAGGAGACAAAGCATATTATTGACGAAGATGCGTTTGCAAAAATGAAAAAAGGAACATACATTGTAAACACATCAAGAGGTGCATTGATTAACAGTTGTGCGCTTTTAAATGCACTAAATGATGAAAAAATAAGAGGCGCAGCACTTGACGTTTATGAGGAAGAGGCTGACTTGTTTTTTGAGGATTTTTCAGGAACCATAGTAAAAGATGATGTTTTATCTTTGCTGATTTCTCGACCAAATGTTATTTTAACATCTCATCAGGCTTTTTTAACCGAGGAAGCACTAGAGAATATAGCGTCTACCACAATACAAAATCTTGATGAGTTTTTTGAAGGAAAAGAACTTACAAATGAGGTTTGCTATTATTGTGATAAACAAAAGGTAAAAGACAATTGTCGTAAAGATAGGAAAAAAAGATGCTTTTAAAGAATATGCAGAATAATTGTATTTGATGGTGAAACAATAAAATTGCAAGCCTTACAATATAAAAAGGAGCATATTTATGAGCAAAGAAAACAAGAAGAAAAGCACTAAAAACAATAAAAAAAGCGACGGCAAGTTTAGGTCGAAAAATATAAATCACGATCCAGTTTCTGAAAGTGCAAGAGCCATTTTTGGATTAAAATCCAAAGACAATGAAAGGGATAAATGACAAACCAAACACTCTATAATGAAATATGCCACCATCTGATTTATGATGATAAGCCATCAGAATTTTTAAATAATATATATGGCAATCCTAGTTTTTCTAGCTATCCGTTTGATATGATAAAAAACACTGCAAAAACAAACCAATCTCCTATTTATCACGCAGAGGGGAATGTTTGGAATCATACAATGATGGTAGTGGACGAGGCTGCAAAAGTAAAAGAAAAAAGCAAAAATCAATTGGTCTTTATGTGGTCTGCATTGCTTCATGATATAGGAAAACCGCAAACAACAAGGATAAAAAAGGGCAAAATAACATCATATAATCACGATAAAGTTGGTGCAGTTTTATCAAAAGAGTTTTTATCAAATTTTACTCAAGACGAAATTTTTATAAACGATGTTTCGCAACTTGTAAAATATCATATGCAAATTTTGTTTGTAATAAAAGGTCTTTCTTATTCAAATATTAAAGGTATGAAGCAGGATACAGATATAGAAGAAATCGCACTTTTAGGGCTGTGTGATAGGCTCGGGAGAGCGGGTAGTAATGAAAGCCAAGAAATAAAAAATATAAAAACCTTTTTAAATATTTGCAAAAAATAGGGAGATATAAGTTATGGAAAATAATATAAGCGAAATTTTACCAATGAACGCTTTGAGCGAAATACCAACACCAAACAAAAACGCAAAGCAAATAGTAGGGCTTGTAAAAGAGCAAGGTAGAGTTACAGGATACAAGCTGTCTGACGAGAGAATAGTAAGCAAGCAAGAGGGCGTGAACCTTGCAAGACAAGGTGATATTAAAGGTGTTGGAATTTCAAAAAGAAATGGAAATGAGTATTTAAAATCCTTGCCAGATCAAAATGAAGAAAATAACCTAAGCAGCCTTCCAACAGTAAAACAATAAAATAAAACTCCCAACGCAAGCGTGTAGCATAGTTGGGAGTTTTTGTTATTTATTATCTATTGTTTTGAATGATTTGAATTTTCACACCATTTGGGTCTTGTACAAAAAAGCAAAGTAGATATCCGCCTAAAAGGACAGGCTCTTGCACAATTATATTTCGTTCTCTTGCCTCGTTTAGCAATTCGTCATAATTTTCTGCCGTCATACCAATAGATACGCTAGAATTATGACTTTCGTCGATTTTTTCATTCTTGTTATGCAATATTTCTATTTTTGTTTCATTGTCTGATGAAAAGAAAGCAATAGAAGTGTCCTCGTCTGGAGAAAACTCGTTTTCAACATTCATCCTCAAAAAGTTTTTGTAAAACTCCTTTGTTTTTTCAAAGTCATTTACCCTAATAGTAATCCAGTTAATTAACATTGTTATTCCCCTTTCTTAAACTCAGTTTATATCTTTTATTATATATTATACTATTTACTTATTTTTTACAATGCAATACTGTTATTATTGGTGATTTAGTTACAGAAAAATGTGTAAAATAATGTAGAATTAACATAAAGGAATTTAAGGTTGATAAGGAGGGAATACTTATGATAAAATATTTTATAGGGGCTTTACTAGGAGGAATTTATGGTTATTTTATTAAATATAAACTAATAGGTTGCTCTACCGGTGGGTGTCCTATGACCTCAAATCCATATATAACAACATTTTATGGAATAATGATAGGAGTGATTATTGTGGGAATATTTACAACGCCAAAAAACAAGGATACAGAAAGTGCATCGTTTAAGCACATTTCTCAAAAGGAAGCAAAAGAGAGAATGGATAGTGGTGACGAAATAATTATTCTTGATGTCCGTACCAAAGAGGAGTATGACGAAAAGCATATTCCAAACTCGATTTTAATTCCTAATGAAAGCATTTTAGATGAGCGACCAGAGCTTTTGCCAGACTTAGATGCAGAAATTTTAGTTTATTGTCGTTCGGGACAGCGTAGCAAACAGGCTGCAAAAAAATTAGCAAATATGGGATACACAAACACCTATGAGTTTGGTGGAATTTTGGACTGGCAGTACGAAACTGAATAAAATTTTTTAAAAAACGAGCTTGCTAATATTTGCAATGCTCGTTTTTATTTATTAAGTTTTATAAACCGTATTGCTTATTCATTTTTTCCATATGTCTATAGTGGTGAGTGTTTTTAAGCTCGTATGCTGCCTCATCGTCAATTACAACATTGATTTCTCCACTATAAAGCTGTATTGCAGATGAAGTAATTTGAGCAGTTACAGGGCCTTCCAGACATTTAGCAATAACACCAGATTTTTTTGACCCATTTGCAATCATAAGAATTTCTCTGGATTCAAGAATAGTACCAATGCCCATAGTAATAGCAAAATGAGGCATTTGCTCACGACTGATATTAGCATTTTTATAAAAAGCCTCATAGTTATCGTCAAGAGTTTGCTCTGTAAGTGCCACAACCCTAGTCCTAGAACCAAGAGAAGAGCCAGGCTCGTTAAATCCCCAGTGGCCGTCACGACCAATACCTAGGATTTGCAAATCTATACCGCCGGCTTTTTTAATTTCATCCTCATACCATTTGCAAAAATTTTTTGGCTCTTTCGTCAGTCCATTTGGAATAAATATATTTTCTTGTTTTATATTTATATTTTTAAATAACTCTTCGTGCATAAATCGAGCATAACTTTGATCCATAGAGTAAGGTTTTTCTAAATCAATTCCAGTACCAAGATATTCATCAAGATTAAAGGTTTTAACCTGAGAAAAATCAAGCCCCTCTTCCTTATGAAGCCTTACAAGCTCTTGATATGTACCAATAGGTGTGCTACCAGTTGCAAGACCTAGAACACAGCGCGGATTTGATTTAACACGATTTGCGATAATTTGTGCAGAATATTTGCTAATTTGCTCATAACTGTGTCTAATAATAATATTCAATGTTTCCACCTTCACTTTGATAAAATAGGTTGTTATTAAAAATCGAATTAATTTTACATAAATATGAGAAGAATGTCAATAAAAAAATATTACAATGATTAGATACTGTATAACGTTTTATTGCACATTTTTTTATTATATTATTACAAGTGTGATTTTAATGAGCCTTTATAAAAAATGTGAACCAATCGTAAAGCTGGAATTTTTCACATTAAAAGAATTGACATTTTGGATATCAATTTGTCTGAACATAAATTAGACTGCGTTATTAATTTGTTAAATGAAATCAGAAAAATCGAGAATGATAATTGATTTTACAAAGGATTTATTTATTGTTGATATCTCTTATCAGGAGTTGAAATATGACTTTGAAGATGATGGCAAATACTATAAAAACGAATATAGAATATGGAAAATGCGAGTAGTGAATTTGAAAAATCAAAATAAAACAACAATTTAACAAAATGCTAGATAATACAAATTACGAATTTTAATGGGAAAACACCCAATTATATCAATTTGCACTTGTAAATTTTTGTTAGATATGATAGAATATGTTAGTAAGTTTATAAAATGAGGTGTTTTTTAATGGCGTTAAAAGATTTATCCGTGCTAGTTTGTGATGATTCTATGCTCGTAAGGAAGAAGATGAAGGAATATTTAAATAGTATTGAAATCAGCAATGTAATTGAGGCGTGCGACGGTCAACAGGCGATTGATATGTATAAGGAAAATAAACCTAGCGTTGTTTTTATGGATATCGTTATGCCGGAAAAAACAGGTATACAGGCAGTTGCTGAAATACTAGAGTTTGATAAAAATGCTAAGGTTGTAATGGCATCATCTGTCGGAACTCAAAGTTATTTAAACGATGCGATTAATGCTGGTGCATATGATTTTATTCAAAAACCGATTTGCGATGAGTATGTTTTAAAAGTATTGCAAAAAGTTAGCGGGGAGGACTAAACTATGTTTACACAATTATTTGGAAACTACCTTATTAACAAAAATATAGTCACTCCTGCCCAATTGTCAGAAGCAATTAAAGTGAAAAATACAACCAGATTAAAGCTGGGAGTTTTGGCTATAAACGCAGAATATATGAACTCAACTCAGGTTGAGGAAGTTTCAAATGCTCAAATGAGTGTCGATAAAAGATTTGGAGATATCGCTGTAGAAAAGGGATATTTGTCTGAAAATCAGGTGGACGAGCTATTGTCATCTCAAAAGAAAGGCTATTTGTTAATAGGTCAAGCGCTTGTTGACAAGGGTTATATTACAAATTCTGTTTTTGAAGAGGCAATTAATAATTATAAGTCAGAGTATAAAATTACAAAAGATGACTTTATTTATGATAATGATAATGATGTTATTTCAAAGTTTTATGACTTAAAATCTTTTAAAAACCAAGAATACTATGAGTATTATATCTCGCTACTTTTTAAAAATTTAATAAGATTTGTTGGGGATGACTTTACACCTCTTAATGTTGAAAAAATAAATGGCAAAGTGCAGTTTAATAATGCCGTAACTCAAGATGTTAGTGGTGCATTATCAGTGGTTACAGCAGTAGATGCAAATGAAGATGCTTATACAAAATTGGCGTCACGATTTGCAAAGGAAGATATTGACAAGATAAATGACCTTGCAAGGGCGTCTGTAAGTGAGTTTTTAA
>JGI24710J26742_10005357_pt1 | contig 10142 bp, 5 predicted proteins | sample BioPla2DNA2_FD_26742 | JGI IMG/M metagenome (IMG submission 26742) | reverse complement strand
CGGATGCTCCAGCAGTGCCCTATTCGCTGCCATAAGCAGTTATAAAAAACCAAAAATATGACGAACGAAGAAGTGATAAGGTGGCTGGGGGAAGTGTTGCACCCAGCGAAGGAAAACAAAAACATCGCGGAACTGGGTATGGTAGAAGGCGTCGTCGTGGATGGGAACAAAGTGACCGTCACGCTGGCCTTCCCGAAACGGAGGGATCCGTTGACGGAATATCTGGTCGGCAGCGCCCGCGCGACTCTGATCCGGCATGCTCCGGGATCGGAGGTCGAGGTGAAAACCGTCATCAAAGAAGACGAAAAAACCGCCAGAAAATCCGTACTCGATCTCGGACTTGAAGAACTGAGCAACGTGCGGCATGTCATCGGCATCGCCTCCGGAAAGGGCGGCGTCGGGAAATCCACTGTCGCCGTAAACCTGGCCGTAGCCTTGGCGCGGCTCGGTTACAAAGTCGGCTTGGCGGATGCCGACGTCTACGGACCGTCCGTGCCCTTGATGACCGGCACCGAAGGAGAACGGCCGCTGGCACTGGTGGAAGATGACAGGGAAATCATCGAGCCCGTCGAAAAGTACGGTGTAAAATGGATGTCCATCGGCTACTTCTCAGATCCGGGACAGGCCCTCATCTGGCGCGGCCCCATGGCCAGCAACGCCTTGAAACAAATGGTTCTGCAGGTACGCTGGGGCGCGCTGGACTTCCTTCTGGTCGACATGCCTCCGGGAACCGGCGACATCCATCTCACGCTGGTTCAAGATGTTCCGATGGAAGGCGCCGTGATCGTCACGACCCCCCAGCAGGTCGCCTTGGCGGACGTCGAAAAAAGCGTGAACATGTTCCGGAACAAGAACATCGACCGGAAGATTTTCGGGCTGGTTGAAAACATGGCCTGGTTCACCCCGGAAGAACTGCCGGAGAACAAGTACTACCTCTTCGGCAAGAACGGCGGAGAACGGATAGCGAAGCGATACGGCATTCCGCTCCTCGGCCAAATCCCGATCATTCAGAGTATCCGGGAAGGCGGAGATTACGGCGAACCCGTCGCCTTGTCCACCCGTCCCGACGGACTAGCCTTCCTGGATCTCGCCCGCACACTGGCGGAGACGGTCAAGCAGTAGACCCGCAACCCTAAGAAATGTCGGCGGGGGTCTCGCGCTTTGCCGTCAACATCATCCCGCAAACCGCCAGCAGCAACAGCACCAGAACGATGGAAGAGGCGCGGGAGACGCTCTCGCCCAAAGAATAGATCTTAGGATCGAAGCGCATGACCAGATCGTATTCCCCGGCAGGAAGAACCGCTCCGCGGAGGATCCAATCCGCGCGGAAAAGTTCCACCGAGGTAGGAGCGCTACCGTCAGCAGGATGAATTTCAGCATGCCAACCTTCCGGATAGTAGATTTCACTGAAAATCACAGGCCGTTCAGATGCGACATCGCAATGATAACGCAATTCGTTTGGAGCATAGGAAGTCATGTAGAGGGTATCGGAATGAGAGGCGTTCGAAAGCACGGAGGCAACCTTTTCACGCGCCTGCACGAAATCATCTCCGATGACGGCGGTCCGCCGCAAGTCGACTTCGCCGATCCGCGCGATCTCTTCGTCCGGAGTCGCCGCCGCGACCAGGGAGTCCACGAACCAGGCGTTACCGAAAGCCTGCCGATTAACGGCGGGAGCGAGTTCGGGAGACAGAATGAAATAGCGGCAGTTGAGCGCGGAGAGCAGAGGCAGAGGAGGTAACTTCGCTTCGAAATCCGAGACGGTCTTGGCGCCCTCTGTCTCTTGTTGGAGCGACTTGATCTCATTCATGAGATACCAGTCAATCAAATCCTGGTAGCGCTGGAGTTTGGCCGGACTGTATCCGCCGATGTTCTTGTGCCAGTAGGAGGGACGCGAATCATTGAATACCATGACCGTAAAATCCAAAACTCGGTAGGAAAGATCCGGATCGGACAAAATCAATTTGTCTACCGTCCGGAGGGCGAATTGGCGGTCGAAGTCGCGCGCGCTTACGAAACTATCCGCATTCAGATACCGCTTGCCGACTGCGAACAAATTCACAAGCACGAGCAAGGCAATCGCCGCGCCTGCCTGAAGTCTCCGAGAAGCGGCGCGCTGGGGATCTTTCGGCGCCCGATAACTCCACCACAGCAGAGCGTAGGCCGCCAAGATGAAGAGCATCGACCAGAGCGCGTCGTTCGCCAACAGATGTTTCCGATCCTGCTTAAGAGCTTCTACAATCACATCCTGCATAGAAGCGTCTGATGGGCTGGAGAAGGAACCGGCTAGGCCGGGGAAGACGGCGAAAACCAGGCAGAAGCCGGCTGTGAACACCAAAGCGATCCGTCCGCCCCGCCTGAATTCCTCCTTGGAATATTCCTGCTTCAAGATCCGGTCCAGCACGAGAAAGCCCAGCATCGGCAGGGTAAACTGCAGGATCACCAGTGACATGGACACCGTCCGGAACTTGTTGTACAGGGGAGCATAGTTATAGAAAAGTCGGGTGAATCCCATGAAGTGACTTCCAAGCGAAAGGAAAACCGCCACCAAAGTCGCCGCCAGAATCCACCACTTCTCCTTTCCTCTGTACAGACAGAGCCCGAGAACGAACAAAAATATGGTAATGGCGCCCATGTACATCGGACCGGCAGTAAATGGCTGGGGACCCCAGTAGAGAGGAAGCGTCTTGGCGATTTCCTCGGGATTCCCTTGGCCCGCCTGCTTGAACAGCTTGACCACCGCGGACTTGTCCGGATTGACCGCCCCTGTGGACGCGCCTCCGTTGAAATTCGGGATCAACAGGTTGGGAAGTTCCTCCCAGCCATAGGACCAGGCCGTCGCATAGTCGATCTGCAGCCCCTTGTCGCTGACCTCCCCGCCTTCCGGGTGGGAAAGTTCGGATCCCCCGCGCATGGTGTGTTGGGAATATTCATACAGCGGAGCAAGTTTGATGGCGTTGGTGGCGATCCCGACCAAGCCGATCCCGAGCAGCAGGGCGGACGCGACAAAAAAACGGTTCAACTGACGGCGCCGCTCTTTGCCGGCCACCAACCAGATGAAAATCGAAAGGGCGTAAATGAAAATGATAATGGCCAAGTAGTAGGTGATCTGCTGGTGGTTGGCCTTGATTTGCAGACTCAAGGCAAGCGCGAACAACACGGCTCCCAGCGCCGTCATCGGAAACCATTCCCGGAAGGGTATTGCTTGATCCGGTCCGCCGGAATCCGAAGCGGACTTCGGTTTTCGCAAGGCGGCGCGATAGGTGAAAATCACTGCGGCCAGCACCCAGGGCAGAAAGGCCAGGGCTTGCATCTTGGTATTGTGCCCGACTTGAATGATCTGCAGATTGTAGGAGCAGAAGGTGACGGCGATCGCCCCGCCGATAGCCGGCAGTTTACTAATACCCAAGGAGAGCATCAGCAGAAAGGCGCCGACCAGGGAAATGAAGAGCCAAGAAGCCGGACGCTTGCCCATCATTAGGAAACGGTACAACAGATGGGTCCAATCCCCGTCATTGGAGGAAAATATGGAAGTCACCGGCATGCCGCCGAACATCGAATTCGTCCACCGAGTGAGATCTTCGGGATGCTCGGCGTTGTGCTGCGCCGCTTCACGGGACATTCCGACGTAACCGGTGAAGTCAGCCTGGTCCACGATTTTCCCTTCCAATACCTGCGGCACGAAGGCGTAGGCTAATACCAGGAACAGGGCTATGATTCCGGCGAACACCCCGATCTTCTTCAACAATTTTTTGTTCATAACATTCCCTCCAATAGTTTCACATACGTTTTGGTAAGTGTTTTCCGGTCAAACCGGCTGATATCTTCTTCATTGTCGCTGAGCGTATCCGACTTGAATTGATCCCAGCATTCATCCACATAAATCCGGATTGCGTCGGCATCGTCCCAGTCGAAGACCTTTCCGGCATGGGTTTCCGCCACAATGGCTGCCATCGCGCTGTCCGGCTGACCAATTCCGAGAATCGGGCGGCGGGACGCGAGATATTCGAAGAGCTTTCCGGGCAGGACGGCTTCATATTCAGGCTCCTGCCGGAGCGGAAGAAGGAGCACGGTGGCATTTCGTTGCTCGCGGACAGCCATCAGGTGATCCTTGTAGCCGAAGTTCATGAGTTTTTCTCCGAGACCGGCTGAGCGGATGGAATCCACGATTTCCGCATCCGTTTTTCCGACCAAGCGTATCCGTAACGCCTCATTGAACACCCGGTCTTGGCTACATTTGTCCGCAAGCACTTTCCAAAAGGTCTCGGGATTTCCATCCGCCGCGAAAAGTCCGGTGTGCGTCACATTAAAATTCTCATCCGCAACGAAAGCTTCCCTGTAGTCGCTTTCGTCATAGCCGTTCGTAATCAGTTCGACGGGCGTCGAAGTCATGGCCTGAAAATCCTCCCGAACCTTCGGCGATACGGCAACGACCGTGGTTGCGCCATCCAGAACCTTCCGTTCGAGGGCTCGGTGACGCTTTTCGGACCATTTCGTCAATTCAAGATGCTTGAAGTAAAACATTTTCGTCCAAGGATCCCGAAAATCGGCTACCCAGGGCAGTCCGGTCTTCTTCGAAAGCTTCAGTCCGATCAAATGCATCGAATGCGGAGGTCCCGTGGAGACGATCACATCTACCGGATGCTTTTCAAGATAGCGTTTCAAAAAGCGGACAGAGGGTCTGACCCACAAGCACCTGGGATCGGGTATGAAGAAATTTCCGCGGATAAAGAGGGAAAGTTTGCGCTTGAAGTTTTTCTGCCGGCCGCTGATCGGATTGACCTCCGTTCCCGCGGAAGAACCGAGCGCGTTTCCACCGAACAATTTACGATACAGCGCATAGGGCTCTACGATCTTCCGCTTGATGACTTCCACTTCTCCGGGAATCTCCTTCAGCAAGGATTTATCGACGGCGAACAATTCGGGATTCGATGGTGTGTAGACCACCGGTTTCCATCCTTCCGCAGGCAGGTATTTGGCAAACTTTACCCATCGCTGCACGCCGGAACCACCGGAAGGAGGCCAATAGTAACTGATGATCAAGACTTTCTTCATGATAACACCTGTTCGCGAGCACGTGAACCGCTTGACGGCCTTTGCCGTTGGGGTCGCGCGCAACTGAAGTTTTCAAAGGTAACGAAAAATCAGGAATATCCGTGAATATCTGTGTAACCGCCCCTTCCGACACATTGCGTAGGCGACTCCCAAGAGTTGGGGATATCATGCGGGTGCGGAATACCCAGAAATGGCGATTGCGGGCTTTGAGAATATCCGGTATGTTTATGAATTAAGCGAACAATGATGAAAAAGATTCTTTTTGTGTTTGCCCTCCTGCTGTGCGCAACGGCGACGGCGCAGAACAACAGTGCCGAAATCCGGGAAAGAGCCACTGTAAGAGGCCATGTCGTGAATATGCAGACCGGGGACAAGATTCCCTTCTTGACCGTGTCGTTGCGTGGAACCATGATCGGGACCGCTACGGATGAATCCGGTTACTATATTTTAAAAAATGTCCCGACGGGCCGCTTCGTCCTTGAAGTTTCCGGAATCGGCTACCTGACTGCCGACAAGGAAATCACGCTGGAAAAAGACCGGGTGCTGACCGTAGATTTCGAAGTGGAAGAAGATGCCGAAGAAATCGACGAAGTGGTCGTGTCTGCCAACCGCACGGAAACAACGCGGCGGATGGCTCCGACACTGGTCAATGTCATGACTTCCAGGCTTTTCGAAAATACCCATTCTGCCAGTCTGGCGGAAGGGCTGAACTTCCTGCCCGGACTCCGAGTCGAGACGAACTGTCAGAGCTGTGGTTTCAAGCAGGTCCGGATGAACGGACTGGACGGCCATTATTCTCAGATCCTGATTGATTCCCGTCCCGTGTTCAGCGCCCTCGCGGGAGTGTACGGACTCGACCAGATTCCCGCGAACATGATCGACCGCGTGGAGGTAATGCGGGGCGGCGGATCCGCCCTCTTCGGCTCGTCCGCGATCGGCGGCACGATCAACATCATCACCAAAGAACCGACCCGCAATTCCAGTGAACTCTCACACACAGTGACCGGCATCGGGAGCTTCGGCGCCTTCGACAATAACACGAACGTCAGTTCGACCTTTATTACCCCGGACAACAATCTCGGCATCGCGGTCTTCAGCCAGATCCGGAACCGCGGCGGCTACGACCACGACGGCGACGGCTTCACCGAAATGCCGTGCCTGAAGAATCAGATGGTGGGGACGAAGACTTTCCTAAAGACCGGGGACTATTCCAAACTGTCTTTTGAATACCACCACATGCATGAATATCGCCGGGGCGGAAACCTCATCGACCGGCCGCCCCACGAAACGGACATCGCCGAAGAGCTCAAGCACGACGTCAACTCCGGCAATCTCAACTTCCACTATCTTTCCCCGAACACGCGGCACAGACTGAATGCGTACGCCTCCGCTCAGCGTGTCGACAGGAACAGTTACTACGGAAGCAGGAAAAATCCGAACGCCTACGGCGCCACGAAAGACCTAACCTGGGTGGCCGGCACACAGTACGACTACCGGTTCCATCACCTGCTCTTCATGCCGGCCGATCTGACGTTGGGTCTGGAATTCAACCAGGACAGGCTTCACGACGACATGTGGGGCTACAACCGCAAGATCGACCAGATCACAAGCATCGGCAGCTTCTTCTTCCAGAACGAATGGAAAAACGAAAAAGTCAGCCTCCTCCTCGGCGGCCGTCTCGACAAACACAACATGCTGAAAAACATCGTTCTCAGCCCGCGCGTCAATCTCCGCTACAATCCGACTCAAAACGTAAATTTCCGCGCCAGTTATTCTACCGGATTCCGCACTCCCCAGGCTTTCGACGAGGACTTGCACATCGAGGCGGTCGGTGACGGCGTAATGGCCTTCATCCGTCTTTCCGACGGACTCAAAGAAGAGAATTCCCATAGTTTCAACCTCTCGGCCGACCTATACAAGAACTGGTCGGACTGGAAGGCCAATCTGTTGGTGGAGGGCTTTTTCACGCGGCTCAACAACGTCTTCGCCTTTGAAGAGAAGACGGAAGGGGGTAAACTGTACAAGTATCGCGTGAACGAGTCCGGCGCCAATGTCTACGGCGGGATCCTTGAAGGGAAAATTTCCTGGAAACAATACTTCCGGCTACAAGCGGGCGGTACAGTCCAGCGTGCCGAATACCTGGAAGCGCGCTCCTGGAGCGAGGATGCTTCCCTTCCGCCCGAAAAGCGGATGTTCCGGACCCCGAACGTGTATGGCTATTTCTCTTTCTCGTCCACACCGCTGGCCAACTGGGACGTGGCCCTGTCCGGTAACTACACCGGCAGCATGCTGGTCGAGCACCACAAGGGTGTCATTGCAAGCGACTGCACGGAAAAGACCAAAAAATTCATGGAAGTGAATTTCAAGACCAACTACGACATTAATATTTACAAGAACGTGATCCTGGAACTCAACGCCGGCATCCAGAATCTCTTCAACGCCTACCAAGACGACTTCGACAGGGGACCCAATCGTGACGCCAACTATATCTACGGCCCCGGCAACCCTCGTCTCTTCTTCCTCGGCATGAAGTTCCGGTACTAGGCCGCATCACCTTGCCCGGAGATGCCGGGAATCAACAAAAGAAGCAAGGGGGCGACGGCATGTAAAATTTTGAAATGAGTTGAAGAGTACCTATATTCGTTCCAATCTAATAGCAACTAAAGCAATCGCGACATGAAAACAATCCTCAAGATCCTCACAGCGAGCCTTCTGCTCGTCCTGTCCCTCAGCGCATACGGGCAGTCGAAGTTGGGTGTAACCGCCGGCTACATCAGCACGAATAACATCTCCACCAGCATCGTGCATCCGGACACGGACACGGAGAACGGTCTGTATGTCGGGGTGATGAACCAGAACACCCTGACAGGAGGACTCGGACTGGAGATCGGAGTGATGTATTCCCTTTTGACTTACAAATACAGCATCTTCAACAAGAGCATCCATGCCGTCAATGTCCCGCTCCACCTCAGTTACAAGCATCACTTCTCGCCCGAATTGGCCGTCTTCGCCTTCGCCGGCGCCACGGGAACGTTCGGCATTTCCGCCACGTGGAAGGAAGAGAATAATTCCTATTCCTTGTACAGCGGCGACCACAAGAGTTTGAATCGCCTGGATGTCAAGCCGGGAATCGGGGCCGGAATCGAGTTTGCCGAGAACTACCAATTCCGGGTCGGTTATGACTGGGGTCTTCTCAACCAGAATGCCGTGTCGGGAGGCCCGGAATTAAAAGTCAACTACCTCCACTTCGGGTTCGCCTACATGTTCTGATCAGGACGCCTTCCGATAAAAAATTTTCTTAAATTTGTATTTCACCAAAGCCTTGAGGCATGGCGAAAGGAAAGATATTGGAAGATACCCCGCTGATCAAGCAATTCTTCTCTGTGAAGGCGCAGTACCCGGAAGCGGTGCTCCTGTACAGGGTCGGGGATTTCTATGAATCCTATTCCGACGACGCCGTGCTGGTCAGCAAGGTGCTGGGCATCGTCCTGACCCGCAAATCCAACGGAGAGAAGGGCTTCGTGGACATGGCCGGGTTCCCATACCATGCCATCGACGTCCATCTGCCGAAACTGGTTCGCGCCGGTTACAAAGTAGCGGTCTGCGACCAGTTGGAAGATCCGAAATTCGCCAAGAAACTTGTGAAGCGGGGCGTGACGGAACTCGTTACCCCCGGCATCGCCTTCAACGAACAACTGCTTGACCAGAAGGAAAACAATTTCATCTGCGGACTGAACTTCGAAAAGGATCAATGCGGCGCCGCCTTCCTGGACGTCTCGACCGGACAGTTCCAGATCGCGCAGGGCGATTTGGACTACATCGGCACCCTGCTCTCCGCGCTGAATCCAAAAGAGATCGTAGTGCGGCGCGGCTACGAAAAAGGAGTCAAGGAACGGTTCGGGGAACAGCTCTATGTTTCCACCGTAGAAGAGTGGGCCTTTGTTTATGAAACGGCCGTGGAGCGGCTTAAAAAACAATTCCGGGTGGATTCGCTGAAAGGCTTCGCGGTCGACGGCTTCCCGCTGGGTATCCGCGCGGCCGGAGCTTTGATGGTCTATCTGGAGCAGACCCTGCATACGGGTCTGCAGAACATCTGTTCCCTTTCCCGGATCGACCGGGATCAGTTCGTCTGGATGGACAAGTTCACGCTGCGGAACTTGGAAATCTTCACGTCGGGCGTCAGCGGAGAAGGGGTTTCGCTGGTGAGCGTCATCGACAAATGCACCTCGCCGATGGGGGCCCGACTGCTGCGGAGCTGGCTGGCGATGCCGGTTCTGGATCTGCAGGAATTGAACAACCGTTACGATGTGGTCCAGCATTTCATCGAACATTCAGACGATCGGGAAGCCGTCCGGCAACGGATCGGTGACATCGGTGACCTGGAGCGGATTCTGTCCCGCGCAGCGGCCGGAAAGATCCTGCCGCGAGAGGTCATGCAGTTGGGACGAGGCCTTGCCCAAATGGAGCCGCTGGTCGGTTTGTGCCGGGGAAAAGGCGTGGAGGCGCTGGATACGCTGATGGCGGGCATGCGGAACTGCTCAAAACTATTGGAAACCATCATCCGCACGATGCAGGAAGATCCCGCAGCCGCCGTCGGGAAAGGTCCGGTGATCGCGGCCGGCGTCAACGCCGAACTGGACGAACTCAGGGAGATTTCTTCCGGCGGAAAGGATTACCTGCTGAATATGCAGCAGCGGGAGGCGGCGCGGACGGGAATCACTTCTCTCAAAATCGGCTTCAACAACGTTTTCGGCTACTACATCGAAGTCCGCAATACCTTTAAAAATCAAGTCCCGCCGGAGTGGATCCGCAAGCAGACGCTGGTCAGCGCCGAACGATACATCACCGAAGAATTGAAGATCTATGAGGAAAAGATCCTCGGAGCCGAAGAGCGAATCTACGCGCTTGAAACGCAGTTGTTCGCCGATCTCGTTACCGAAATCCAGCGGAATATTCAAGCCATCCAGACCAATTGCCGAATCATCGCCCGACTGGATGTGCTGGCGGGCTTCGCGGGGCTGGCGGCCGAGCGCAAGTATTGCCGGCCGGAAATGACGGACGGATTGGAGCTGGACATCCGGGCAGGC
>JGI24710J26742_10005351_pt1 | contig 10151 bp, 10 predicted proteins | sample BioPla2DNA2_FD_26742 | JGI IMG/M metagenome (IMG submission 26742) | reverse complement strand
GAAGAAAACAATAGAGTCGATATAATGCTTGATTTATTTGTGGAAAAACGGGGAAAATATATAAGGCATCAGGAAAGCTTTTCAGAAACAGCATATCCCATTAAGCTAGTAGAAGAGCTTTTGATAAAATCAGGGTTTGAAATATTGAACTGCTATGACTATTTGACAGAAAAAGAAGCATCAGAGGATAATGAAAAATTTGTTTTTTTAGCGAGGAAGGTATAAAATGGGTAAGATAGTTAGAGCTTTGTCGGAAGATGGCAGCGTGCTTTGTATAGCAGTTGATTCTACTGATATAGTTAATGAGATATTTAAAATTCATAGGACAACACCGGTTGTTTCGGCTGCCTTAGGACGTACTGCTACTGCTGCTGTAATGATGGGTTCTTTATTAAAGAATAAAGAGGATTCTTTAACACTTAGAATAGATGGAAAAGGGCATTGCGGCATGATTATTGCTGTTTCTGATTATATGGGAAATGTAAAATGCTATTGTGCAAATACAAATGTTCAGCTGCCATTAAACTCAAAGGGAAAGCTTGATGTAGGTGGATGTGTGGGAAAAGATGGCTATTTATCAGTAATAAAGGATATGGGACTGAAAGAGCCGTATGTAGGACAGATTCCATTGGTTTCGGGAGAGATTGGCGATGATATTACTGCATATTATGCAATTAGCGAACAGATTCCTACTGTTTGCGGGCTTGGTGTTCTGGTAGACAGAGATTGGAGCATAAAAAAGGCCGGTGGATTTTTAGTACAGCTTGTTCCTCCTATAAATGAGGATGCTATTGGAATAGTTGAAAATAATATAAAAAATATAACGTCAGTTACTGAAATGATGGAAAAGGGCTTTTCTCCTGAAGATATTGTCAACAAAGCACTTGACACTCTCAATCCTAGTATACTGGATAGCTGGGAGGTTGGATATAAATGCACTTGCTCTCGTCAAAGGATGAAAAAAGCACTTATAAGCATAGGTAAAAGCGACCTGCAGGAGCTTGCTGACACACAGGAAAATATAGAGCTGAGCTGTCATTTTTGCGATAAAAAGCACAGCTTTTCAAGGGAAGAAATAAAAGAAGTACTAAGAAACTCCAATGGAGGGTAATGCTTTGGGTACTGATATGGGTGGTGGAAAATTATAATGAATTTTAAAAAGCCACGTATTCATGATGCTTTACAGGAAAAATTAAATAATATCGATAATTGTCCTTTAACCGTTGTAGAAAAGGATAGCAGATTTTATATGCACCTTGTTATTGATTATTATTTAAAAGACAGAGGAAATGTTTATTATATAAATAATTTCAATGAGATAAATTCTTTTTATAATGAAATGTGCAATGCTTTTACAAAGATAGATAGCAGATTTAATAAATCGTATTCTATAAATAGTGAATATAATCAGGACAATTTAAAGGATGTATTTTCAAGCGTTAAATCCGATAAAAAATGCTATGTAATATTTAAGTTCAAGAGGTTTTTACCTCATTTTAAAAATACCTTTTACCTTTCACGGTGCTTAGAAGTGCTATCTTCCAATATTAGAATAATAGCAATGCTTGAAAGCGATTATATAGATTTTTTTGATAAAATAGCTGTCGGTAAAAAGGCAAACTTTATCTGCAGCGATGATTTTTCTCTTAATGAAAACGATATAAAACTTCTTGCAAAACAGCAAAATGTCATTATCAATAAAGTGCAGGCAAAAAGCCTTTTTGAAATATCAAAAGGCTGCTTTATTATGTGTATAATGTATTTAAGGCTGAAAGAAAGAGAAAATTTAGCTTTGCAAACAGTGAATGAAATCATTTGTGCATATATATCCCAGAATTTTTCTGCGGAGGAGGAAAATCTGCTAATAAAAGCGGCACTTTTAGAAAGCTTTACATTTAATGAGCTTTTACAGGCTGTTAATTTTGAAAGCTCCTATGGAAATGAAGAGATTTATGATTTAAAGCAAGCCTTAAAAAAGATTGTAAAAAGAAGCTTTTTTATTTCTTATAATAGCTCAACCAAAGTTTTTTATGTGTTTAAAGGTCTTGTGCATTATGCATTTTATTGCTTAAATAGCAACAAAGTAAAGTCGGGCTGTGCCATAAGTATAGCNAAAATAGCTGCTAGTAAAAAGCATATTATAAAAGCTTTTAGAATATTATCTGCAATAGATATGTATGATGAGATTTTTAAGCTTTCGTTTACACTTTCCGATTTATCCTATTCATGTGCTAGAAGTGATAAGGATTTATTGCAGAAGGTGTGCTTTAACATGATTAAATACGTTAATGAAGGTAATGCTACATCCTTATTTAAAATACTGGTAGAAATGTTTCTGATAGGGGATATAGCAGCTTTTAATAAGGCGGTTGTCATGACTAGGTCTAATATCTCAAAAACAGCGGCAAGAAATCTCCGTGGCGAGCTATTTTTACTTGAAAGCTTTGCATCGAAGAATATCATGTCCTCAACCGTTATACAGTTTAGAAGAATGTATGAGATGATAGGCGGCAGCTCTAAGGTGCTTGATAATATTTCGCCATTTTTTGGAGGCTTGTTAAACATAGTTAATCTTTTTCATATAAATCAAACGGAACGTAGAGTATCTGTTGATGAATATGAAAAAATAGTAATGTATATAAACAGGTTGACAGACGGAAAGGCTAAGGGTGCTTTTGAGCATATAAAGGGTGATATAGAGTATTTCAAAGGGAATATAAGTAAGGCAAAACTATATTATATGAAAGCCGCTGAATCCTCAATTGATGATTATTGTATTAAGCTTAGGTCGATATGTATGCTTTTAAAATGTTATCTAATGATGGGTGAGGTAGTGAATATAAGCAAGGTGTATGCTGAAGTGAAAATATTGTTTTCCAAAATGGAAAGTACTTTGGTAGAGGAAATGTTTGAGCTGATAGAAAACGATATTGCCGTTTTTTTAAAGAGATATGAAGTTGTTCCTGAGTATTTTTATTCAATATCNTCTATTAATAAAAGGTATAAGCACACTGCTACTCCTCAGGCATTGAAAATAACCGGAGCTGTGCTGCTTCATAAAAAAGAATATAAAAAGCTTATAAAATATTGTGACTATTCTCTGGATAATACGGGGCTTGGTTCATCACAGATTGTGCTTATTTACGGACATATATTCATGGCTGCAAGCAATTACAATATGGATAATGTAGATGCTGCAAAAAGATATATGTTTTTAGCTATCGAATATGCTGTTCAAGAAGAAATTTGCCTTCCCTTTGCTGAGTTTTTAGATTATTATAAGGATTTATTAGTATCCTTTGGCTCAAATCCTTTTTATACTAGATTTATTAATAAAGTTTTTTCTCTGTACTCTTTGCTTAAGCAAAGCTATGATAATATATTTACAGGTATTTTCACAGAACAAAGCAAGCAGGTGACACACGAGGAGATTAAATTAGCAATAGCAAGAATCGATAATAAAAATATTGATAATCGATTTCCATGTGAATTGACTGAGATTGAGGTAAAATGTTCTAAGCTTGCAGGGAAGAGATATAAAAATGCTGAAATAGCAAAAGAGCTTAATATAAGTGAAAATACCGTTAAACAAGCACTGTATCGTTCCTTTAAAAAATTAGGAATAAGAACAAGGCAGCAATTATTCCATATGATTGATGGGGATATGTAATAAAAGGATATTCAGGCATTTTTACAATGCCTGAATATCCAATTATTTAATTTAAAAAGATATTACATTTGCAGTGTTTCTAAAACTGTTCCGACAGCCTTCATAGCTTTTCCGGCAGCACGCTTTAGCTGTGCAGATTTAGGCTTGTGCATCATTTGAGTTGCTGCAAAAGCAACTGAACCTAATGCAAGACCTACTGCTACACTTTTTACATATCCATTTGATTTAGCCATTTTTTACCGTCCTTTATATATAATTGCTTTTACTTGCACAATTATTTTTTACAGAACGATCAAATTTATAACTATTATTTTATGGAAAAAATAAGGAGATTTTATGTCAGTTTTAAAAAAAGTAGCTGCTATTCATGATATATCGGGAATAGGCAGATGCTCCTTGTCAGTTATTTTACCTACTCTATCAGTTATGGGAATACAAGCATGTGCTGTTCCTACTGCTGTTTTATCAGCTCATACAGGGGGCTTTGGGGATGTTGAAATGAGGGATTTAACCGATTATATCATTCCTTGCTTTGAGCATTATCATACTCAAGGGATAGAATTTGATGCAATATATAGTGGTTTTTTAGCTAGTAAAGCACAGATAGATGGGTGCTTGGCTTTTTTTGAAGGCAACAAAGGCGCTTTAAAGATAGTTGACCCTGTTTTAGGAGATGGCGGAAAGGCGTATCGCACAATAACCCCTTGTATTATTGACGCTATGAAAAAGCTTGTAAAATATGCTGATGTTATAACGCCTAATCTTACGGAAGCGGCAATACTTTTAGGTGAGGATTTCCCCCCTCATGAACTGAGCGTTCAGCAGGCGAAAAGCTGGCTTGTTAGATTGTCGGATAATGCTGAAACAGTTGTAATTACAAGCGTTCCTTTATTGGAAGGAAAGATTTCAAATCTTGGTTATGATAAAAGAAATTCAGCATTTTGGAGAGTAGATTGTGATTTTGTACCTATCCATTATCCCGGAACAGGGGATATTTTTGCAAGCATACTTACGGGCAGCTTGATGAAAGGGGAGAGCTTGCCCATTGCAATAAACAGAGCGACAGCTTTCACACAGATTGCTGTTAAAACAACTTATAGCTACGGCACACCGGCAAGGGAGGGTGTGTTGTTTGAAAAGGTTGTGGGCTGGCTTAATTCCGATGTGACGTTAAGTGATTTTTCGAAATTGTGATTATGGGAGGTTAAATCCGTGTAAAAATCCGTCAAGCTCCATAGAGCATATGTCCCCGCCTATAATTTTATCTTCATATACAAGCAGGTTTGCAAACACATTGGGAGCATATTCATCGGAAGCTGATTTTGGATAATTAATAACTTCATAGGTGTATTTTGTTACTGTCTTACCTTTAAAATTGCTTAGATCAAAGCCCTGNTGTTTTTGCATTTCATTATAATTTTTATAAATTTCATTAAATTGAGGGGGGATAATTATGATTTCCTCTGTTACATTGCTGCTTACCTCCCAACCATAGCTTTTTAAAAACTCTATTCGGCTGACTGATGTTTTTCCCGATACAAACATAGCCAATTCTCCTTCCGATTTAAATATGTGCCACAATATAGGTATAAGCATTATTATAAAAGCAATTATAATAACAAAAAATCTTCCTAATTTTTCTTTGTTGATTTCCATTTTAAATTTCCCCTTTTCACATATCTTTCACAATATCTTGTTTTTGTATAAAAAATATTATGCTTGTATGTTAAAAATCATGCTAGTTTCACAGAAATTCAATTAAATTTATGTATATTCTTACAAAAATAATTGTGTTTTTTGTGAAAAACGATTTCACAAACCCTTTATTGCTCTAGCACAAAGAGATTTTACCTTGATTTTTGTGCAAAATGACGATAAACCGTTATAAATTTATCTATCGCTTTGTTTTCGTTGTGATTTTATATAAACTAAGGTGAAAATATTTGGGTAATAAGTGAATTCCATTTTCATTAGTTTTCTGATATGATTATGAAGGACATTAATATTGAAAAAATGTTGCTTTAATTTGCGAATTGATGAATTGCAATTTTTAATAATTTTAGGAGGTTTTTAAGTGGCTAGTTTATCTTTGAAAGGAATTTACAAACGTTATCCAGGTGGCGTTGTAGCAGTTTCCGACTTTACAATGAACATAAAGGACAAGGAATTTATTATTCTTGTAGGGCCTTCAGGCTGTGGAAAGTCCACTACACTACGTATGATTGCAGGTCTTGAAGAAATATCCGAGGGCGAGTTGTTTATAGGCGACAGACTTGTAAATGATGTAGCGCCTAAGGATAGAGATATAGCGATGGTGTTCCAGAACTATGCTCTTTACCCACATATGACAGTATTTGAAAACATGGCTTTTGGTCTTAAATTACGTAAGGTTCGCAAGGACGAGATTAAAAAGCTTGTTGAAGAGGCTGCAAAGGTTCTTGATATTTCACATCTTCTTGATAGAAAGCCGAAGGCACTTTCAGGTGGTCAAAGACAGCGTGTAGCTTTAGGCCGTGCTATTGTACGTGACCCTCAAGTATTCTTACTTGACGAGCCTTTGTCTAACCTTGATGCTAAGCTGCGTGCACAGATGAGGACAGAGCTTTCTAAGCTTCATAAGAAACTGGGTACAACATTTATCTACGTTACTCATGACCAGATTGAGGCTATGACAATGGGTGATAGAATCGTTGTTATGAAGGATGGTTATATTCAGCAGATTGATTCACCTATTAATCTATATGAAAANCCTGTAAACAAGTTTGTTGCTGGATTTATGGGTTCTCCTCAGATGAACTTTATTGACGCTAAGCTTCGCTTGGTTGATGGAAAATACACAGTAGAGTTTGGCTCTGAAGATACAAAGACAACTAGAGGCAGAAAATTCTTCGTTGAAATTCCTAATTCTAAGGTTGTTGATGCACTTCAATACTATGTTGACAAAGACGTTACTCTTGGTATCCGTCCTGAAAACATTCATGACGAGGAAATGTTCTTGTCCAATGCTAAAACAGGCTTGATTGAGGCTACTGTTGACGTTACTGAAATGATGGGTGCTGAAACATATCTATATCTTACTTGTGAGGGTATTCCTTTGACAGCAAGGGTTTCACCTAGAGCCTCTGCACGTCCTCAAGACGTTGTAAAGCTAGCCCTTGACCCACATAAGATTCATCTGTTTGATGTTACTGATGAACATTCTATTTTAAGCTAATATAATTTAAAATAATATAATAAATTTCAAAACAGCACTCTTTAAAGGGTGCTGTTTTTGTTAATACGATAAACAAATTCCATTTTTAAGTGAATATTTTTCATTTATTTGTTAAAACTATCTTTGCAAGGTAAATATTTTATCTGTGAAAGGATGTTTTTAATGAAAAAAGTAAGCTTTAAAGAAAAGACAAAGGCTTTTTTTAAGGGGAAAGGCTTTGTACTTGCCTTGTTGCTGAGTGTGGCGGCCATAGGTACATCAACATATATAGCAACAATACAGACTATGAATAAAATAAGTCCTCCCGATACTACGGATTCAAATGTATGGGTTTATCCTGGAAATGACCAGCCCGTCGATAATCCTCAGTCAGATGTTCCAAAGGATGATTCTGCAGATAATAATGAGGCATCTACTGCTATTGATGATGAAAGCACCAATAGACCTGTCCATACTGACCCTCTTATTATGCCGATTGATGGTGAGATATTAAAGGAATTCAGCAATAATGAGATGGTGGAATCAAAAACTCTTGGTGTATGGAAAACTCATGATGGGGTTGATATTGCTGCTGAAGAGGGTGTTGAAGTAAAATCTATGACAAGTGGAACGGTAAAAGAGGTTAAGGAAGACCCTCTTTGGGGAATAACTGTTATAATCGAACATGAAAACGGATATGAAGGGTATTATTGCAATCTTTCACCAGTTGTTCCAGTGAAAAATGGACAGAAGGTTGATAGTGGAACAGTTATCGGCACAGTTGGAAAAACAGCTGAAATAGAAATAGCAGAGCCATCTCATCTGCATTTTGGGCTTAAGCTGTCGAATAAATGGGTTGACCCTGTAAAAGTTATTGAAGGGAATAAGGAGCAAGGCGAATAATTTATAATAATAAAGGAAGCTTGCAGACTTTGTCTGAAAGCTTCCTTTTTTTATTTTTCATAAGGCTTGCGTGAAGTAAGGAATTCAACAGCACGTTCGATTGAATTTCTTACATGCTCCATTTCGGGCGAATGAAGCTTTTTAGCATTTCGATAATCAAAGCTATTACAGAAGGAATCGACATCTTTATTTAGGCTGTGAATATATTTTTCTATTAGAGCATTAGTGGCTTTTTCAAATGCCTTTAAATCGGATTTTGATAGCTTTTCTTGAGCCTTTACCATTAGCAAATTGTAGTGGGGAACACAGATATATTCTTGAGAATTGTACAGAGTCCTGAATTTTGCGTCATTTACAAACATCGTAAATACAGTTTCCAGCATATGATTTACTCCCCACTCGACCTTAGAGCAAACAAAGCAGGTTTGCGTACTTTCGGCTGATTTTTTTGCTTTTGCATTTTTAGAAAAGAAAATATTCTTATTTTCAAAAACACCTGTTCTTAATTCAGCTAAATAGCTATTTAACATAAGAGCAAGGGAGAGTCGGTTGTTTTGTTTTAACAAATCATTAAAATGCTGATAGCAAAAGCCAAGGCGATTAGTTTCCATGCGAACATCAGGCTCCATCATAGCAGCTCCCATAATATACTCTGCTATATGCTGCTCAACATCATTTCTCATACGGCAGATAGGACAGCCACTGCAAGGCTCGAAAACCTCATTTATAGGGATTGTCAGAATACTTTCTCTCATATATAAACTCCTTGTTGGAAATTATTTAACATTAAATTATTTTTTCAATGCTTGTTTTTATACTATTATTATAGTATAATATTTATAATATTTCAACAGTAAAAACATTAAAAAGCAGGTAGCTATGGATTATTTTTTAAATGCACCGTTAATTGATTTGGAAAAAACGCTTTTATGCGGGCAGGCTTTCAGATGGAAAAAGATTGATGAGGGCTTGTATGAGGGAGTGGCGCATAATCATTATTTGAAATTATCTCAAGCAGAGGATGGGGCGGTTTTACATAATATATGCGAAAAGGACATTCCTTTTTGGGAAAATTATTTTGATTTGCAAACTGATTATAAAAAGGTTTTAGAGCAATTATCTCAGGATAGTATAATGAGAGAGGCTATTATAAATCATGGTGGAATCAGACTTTTAAGGCAGGAGCCTTTTGAAACGTTAATCAGCTTCATCATTAGTCAGAATAATAATATTAAGAGAATATCTGGAATTGTAGAACGCCTTTGCGATGAATTTGGCGAAGATGTTGTTTCAGATGAAGGGGTGTATAAGGCATTTCCCACAGCCGAGGTGCTTGCAAGTCTTGAGGAACCTATGCTTTCTCCTATTAGAGCGGGGTTTAGAAATAGATATATTATTGACGGAGCAAGAAAGGTGTATTATGGCGATGTTAAATTATACGATTTGTATAATTTGAGCTATGATGGGGCTAAAGCTGAGCTTTTAAAGATTACAGGAGTAGGAAACAAGGTAGCTGATTGTGTGCTTTTATTTGGGTTTTATAAGATGGAGTCTTTTCCTGAAGATGTGTGGATAAAACGGGTTCTTAGTGAGTTTTATCCAAAAGGAATACCTCTGTGCTTTAAAGGGTATGAGGGCATTGCTCAGCAGATACTCTTTGATTATATAAGAAATAATAGCGAAAGGACGGAAAAATATGCAAAGTCAAACCAATGATAATCTTAATACTAATGAAAACAATAGCGATTTTCATGAATATGTTCGGGAATCTGAAGATTCCAACGCTGCTTATAAAGGTGGATATAAAGAACAGTTAGCTTCTGATGATAATTTGGAGAAGAATTCTCAGATTGTCATTGATACATCTATTGATGAGAAAAAGGATAGTGATAAAAGGAATTCAGCACCGATTTATGTTGCTTTTATCCTTATTTTATCAATTATTTGTGGAATCCTTGGCGGAATGGTTTTTTCTGAAAAAAATAAAAATCAGAAGTTGATTTCCAAAGTTAATGAGCAGAGTAAACAAATATATGAATATAAATTTGGCACTTTGCCATAAATAGATAGTAAAAGCACTAATTTAAGTAATTTAATAATTAAATTAAGTAAAAAAATATCTTAATTTTAAGCACTTTCACTAATAGACCTGCTGAATATTTATGTTAATTGCACATTGATTTTTTAATTAAATAATGCTAAAATAAAACCGTAATAACATATTTAAAATGCTTCTTATTACTTTAGATTTATCTTAAATCTAGTTAATAATGAGAGTATAGAAAACTATGGAGGTTTTATATGAAAGCTAAAAAAATCATTTCTTTAGTTGCGTCCGGCTTGATGATGGCATCTACAATAGTTCCTGCAAGTGCGACAGCAAAT
>JGI24710J26742_10005347_pt1 | contig 10161 bp, 8 predicted proteins | sample BioPla2DNA2_FD_26742 | JGI IMG/M metagenome (IMG submission 26742) | reverse complement strand
GTTTTTATCGGGAGGGCGGATCTTGCCAAAGGAACGATTGGATATATTGCTTGTTAAAAGCGGCTGCTTCGATAGCCGTGAACAAGCCCGGAGAGCTATTATGGCGGGGCTTGTCTGCGTTAACGGTGAACTTGAAGATAAACCCGGCAGCAGGTTTGAAACCGATTCAGAAATATCGGTTAAAGCAAACCCTGTGCCTTATGTAGGAAGAGGCGGGCTAAAACTTGAAAAAGCTCTGAAAGAGTTCAATATTTGCCTGAAGGACATGGTATGCATGGACATCGGGGCTTCCACCGGAGGATTTACCGATTGCATGCTGCAAAATGGGGCTAAAAAGGTTTATTCAATTGATGTCGGCTATGGCCAGCTTGCTTGGAAACTTCGTACAGATGAGAGGGTTGTTGTAATGGAACGGACAAACTTCCGCTATGTGAAACCGGAAGATATAGGCGAACCTGTTGATTTTGCCTCTGCCGATGTATCGTTCATATCACTTGAAAAAATTATTGCTCCCGCAAAAGAGATCCTGAAACCTGAAGGTTCAATGGTATGCCTTATAAAACCGCAGTTTGAAGCAGGCCGTGAAAAGGTGGGGAAAAAGGGTGTGGTTCGGGATCCGGATATCCATTGCGAAGTCATTGATAAAGTAGTCCGCTATTCCGAAGGACAGGGTTTTTTTGTTTCAGGTTTGACATTCTCACCGATAAGAGGTCCGGAAGGGAATATAGAATATCTTTTATACATTAAAAAAGAGTTTTTCGGTGAAGGATACACACCAATACGGCAAATTGTCACCGAAGCCCATGCATTTTTTGAAAGCTCTTCAAATACGTAAATTTTGCTTCTGCCTTTACCCGCTGTTCAGACGCATAACAATTACGAAGAAATGTTGTACAATATTCCAGCGGGTCCTGCTTCGGGTGTTTCATAGTATTGTCTAAACAGCAGCCAAAAACCAAAAAGTAAAATCATACTTTACCCCATTGTATTTTTATTCATATTAAATGTATAATAAAACGAGACGAAAGATTTTCACCATTGCAAAGTAATATTTCNGTTATTTTAGCGAAGGTGAAGATGTTCCCCCGACAGTTAGTTATTTTGTTACGAATAAGCCGGAGGTACAGAACTTGCATGGAGACAAAAAGAATTGCCATATTTTTAAACAGAAGGCGGGATAAAGAGCTCNCTGTTACAAAGACTGTAGTTGAATGCATAAAAAAATATGGTATGGAACCCGTTGCTTCGTTTCCATTAGCATATGAAATAGGTGTTACGGGGTTTGATGAAAAAGAAATTCCGGGAAACGTTTCGGCTGCTCTTTCATTAGGAGGCGACGGGACACTGCTTAGCACGGCGCGTCTTCTATTTAAACATGATATCCCCGTTATTGGTGTTAATTTAGGAACCGTAGGTTTTTTAGCCGAAATTGAAGTTCACGATATTGAAAATGCAATTAAGAGCCTTTCAACTGGTGACTATAAGCTGACGGAACGTATGGTTCTGACAGCCGTGGTTGAGCGCAGCGGAAGCATCGTATTCAGCGGTATGGCTTTGAATGATGTTGTGGTAAGCAGGGAAGGGTTGTCTCGGATTGTTCGTTTAAAGGTCTATGTGGATAACCAGTATATTGATTCCTTTCCCGGAGATGGAGTGATCGTTTCAACGCCGACGGGTTCAACTGCCTATACGCTGTCGGCCGGCGGCCCCATAGTGCAGCCGGAAATGCAAATGATGATTATTACGCCTATATGCCCTCATATTTTGTACTCNCGTTCATTTATAACAAGCCCGGAAAAAGAGGTTGTTGTACGGATAAATGATGATTACCCGGATCCTGCGATAATAACCCTTGATGGCCAGGAAGGCTTTGANATTATAGCGGGGGACCAAATTTATGTGAAGCGGGCGGATAAAGAGATAAAATTTGTTTCGATAAGCCACTTAAATTTCTATGATGTGCTAAGGGCGAAAATACACGGATGGAATACTGATTCGAGATAACTTTACGTTACTGTGCATATAAAGCAATGTTCCGTAATGGCATCGCATAAAAATCACGGATACGAATTTGTATATTGGGAAAGGTGAAAATAATGAAGTATAACCGGCATGCGAAAATTTTGGAGCTAATTGAATCTTATGATATTGAAACCCAGGATGAACTTGTTGAAAAGCTTAAAGAACAGGGTATGGAAGTAACCCAGGCAACAATATCACGGGACATTAAGGAACTTCGGCTTGTTAAGGTTATGACTAATGGAGGAAAAGCAAAATATACGGCAATGAACAGCGATACCGGAGTTTTAAGTGAAAAGCTCCTTACTATTCTTCGAGGCGGTTATGTGTCCAGTGATTATGCCAATAATATTCTTGTTGTAAAAACCCTGCCGGGGATGGCGCCGGCTGTTGCATCAGCAATTGATTCGCTTGGGTGGAGTGAAATAGTTGGAACCATAGCAGGCGATGATACAATTATGGTTGTTACTCGAGCAGAAAGGATTGCAGAGGAGATACAGGGAAAGTTTAACAGGATACTGGAGGGAGATTAACTGATGCTCATTCAGTTGTCGGTAGAAAACATCGCGATTATTGAAAAACTGGCGATTGAGTTTGAAGACGGCTTGAATATACTAACCGGTGAAACCGGAGCCGGGAAATCCATCCTCATCGATGCGATAAATGCTTTGCTTGGAGGACGGGTATCCAGGGATATTATCCGTTTAGGGGAAGATAAGGCAAAAGTGGAAGCCGTTTTTGAAATACCTGATAAATTAATTAATATGTTAAACGATATGGGCATTGAACCGTCCGGAGATGGAACAGTAGTAATTTCCCGCCAATTTTCCGTGTCAGGTAAAAACATATGCAGGGTTAATGGAGCTCTTGTTACCGTAGCGCAGCTAAAGGAAATTGGAGAATATCTTATTGACATTCATGGACAGCATGACAACCAATCTCTGCTTAGAAGCCAGGCACAGGTTACATATCTTGATATGTTTTCGGGGAGGATCCTTTTGCAAGAAAAGGAAATATATCAGAATGTACTGAAAAGATACAATGAAGTGAACAGAAAAATTTCCGAGCTGCGTAAAATGGAGAAAGAGAGGGCACGTCTTGAGGATTTGTACAGATATCAAGCTAAGGAGATCAGTGCTGCGTGCCTGAAAAAAGGTGAGGATATTGAACTTGAGCGGAAAAGCAGCCTTATATCCAATGCCGAAGGAATAATGCAAGCCTTTTCTTCAGCTTATCTAAACCTTGCGGGAGATGAGAACAATATTCCGGGCGCTTTAGACCTGATCCAGCAGGCGCAGGCGGCGATTGAAGGCATATCCGGTATAGATGCCGAGTTTGAAAAGATATCTTCTAACCTGCTTGAGGCTGCCGATAGATTAACCGAACTTACAAGAGAAATTCGACTAAAAAAAGAGAGTATTAATTATGACCCTAAGCAGCAGCAGGAAATTGAAGAGCGCCTGGCGCTAATCGGGACGCTTAAAAGAAAGTATGGGAACACTATTGAAGAAATTATTGAGTATGGTAATTTCATACAACAGAAACTTGAGGAGGTTTCTGACACGGAAAGTCTGCTTAAGCTGAATGCTGAAAAATCCTCCCTCGAAATTGAATTATATTCCAAAGCGTGTCAAATTCATGATATGAGGGTTAAGGCAGCCGATGAGCTTAAAGAAAAAGTTACAAAGGAATTAATGGACTTGGAAATGGAAAAAGCCGATTTCAAAGTTGATATACAATTTGATCAGAACCGAAGCTATAATGAAACTGGCTTGGATATAATTGAATTTCTTATTTCACCGAATCCGGGTGAAGGCTTAAAACTGAATCGTATAGCGTCAGGCGGAGAAATGTCAAGGATAATGTTAGCAATAAAAACTATTCTGGCTGATGTGGATGAAATAGGTGTTCTGATATTCGATGAAATTGACACCGGAGTGGGTGGGAAGGCGGCGTTAAAAGTTGGCGAAAAACTACTTCAGGTTTCCGCGAAACATCAGGTCATATGCATTACCCATCATGCGCAGATTGCCAGCCTGGCAAAGGCTCATTACCTTATAAGCAAAAAAACCGATAAAAAAAGAACAATAGCGATATTAGAAAAGCTTGACGGTAATGAACGCGAAAAAGAAATAGCCAGGCTGTTAAGCGGCGAGGAAAACAAAAGCACAACAATGTTGGCTAAAGAAATGATTGAGAAGGGAAAAACCTTAAGAAAAAGCAGTCACCAAACACAATAAATCCCTACGTCTTTATAGGAGCTGAAAACTTTGAAAATAAAATGGTCTGAGCACATTACCACCGCCGTGAATCCCGAAGGCTATCCCGAAAGCGATTTACCTGAGATAGCGATGGTCGGAAGGTCTAATGTTGGGAAATCATCGGTAATAAATTTTCTACTTAACCGCAAAAGTCTCGCGCGAGTCGGAAATACTCCCGGTAAAACAAGGCAGATAAACTTTTTTAATATGGAAAATAAACTGCTGCTTGTGGATTTACCGGGTTATGGTTATGCAAAGGTTTCAAAAAAAGAAAAGGAAAAATGGCATACAATTGTGGAATCATACCTTTTAGGGCGTACCCAATTACGGCTCATTATTATGATATTAGACATAAGGCATAAGCCCACGAAAGATGATAAGCTGATGTATGATTGGATATGTGCGATGGGTAAACCTCATATTGTTTTAGCGAACAAATCAGACAAGATTTCAAGGTCATATTTTTTGAAAAATATAAATCAAATCAGGAAAACTCTTAATATAGTACCCGGTGTTCCGGTGATAGCTGTTTCCTCAAAAAAAAGGACAGGCTGGAATGAAACATGGAATTGTATTAATGAAATGATGTCTGATTTGCTAAAAACATAAAATAAAATGAGATTTATTACAGGTCTTACCCGCCTCCATAGGCGGCGGGTAAGATTAAGCAAGGATAAGAAATGGAATGATGAGAATGATAGCTGAAATAATCGCAGTTGGAACCGAGCTTTTAATGGGGCAAATTTCAAATACTAATGCCCAGTATATTTCAAGAAGGCTTGCCGATTTAGGAATTAACGTATACTTTCACACAGTAGTGGGGGATAATCCGGAAAGGCTTAAAAATACGATAAAAACCGCTTTGGAACGATCGGACATAGTGATTACGACCGGCGGTCTCGGGCCGACGAGGGATGATTTAACAAAGGAAACGATATCGCGGGCAATGAACCGAAAGCTTGTGTTATATGAGGATATCCTTAAGCAAATAGAAGGTTTTTTTGTTAAAAAACACAGGGTAATGTTCAAGAATAATGAAAAACAGGCTTACCTTCCGGAAGGCTGCACAGTTATACCCAATTCAAACGGAACGGCGCCGGGATGTATTATCGAAGAAGCGGGGAAAACCGTGATAATGCTGCCGGGGCCGCCAAAAGAAATGAACCCGATGTTTGAAGATACTGTTTTTCCGTACCTTAAAAAATCAGCGGGAGTGGTTCTTGTATCTAAGATGCTTAAAATATTTGGGATAGGCGAGTCCGAGATGGAAACAAGGCTTATGGATCTGGTAGACCTGCAGGATAATCCTACGATTGCGCCGTATGTTTCAATGGGTGATATTACCGTGCGCGTTACCGCAAGATGTGGCTCAAAGGATGAGGCCGGGAAAATGCTGAGGCCGGTTGTTAATGAAATACGGTCAAGGCTCGGCGACCTCGTATATTCCGAAGAGGGTGAAACTCTCGAACAGGTGGTATTCAATCTTCTCAGCGAAAGGGGTTTGATTGTTTCAACGGCGGAATCCTGCACGGGAGGGCAGCTTGCAGCCAGGATAATAAGTATTCCCGGCGCATCGAAAATATTTGAACGGGGTTATGTGACTTATTCAAACAGGGCTAAAATTGAAGAACTTGCGGTATCCGAACAGACTCTTACAAAATACGGGGCGGTTAGCCGCGAAACCGCAATGGAAATGCTTAAAGGACTGATAAAAAAAACAAAATCCCAGGTATGTGTAGCAATAACCGGAATTGCAGGACCTGACGGAGGAACACCTGAAAAACCCGTAGGTTTGGTCTATATAGCCGCAGGTCTTCATAATCAGCTTGTCTGCAGATCATATGAACTTATGGGAAACAGAGAAAGAATACAAAATGATGCATGCCTGCGGGCGCTGGATATTGTGCGCCGTCTGATTCTTAAAATGGAATTGACGGGAAGGCATGAAGCCTGATAATGGTTTTAGCCGGTGCCTTTTTATCAAAATAGCCATAGGAGGATAAAATATTTTGGGATTAAGTTCTGAAAAACGCTTATCGGCAAACGCTGCAATGATAATGTTTGCAACTCTTTTAAGCAGAATAACAGGTTTTTTACGGACGGTACTGATACGAAATATTATGCAGCCGAGGGGTTATTCAGATGAATTCTGGGTTTCGTTTTCTCTTCCGGATCTTGCCTTTGAGCTTCTTGTCAGCGGTGCTATTGCCGCTGCAATAATACCCGTTCTTGCTTCCAGCCTTATAAACAATGACGAGGAAAACGGCTGGAAAGCGGTAGGCACTTTTTTAAATATAACCGTAATAGCCGTGTTCATAATTGAAATAATATTTTTCATATGGACGCCGGAGTGTATTCGTATTGTCGCGTCCGGGTATAGCGCAGGCACAGAGGAATTTGCGCTTACGGTAAAGCTTACGCGCATATTATTGCCATCCGCTGTTTTTATGATTTTTGTAGGGCAGTTTAACGGTATTTTAAACGCGTATAACAAATTTGCGGCAGCGGCGTTCGGACCTGTTATTTATAACATTTGCGTGATGACATCTATAATTGCTTTCGGAGGGGTTAGTGCCGAATTGACAGCCTGGGGTGTATTGGCAAGCTCTGTTGTTTATTTTCTGATTCAGCTTGCATGCGTATGGAAGCATCTTAACTTCTACAAGTTTCGTCTGTACATAAAGAATGAAACATTTTTGAAGCTATTGAAACTTGCAATTCCATCCCTTACCGCTTCCGCGGTTATGTATATTAATGTGATTATTTCCCGGAGCTTTTCAACGCAATTTGCTCAAAACAGCGTTACAATGATGACAAATGCAAACAGGACATGGCAGCTCCCGCTGGGCATTTTTGCCCAAAGTATGGGTGTTGCGATACTGCCGACGCTTTCTACCAGATTTGCNGAGGACAGAGGAGGCGACTATAAACGTGTTCTTTACAAAGGAATAAGAACAGTGATGGTGTTATGCATTCCATGCACGATGGTTTTAATGCTGTTAAGCCGGCAAATAATGCAGATACTGTTTAAGTGGAGCAATATGCCTTATTATGAGACAATGCTGAACGGTGTCGCATTGCTTGCATATGCGCCCGCTCTTTTGTTTCAGTCTGTTGTGGTTATTTTAAACCGTGCTTTTTACTCAATTCAGAATACAAGAATACCGTTTTTCTGCGGTTTATGTACGATAGCAATAAACATACTAATTAATGTGTATCTGCTGCATAATTCGGATATGGGAGCTGTTGGTACCGCCCTTGCATACGTTATCGCTGTTATGGTAAATTCATTCTTATTAGTAATATTTTTTTCGAAAAAGACTGGGCTTTCACTGCTTCCCGATAACTTTGATTTTCTTGCCAGAACATCCGTAGCTACTGTGGTAGCAGGGATTGTTCTTTGGTTATTAATTGCTGTTATCCCGTTTCCGGCAGCAGAAACTTATTCGTTTGCCGGAAAGGTAATGGAGATTCTTGTGGTTGGTGTGCAGCTTATATTTGCTTTTATTGCTTTTGTGGTTTCCGCTGTTTTGCTGAAGATTGAGGATGTCAGATACTTTATCGGTTCGATTTTGGTAAGAATACGGGAAATAACCGGGAAATAAATAGTTATTATCCGGATGTAACTCCTGAACTATTGTACAATTTGTAAACAGTATTTTATACCAAAAATATAGCGGGTGATTCGGGTGTATTCGGTGACGACGNGCGACATGCTCCAGCGCCTTGCTGCTAACAGGGACTGTGGAGCGGGTTAATGAGCGACCCGGGATATGGAGACCACTGTGTGTAAATATACAAAACCTAAAGCGTGCTGTCAGTATGTGCTTTGGCGCCCTGGGAAATGAAACACCCGAAGCAGGACCCGCAGGAATTATTGTGGCAGTAGTTATTATACAATAGAATAATAAAGCAATATCTGAACAGCTCGGCAATAAATATGTTTTAAAAGGGAAATTTTTGAAATCTATTGACTTGTGGTAAAAAGTCGGATATAATTTAGAACAGATGTTCGAATAAGCCGAAAATAAGCGAAAATTGGGTAAATTCTTTAATTTAGGAGGGCAAGTTTATGGCAAACGGTGATGAAAAAAAGAAAGCGTTGGAAATGGTGTTCAGCCAAATAGAACGGCAGTTTGGCAAAGGGGCCGTCATGAAACTGGGGGAAGCCGCGCACATGAATATCGATACGATTCCCACAGGAGCGTTGGGTTTGGATATTGCACTGGGAGTAGGCGGGTTTCCCAGAGGTCGTATTATTGAGATATACGGTCCTGAAGCCTCCGGTAAAACGACTGTTGCCCTTCATGCTGTTGCGGAGGCGCAAAAAGCCGGTGGAGAGGCAGCTTTTATTGATGCCGAACATGCGCTGGATCCTGTATATGCAAAAGCTCTTGGGGTTAATATTGAAAATCTAATCGTGTCACAGCCCGACACAGGGGAACAGGCTCTTGAAATAGCGGAAGCTCTGGTCAGAAGCGGAGCAATTGATGTTATTGTCATAGATTCAGTTGCCGCACTTGTGCCGAAAGCTGAAATAGACGGGGAAATGGGCGACGCTCATGTAGGTTTGCAAGCCCGGTTGATGTCGCAGGCATTAAGAAAGCTTTCAGGTGTGGTAAGCAAATCAAAGACAGTTGCAATATTCATAAACCAATTGCGTGAAAAAGTTGGTATTATGTTTGGCAATCCCGAGGTAACTCCCGGCGGCCGCGCATTGAAGTTTTATGCATCCGTGCGCTTGGAAGTTCGGCGTGTTGAAACGCTTAAAGATGCCGGNCAGGCTGTTGGTAACAGAACAAAGGTAAAAATAGTAAAAAACAAGGTTGCCCCTCCGTTTAAAGAAGCTGAATTTGATATCATCTACGGTGAAGGTATTTCCAGAGAGGGAAATATATTAGATGTTGGTGTTCAGTTGGATATCGTAAAGAAAAGCGGTGCATGGTTTTCGTACAATGAACAGCGTTTGGGGCAGGGGCGTGAGAATGTTAAGAAGTACTTCAAGGAAAATCCGGAACTATGCATGGAGATCGAAGAAAAAATCCGTGCCCAATATGACAAGGCTTTTATCAGCAGTATTGAAGCCCATGTAGTGGATGATGAAGTATAGTTTTGCAGCTTGATGCCAATACGGTAAAATAACCTCACCCGTTACCGAATCATAGATTTCAAACGGATACCCTATAACATTGTATCATGAATTTATTCAGTTGATGCCATGATGCCCCCGATTTTACCAAGTGAAAATATTATGTTTTTCTTAAATTCATGGTATAATGTAAGAAAAAAGTACGGAGAGTGCGGTCAAGTGATTATTACATCAGCTGTAAAACAGAAAAACAATCCTGATATGATTAGTATATACATTGACAACAAATATGCTTTTTCAATGCCTAAGGAAGAGTATTTGAAACTGAATCTTTATGAACGAAATGAGTTGACCGAGGAAGAAATCAAAAAGATCCGCGAAGAAATAAACATAACGGCTGCAAAGCATAACGGAATAAGAATGCTGTACTCAAAAGACAGAACGGAATTTGAGGTCAGGCAAAAGCTTATCAGACAGGGGTTTGATGAAGACACCGCCGAAGGTGCCGTTATGCAGCTAAAATCAATGGGATATATAAATGACAGGTTGTATGCGCATAAATATATTTCGGATCGTCTTAAGCTTAAGCCAAAATCAAAAAAGGCACTTATGTATGAATTACAGAAAAAAGGCATTAACAAAGAGATAATTACTGAAGTGCTTGACGAGTTTGAAATTGATGAATCCTTAGTTGCTTACCGCATAACGAAAAAGAGATTCAGCAAATACGATATCAGTGATCCGCTGATTCACAGAAGAATTGTTTCGTTCCTTACTCATAGAGGGTTTTCA
>JGI24710J26742_10005344_pt1 | contig 10167 bp, 10 predicted proteins | sample BioPla2DNA2_FD_26742 | JGI IMG/M metagenome (IMG submission 26742) | reverse complement strand
TGGAAGTCGGGCTTCCGGTTAGACTCCTAGACTTTATCGTAGGTTTAGTAGGAGGAATTTACGAAATTGTTAGGGCATCCAGTGTGCAAATTATCATATTTATTGCGGCCTTACAGTCAGTATCCCCTTCTCTTTATGAAGTATCTAAAATTGAAGGGGCAACACCCTACGAAACCTTCTGGAAGGTAACCTTCCCCATGGTTTCGCCTCTTATCCTAACCAATGTGGTCTATACCATAGTAGATAAATTTGTAAACAGTCAAGTGGTTGACATAGCATACTCTACAGCCTTTACCAATTATAATTATGGACTTAGTTCAGCAATGAGTGTGATAAGCACAGTGATTGTATGTCTTATCTTACTAATCGTCGGCGGTTTGATTACTAAGATAACATTTTACTATAACTAAGAAGGAGGGATTGTTATGGTTAGAAATATTGTAGATCAGATTCGAGACTTAAAAAATGATACGGTCTTTATTAATAAACAAGCTAGGTATATACATATATTCAAATCCCTCCTCTTCTCAACTTTTAAATTTATTATCTTACTGGGAATATCCTTTATTATCTTGGGGCCAATTATTAACATCATCAGTAATTCATTCTTTTCATCCAGTGATGTATATAATCCTTCCGTNTTTTTATTCCCACTGAGGCCAACTTGGGAGAATTTCCGNTTGGCATATCTNAGGTTGGATTATTGGAAAACCCTTGGGTACACCTTATTATACGTCAGTGGACTTACCTTGATACAATTGGTAATTACCTCCATGGCCGGATATGGATTTGCCCGCTTTGATTTTCCTTTTAAAAAACTTTTATTCGCCTGTGTAATCATTACCATTGTATTACCCACCCATACCATAATGCTACCTTTATACCAGCATTTTCGTAACTGGGATTTGTTTGGGATCTTACAGGTGATTACAGGGAAAAAATACAATTTACTGTCTAAGGAAACACCAATGTATTTAATGACCTTATTTGGAACGGGATTACGTTCTGGACTTTTTATCTACATATTCCGACAGTTTTTTAGAGGTTTACCCAAAGAAATTGAGGAGGCTGCTTTTATTGATGGAGCAGGGATGTGGTATACCTATTTTAGGATTATGCTAGTAAATGCAATACCCTCCGTAGTAACAGTAACGGTCTTCTCCATGGTTTGGCAATATAATGATATGTTCTATGTGAGACTTTTTTCCATGCCGACCAGTAGGAATATAACCTTCCGTTTATCAACGCTCCAATCCACAGTAATGTTCCTGGATCAGATTAAAGATCCAATGATTTCACAGTTGTACGTATATGCAGGAGTATTATTGGTTCTCCTTCCAATCTTGATTATCTATCTGATTTTACAAAGGTACTTTATGGAGGGCGTAGAGAGAAGCGGTATTGTGGGATAAAGTCCCGGACTTCTTCATGTAATCATTGCGAAACTCTTACATTTGTGGTTTCGCAAATAGAAATAAAAATAAATATAAAGGAGGAAGCAGATGATGAAATTAAGGAAAAAGTTTTTGGCATTATTTTTAGTATTTACAATGGTACTTTCCCTAATGGCATGTGGGGGAAAGGAGGATACAGAGGATGTAGGAAANGATCTCCCTTCTACTGGGCAAGAAGATGAAAAAGACCAAGAGGATAAAGAGCCGGAGGTAACGGAAGCACCAACACCAACAGAGGAACCGGTAGATGTTTATCCTGCCTTTGACTTAAACCAAAGAACAATTAAAGTGGGAATTTGGTGGGATTATTACTACACCAGTGCTCACAATGATATATACGATAATTCACAAGTAGGTAATACAGAAACAGCTCAGATGCAATTGGATAATGTTCGCAGGATTGAAAAGAAATATAATTGCCGTATTGAATTTGTTAACCTTGGCTGGAACGGAATTATGGAAAGTATTAATACATCCATCACCGCTGGAACTCCAGAATGTGATATCTATCTGACCGATTTACAGTTTGGTATCCCTGCAGTTATGAATGGCTTAGCCTTGGATTTAGATACCTTTGTACCAGACTACTGTGATCTTGTGAATGATCAAAAGATAGTAAAACCTCTGATTGCAAAAGGCGCTGAGGAAGTTTTGGGTGGTAATTTCTTCTTTACCGAACAGGCTTTGCCAGTGAACGGAATCTATTTGGGTTACAATGTAAATATGATTGAAGATTTAGGTTTGGAAGATCCTCAAGAGCTTTATCGTAAGGGTGAGTGGACATGGGAAAAATTTGCTGAGTACGCAAAAGCAGGAACCAGAGATTTGGATAATGATGGTAATACAGATATCTTTGGTTTCGGAGGTATCTTTACGGATTTGGTTAATGGACTGGTATTAAATAATGGTGGATCCATTGCTGGTGGTGAAACAGAAGGATTAAGTTCACAGCAAACAGTGAAAGCCTTTGAATTTATTGATCAGTTATACAACAAAGATTTATCCGCAAGACCTTGGAATGGGGATGACTGGGATGACAACTTATTAGCGTGGTCTGATGGTAAGGTAATGTTCTGGACTGCCCAGGCTTGGTCTTTAAAACAGGAAATGGATGCAGCAATCCAAGAAGGTGCAGAATTACCATTTGAATTTAAGGTGGTACCTTATCCATTAGGTCCTGATAGTGACGGAACCTATTATAGTCCAGTAGCTGGTAACTGGTATATTATCCCGGTGGGCGTAGAAGAACCGGATAAAGTATTCCAGGTATTTGAGGAGTTCTTAAATTGGCACCAGGGAGATGAAGAGTATAGAGATGATCCTACTTGGTTTGAAAGCTGTTTTATGACCTTGGACGATGTGGAATTGGCTATGGATTGTGGTAGAAATCTAAAGATGGATATCTGGGGTAGCTTTGGCGATTACTTCAGATTTGGTGATATGATTTGGTGGCCAATCGTTGTTAACAAAGATACTACCGTAGCTCAGGCAATTGAATCAGCAAAACCAGTACTTCAGGATGCTCTAGATTATTTCAGAAGCAAAAGACAATAGTCTTAATGTAATTATTTGATAATTTAGCATCACATAAATTAATTAAAGTTTTACGATAAAAGGTTTAGTTTTCTAGACGAGAGAGGATCGTGTATGAGCAAACGCATTTGGAAACTAATGTTTGTCTTACTTATGTCCACCATATTCTTATTTGGCTGCAAGGATAAGGTAAATGATAAAGAGGCATCCAGTGGGAATGGGGGACAGACAAAAGTAGTAGAGAATGAAGATACCAAAGAAAAGAATACCGATACCAAAGAGAAGAAGGATACAAAAGAGAGCAATAACGATGGTAAAGAGAATACCGATACCAATGAGAAGAAGCAAGATACAAAAGATAATGATGAAGAAGATCCCTCTAACTTAGACAANACAATAGAGGAAGCTTNNGCTCAGGAAACTCCAGTAGATGATGGAGAATATGATCCGAATTTTGAATTGATTATGGAAGCTGAGGAAGCTGAAATGACTGGCAAAGTTAGAGTGGAAAGTACAAAAGGCGGTTTTACTGGTTCAGGATATTTGGTTGGAATTGAAGGAAATGAAGATACCGTAAGCTTCCGGGTAACGGTACCTGGTAGTGGAGCTTATGATTTGAATTTTCGAAGTGCCAGCTATGGTGGATATAAAGAAAACAATATCCTGATAAACGGTGAAATGGTTGGGAGTGCGAAGGTGGAGGAGTCGGAGTTTACCGATTCAATCTTGAAACGAATATACCTCACCACAGGAGAAAATTTGATTACTATGACAAAGAGTTGGGGGTGGATTTATTTGGATTCTTTAATAATTACTGCCTCCGGACCTGCGGATAAGAGTATTTACGATGTTTCAAGTGTACCGGTTAATCCGAATGCAACAGATCGTACCAAGAGATTGTTAAAATATCTAGCAGATATGTATGGAGAGGCTATTATATCTGGTCAATATGGTGACAGAGGAATCGATGGACCTGAATTCAAGGCCATTTATAATGCAACCGGAAAATATCCTGCTATGCTGGGCTTGGATTTTATTGAATACACACCTTCGAGAGTAGCTTTTGGTTCTACTGGAAAGGATGTGGAGTATGCCATCGATTTTGATCAAGCGGGAGGAATTGTTACCTTCGCCTGGCATTGGAATGCTCCAGAACCCTATCTATATAACAGCAAGGATAATCCATGGTGGAAGGGTTTTTATACTACAGCAACCAATATAAATCTGAAGAAGATTATGGATGGTGAGGACAAAGAAGGATATGATTTATTAATCCGAGATATCGATGCTATAGCTAAGGAGCTTAAGATTCTTCAGGAAGCAGATGTGCCCATTCTTTGGAGACCTTTACATGAAGCCAGTGGTGGCTGGTTCTGGTGGGGGGCTTCTGGGCCTGAGCCATATATCCAATTATATCGGTTACTCTATGATCGCTTAACCAATCATCATGGAATTCATAATTTAATCTGGGTTTGGAATGGACAGCATCAGGATTGGTATCCGGGAGATGAATACGTAGATATCGTAGGTACAGATATTTATCCTGGAGAAAGGGTTTATACTCCCCAAGCAGCTAAGTTTAATGAACTAGTGGAATGGAATGGGGAGAATAAAAAGATAGTAGCATTGACCGAAAATGGCTGTATTTTTGATCCGGATTTAGCCTTTCGGGATAATGCAATATGGTCATATTTTGGTACTTGGGAGGGTGAGTTTTTAACTCTCAATGGGACCTATACCTTATCTGAAAAATATACAGAAACAAGTATGTTAAAAAAGGTATTTACTCATGACAAAGTGATTACTTTGGATGAACTACCTGACCTTAAAACATACGGTGACTAACGAAGAGAAAAGGAGAATCATAATGAGTAAAGTTACAATGTTAACCAATAACCTTCCGAATATACCGTGGCAAGATAAACCGGAAGGATATCAGGGACCGGTGTGGAGGTATTCTGAGAACCCTATTATCGGAAGAAATCCCTTGCCTGGAGTAGCTAGAATATTTAATAGTGCAGTTCTTCCCTATAAGGGAGAGTTTATTGGTGTATTTCGTGCGGAACAGACGGATGGGGTTCCCCATCTATATCTGGGATATAGCAAGGATGGAATTCACTGGACCTATGAACCGGAACCAATCCCCTTTGTCAATGAAAAGGGCGAACCCTTCCTGCCTCGATATGCTTACGATCCNCGTCTGATTCAGGTGGAAGATACCTATTATATCGTTTGGTGTACCGATTTTTATGGTGCAGCACTGGGTCTTGCTAAGACAATCGACTTTAAACATTTTGTTCGCTTAGAAAACCCATTCCTTCCATTTAATCGGAATGGAGTATTATTCCCTAGAAAAATCAATAATAAATTTGTTTTATTGTCTAGGCCAAGCGATAGTGGGCATACACCCTTTGGGGACATCTTCTTAAGTGAAAGCCCGGATCTGGTATATTGGGGCAAACACCGTCATGTTATGGCTAGTGGTTATAAACAGTGGTGGCAGTCCTTAAAAATTGGTGGAGGAGCGGCACCCATTGAAACCAGTGAGGGTTGGTTGTTGATATACCACGGTGTAACAGGAACCTGTAATGGCTATGTTTACAGTATGGGAGCTGCCATACTTGATATCGACAATCCTTCCATAGTGAAGTACAGATGCGACCGTTTCATTCTAACACCAGAGGAATGGTATGAGGAAAGAGGCTTTGTAGCCAATGTTGTCTTCCCTTGTGCAGCTCTTACGGATGCAGAAACCGGAAGAATAGCAATCTATTATGGTGCTGCGGATAGTTATGTTGGTTTAGCATTTACAACTGTGGATGAGTTGGTAAGCTTTATAAAGGAACACGATGGAGCCAATGATGATGACAAAAGTTACGGTGTAATCTAAAGCAATTATATTTATAAGGAAGATACATAAATGAAAAATAAATTAGATTCCTTAGAATGGAAGAAGGTTTTTCAAAGGGGCATAATTCATGAGGGTAATTTAGCTCTTATGGAAAAAGCCATGAAAAAAGCGGCATCTGGGGAGAAAATTCTTATTGGATTTATCGGCGGTTCCATAACCGCCGGATCCATAGCAAGTTCTCCCCGGACTTGCTATGCTTACTTAGTTTACTCCTGGTGGAAGGATAAATTCCCCCAAAGCCAAGTGGGCTATTTAAATGCAGGAATTGGNGCAACCACTTCCCAATTTGCTGTGGCCAGAGTAAAGGAAGATCTCTTAAATCATGATCCCGATGTGATCTTTGCAGAGTTTAGTGTAAATGATGCGGACAATGAATTTTTTCAGGAGAGTTTTGAAGGCTTAATTCGAAGAATTTTAAGTCATGTTGGGCAGCCAGCATTATTTATCTTTAATAATGTCTTTTATAACAATGGTATCAATGCCCAAAGAGTCCATAATGAAGTCGGAATTCACTATGATCTTCCGATTGTTAGTATGAAAGAGAGCCTATATCAGGAAATTTTACTGGGAAATCTTAAAGAAGAGGAGATTACCCCTGATCACCTTCATCCCAATGATCTGGGGCATAGCTTAGTAGCCCAGGTCATTATACATCGTTTGGAACAAATCTATCATAGGGTATTTCATCATAATATCCATTCAAGTCCTTATTGTTTTCCAAAACTTACGGTAACGAAAAATCGCCTAGAAGGGTCTTTCCGTTATCATAATAGAAACAGTAATCCGATTTTAAATGGTTTTGAACCGGATTTGGATCGGAATAAGGAAAGCTATGATGTATTTCGCAATGGATGGAGAGCTAGAAAGGCGGGCAGCAGTATCCAGTTTCTGGTGGAAGGAAGTTGGATATCCATACAATATAGAAAATACGTGGATCATCCAGCACCCCTAGCAAAGGTAGTCATAGACAATCAAGAGAATCGTAGTGTTATCTTAGATGCAAACTTTGAAGAAACTTGGGGGGATTGCCTCTATCTTCAGGATATCACAAGAGATGAAGAACCGGGAAAACATACAGTAACCATTACCATATTGGAGGAGGGGAAAGACAAAGACTTTTACTTGGCCTCCATTATTACGGCATAGAACATCGATCATTGCAGATAGATATGAAGAAAATATGGTTTCAACTGGAAATAAAGTTCTTATAAGAGAGGAGAAGCTTATGTTAGCACAAACACCACCCATGGGCTGGAATTCTTGGAATACCTTTGGTTGGGAGATATCAGAAGAATTAATCAAAGAAACCGCAGATATGTGGTCTGACTTAGGATTATTAAAGGCCGGTTATCAGTATCTGGTTATTGATGATTGCTGGTCCTTAAAAGAAAGGGATTCTTTCGGGAGACTGGTTCCCGATCCTAATAAATTTCCCAGTGGGATGAAGGCTTTAGCGGATTATGTCCATTCCAAGGGATTGAAATTTGGTATGTATTCTTGTGCGGGAACTATGACCTGTGCAGGTTATCCCTCCAGTTTAGAGCATGAGTTTGAAGATGCAAAAACCTTTGCTTCCTGGGGCGTGGACTATTTAAAATACGATTATTGTTATAAGCCCCACAATATTCCGGGACATATCCTCTATAAGAGAATGGGAATGGCACTTAAAAATTCTGGTAGGGATATTCTTTTTAGTGCATGTAATTGGGGAAGTGATAATGTCTACCAATGGATTCGTTCAACGGGAGCTCATATGTATCGATCTACCGGAGATATCCAGGATAATTGGGAATCCATTAAAAAGATAGCCTTAAGTCAATGGGACAAGGAGTGCTATAGTGCTCCCTATTGTTATAATGATATCGATATGCTGGTTGTGGGTATGTATGGGAAAGGAAATGTCGCCCTAGGTGGATGTACCGATGAAGAATATAAAACTCATTTCTCCCTATGGTGTATTATGAATTCCCCTTTAATGATCGGCTGCGACATACGAAATATGAATGATAAGACAAGAGAAATTCTCTTGAATGAAGAAGTAATCGCCCTAAACCAAGATCCAGAAGGACGACAAGCTTATAGTATGGAACAATGGAATAATAGTGATGTCAAAATATATGTAAAACCGATGTCCGATGGAAGTTATGGTATTGGCTTCTTTAACATGGGAGATGCCCCTGGTGAAGGTTCCCTTCAATTCTGGGACATTGGATTAACATCTTCCAGTGGATATGCCTTGGCTTTTCGGGATTTGTGGGAGCATGAAGATGTGGGAGTATTTTCAGAGAATTATACCTGCAAGNTAGAAGCTCATCATTGCAAAGTTTTCCGAGCAAGGTTGGTAAAAAAATAATGGGAGATTATTGTCAGATTTGTCATAAAAAATTAGAGCGGGATGAAATTGCAATCTATTTAAAATTAGTGAACAGGGGTGCTAAGGAATACCTTTGCATCCCTTGTCTAGCAGATTATTTTAAATGTTCCCAGGAAGTGATACATAGCCGAATTAAAGATTTAAAAGAGATGGGCTGCACTTTGTTTGGATAAAAAATAGTTGTCAGAGTAGTTATAGAATCCCCCAGACCATGATATAAATTACAATGGGAGGGAGGGGAACCGATGGATGAAATGAAATTAAGAAAGACAATCATTCCTTATATGAATTATATCTGTCATCTTAGCCAGAAGCAGGTGTTTTCCAATTCCTTTTACCAAAAAAGATACTTCCAGGTATCCATAGAGGAAGCCCTTTGTTCTATGATAGAGGAAATTATGGCACTTGATTCAGAAGCAAATGAGGAAGAGGTGTTGAACTGAAGAAGCTAAAATGAAAGGGCTGTATCAAAACAAGGTTTTAATTTTTGTTTTGTTACAGCCCTTTGTGTGAGAGACTATTTTTTGGATTGAGGAATTGTTTATTTATGAGTATAAGGAATTATGATTATGAGTTTATCTTTAGTAACTTTTTGAATGAACCCGTATCTTCCATATGTGCTCATAGATGCTTTAACTAGTTTGCTCTTATGCTTATACGGATGAATTAAATTGCGTTGTGGCAGAATGCAGCAATTCTGTCAATTGGTATATCGCAAACGGAACCAACTCTGAACCGTTTTTCTTTTTTTCTTCTTTCTTTCTGTCCGCCAACGGATCCGATTCCACCTCCAATAGCACCACCAATACCTCCGCCGATACCACCAGCGATGCCACCTAGGTTGCCACCGATACCACCACCGATACCACCGGCCATACCACCTGCAATACCTTTAAAGTTACCACTTTCGCAACCATCGTAATCATTACCATTATCAAAATCACAGATTTCTTCGCTCAAAGGATTATCTGGTGGAGTACCCTGAAGAGTTGAGAGGCGAACAAAGTCACAATTAACACCGATTAATACTCCGGTAAAGCCACAGCCAGAAGCTCCACCGCTAGTGGTGAAAATTGTTACGGTTCTGCCAAGAAATTCTGAAATGTGTTTTGCAAAGCTGGTATTAGCAAATCCATTGTTACCATTAAATCCATTATTGAATCTACAAGTCATCTTTCCTTCCCCCTTTCTTTTTTTTGGTAAACATTAGACAGCGTTATGGCAGAAGGAAGCAATCTTATCTACAGGGATATCGCAAACAGACCCGGTATCAAAATCGCGACGTCTACGATGGGAACCTTCTTTTTTGTCACAGCCGCCATTAAAGTTAAAGGCATTATCAAAATCGCAAATTTCGTCGCTTAGGGGATTCGCTGGAGGAGAACCTTCTTTCGTCACTAATCGAACAAAGCATGGATTAACAGACATTAGGATTCCGGTAAATCCACAGCCGGATGCACCACCACTGGTAGTAAATATCGTAACGGTCTGACCGATAAAACGAGAAAGATGGTGTAATAAACTATAATTAGAATTGTAACCCATAACAAACCTCCTTTTATATAATTAGATGCCCTAGCATCTTAATATATATTATGCTTATGGTTACAAAATGCGACATTGGAAAATAAAAAATTACAATATATTTTTAAAATTGACAAAATAAGCGCCTCATCTTGTAAAAAATGAGGAAGCTAGTAACGATTTCTATAATATATTTGAAGTATAAAATCAATGATATATAATAAAAGTAGAAAGAGGATTCCAAAGATCTGAATATAAAAAGGGACTCCCAAACGATGGATTATTAATAAGTAGATACAAAGGAATAGATAGCTGAATTTACTCACTATGAATCCGGATTTTTCCTTGGCTGTGATTGGGCGGTTAAGATG